>Ga0206895_1077_pt1 | contig 28384 bp, 23 predicted proteins | sample Alteio_BWOrgHeat_51_FD_152967 | JGI IMG/M metagenome (GOLD analysis project Ga0206895, IMG submission 152967) | Enriched cells from forest soil in Barre Woods Harvard Forest LTER site, Petersham, Massachusetts, United States -... | ecosystem: Environmental > Terrestrial > Soil > Temperate forest >...
GTAGGCAATTTCTGCAGCTTGGCCAAAACGTTTTAATAGAATTTTACTGGAGACTTCCATATTTGCGAGTTCTCGCACCTCTTTACTCATATCGGTTTCAATCACACCGGGAGCGACCGCATTCATTGTAATTTTCTTACTTGCCAATTCTACCGCCATAGATTTCGTAAAGGCATTAATAGCACCTTTACTGGCCGCATAATTGCTTTGACCGCGACCACCTTTTTCGCCTGCAACGGAACTGATATTAATAATTTTACCTGAGCGATTTCGCATCATGGCCGGAATAACTGCTTGGGTCATGTAAAATGTACCCAAAAGGTTGGTATCTAATACAGCTCGAATATCTTCCTCACGCAACGATAGTAAAAGATTATCCCGGACGATTCCACTATTATTGACTAAGATATCAATGCGATCGGTGGTCTCTAAAATGTTTTGTATGACAGCTTCACACTGTGGTTGATCCCGCACATCTAACGAGACAGCAGTCACAGAGTAACCAAGTTGCTGCAGGTGAGCTTCTTGAGCTTGCGCTTTTTCTTTATTATTGTGGTAAGTGAAATAAACCGTCCCACCCAATTCCAAGAATAATTGGCAAATAGCCGATCCAATTCCCCCAGCACCACCTGTGACAAGCGCCACTTTATCTTTTAAAATTGCATCTTTAAACATATTTTAACCAATTTAAAATTTTTAACAAATATTTTATCCAATAATAGAATAACCTGCATCAACACAAATGGTTTGGCCTTTCATCATTGCCGCTTCGGGTAAACATAAAAGATAAACCACATCTGCGACATCGTCAGGTGTAATATTGCGACCCGCTAATGACACATCCAGCGCTTTTTGTAAAACTTGCTCTCTATTTGGGAAATGTTTTAATGCATCCGTATCAACAGCACCGGCTGAGACCGTATTAACTGAAATACCTTCCGGTGCAAATTCAATACTTAATGATCGGACTAACGATTCTAAAGCGGCTTTTGAGGCGCCAATAAAAGCATAATTGGGAATGGCACGTTGTGCACCCATGCTCGAGAGGGCAATGATACGGCCACCAGTCCGTAAAAGTGATTTAGCGCGTTGTGCGATTAAAACTAATGCTAACGCATTAATTTCCATACACCAGCGCCAATGTTTAACCGACATTTCTAGAGCGGGTTTTAAAACACCACTTGCGGCATTGTTGACAATAATATCTAAATGATCAAAATGTTGCGTTATTTGTTGAAAAAGTTCGTCAACTGAATCAGGATCAGCGACATTACCTTGAATGGGAATTGCTTTTATGCCGCCTACACTTAATTCTTCACATAATTTTTCTGCGAGATCAGAGCTATTATAATAATTAAGGACGATGTTACAACCTGATGCCGCTAATTTTCTTGCAACAGCACTTCCTATTCCACGCCCACCACCGGTGATAAGCGCAACTTTTCCGTGTAATACTTTTGTCATAATATTTTTTTGAAGAACACCTGTAAAAAAAGTAGGGAGATAATATCATACTTTTTGTAAAATCCTAGATGGAACAAGGGTTATTTATAAGCCTCATTCGTCTATATCAGATTCTAATGCTGCTCTGAATTCTTATTGTCCGTAACTCTTCTTGTTTTGCATCGATATGGCTTGAAAATAAACCCCGTATTGCGCATCGCACTCATTATGTAACTCCTCGTTTTTTGTATATACTTTCAATTAGTTATTAGTTTAATAGTGAACTATTCGTCTATTATACTTAATCTTGTGCAAAATAAAATCATTTCAGCCGCCCAATGAAGGCCGATTGAGAGTGGAATGATATTAACAAACATAGAAAAGTTAAGAATTTAATCACTTTGGGTAAATAAAAATGGATTTACAACCGCAAATTTCAAAACTCAGAGCTATTTTTCTCTACAGTATCGTTGCCTTCTTTCTTTTTTTTGAAATGGCTATTCAAGTCTCGCCTAGCGTCATGGCACCTCAGCTGATGCATGATTTAAACATAGGAACGTTTGGATTAGGTATTATGTCTGGCATATATTTTTATAGTTATACGGCTATGCAAATTCCGTCTGGTTTATTGTTTGATCGATACAGCCCTAGAATTATTATTACCTTATCCATTCTAGTCTGTGCAGCGGGCACTTTATTATTTGCAACCGCCCAAAATATGTATGTGGGTTCATTAGCGCGCTTATTAATGGGCTCGGGTTCGGCATTTGCCTTTGTATCGGTTTTAGTTGTGACCGCCGATTTATTCAAATCCACTTATTTTGCAACTATTACGGGTATTACACAGATGTTAGCTGCGCTTGGGGCGATGTCCGGTCAAATGCCTATTAGTGCACTGGTTTCGGTAATGGGATGGCGGCACACGCTACTCGTTTTATCTTTAGTGGGATTCTTATTAGCGATAACGGTTTGGACGTTATTAAAATACAAAAAAAACAGTATCTTAATAAAACACTTAGAGCCATCGATGTCAATAAAGCGTCACTTACATCATATTATTACCAACCCTCAAAGTTGGTATGTTGCATTATATTCGTGTTTATTGTGGGCACCCATGTCTTGTTTTGCGTCTTTATGGGGCGTGCCTTATCTCACAAAAATACATCATTATGAACCTACCAGCGCGGCTTTTATCTGTTCATTTATGTGGCTTGGATTGGCTATCACCAGCCCCCTTCTTGGCATAATTTCCACCTCCTGTAAAAATAAAATTATTCCATTAGCGGTCTCTGCTATTTTAGGGGCCTTAGCATTTGGTTTTCTCCTACACTATGATTTTTCGCCCCTTATCGTTTGTTTATTATTATTTCTCGCCGGTGCTGCGTGTTCAGGACAAGCATTGGCCTTTACTGTGGTCAAAGAAAATAATCCTAATTCTGCAAAAGCAACCGCTATTGCGTTTAATAATATGGCGGTTGTTTTATCAGGGGCAATATTTCAGCCTTTGATTGGTAAATTAATTGAGTTAGCGGAAGTCCATGGAACGAGTTTATATGATATAGCTCGTTTTAAAGAAGCATTGGGTTTAGTTTTATTTTCATATGTGATTGGTTTTTTTATAGTTATATTTTTTATCTCGGAGCCTGTTATAGACCGTTAGGTCTATTATCTGTAAATTTGTCAACAAATATGTAGCATTTTATTTTTAAAATGATAATAAATATATATACATTTGTGTTATAATTTGTTTATAAATATATAGACATTCTAGGAATAACATGAACAGTCATTGGCTTAGAATCAAACAACTTGATGAACAATTGAAGGAATGGCAAACCATCAATAACAAATATGGCAGACCTAAAATAGGATGGATTAAAACATTGCGAAAGGCATTAAATATACCCGTCAATCAACTTGCTAAGCGACTAGGCGTATCTCGGGCACGCATATCCCAGCTTGAGAATGCCGAAATTCATGATGCAGTAACATTACGCACATTAAGTGAAGCTGCAAATGCCATAGAGTGCCAACTGGTCTATGCAATCATTCCAAAAAATCATAACACTTTAGAAAGTATCATTAGAACCCAAACAGAACAAATAGCAACCGAAAGTGTGGCGCGAGTTGCCCATTCAATGTCTTTAGAAAAACAAACTGTTAATCCGGACATTCTTAAAAAACAAAAAGACGATTTAGTAAAAAACTTAATGGAACATTTGCATAAAAAAATCTGGATAGATTCTGAAGTACCTCATGCTTCTCTTCAGAAAAACAAAAATAGAACCCATCGAACTTTACGCGAAAAATTAACTGGAATTTTACAAAAGAAAAAGTAATTATGAAATTTGAATATGCTACAGGAGCGACCCCATTAGATGTTGATGAAACAAACGGATTAATACCATTCCATATAACAACACAAAGCCATCTCAATGAATGGGAGGCCGCTAATATTTTAAAAGCAGAAAGGTGGTTATTCTCAAAAAAAAATCATGACAACTTTCTAACTATTGATTTTACAAAATTATTACACAAAAAAATGTTTGATGAAACATGGAAATGGGCAGGAACATTTAGACATACTGCACGAAATATTGGTGTAGATGCTTCGAAAATTACAACTGAATTAAAAAATCTACTAGATGACACAATTTTTCAAATCATACATAACACTTATTCTATAGATGAAATTGCTTATCGATTTCATCATCGATTAGTCTGGATACATCCATTTCCAAATGGAAATGGTCGACACGCACGTATGATGACTGACCTTTTACTCATAGAAACAGATCAACAGAGATTCTCTTGGGGCAGAAAAAAGCTTGAAGCAGAAGGCCCAACACGTAGCAAATATATCGAGGCTCTTAGAAGTGCGGATAAGCAAGACTATGCAGCACTGGCGAGATTTGTACGCTCCTAAGTCCTAATCCCATGCGCTTGCAATAATCTAATAAAATTTTTCCCTTCAGGACTCTGATCTTCATAACAATACGATTTAACATAATTTTCTAAAAGATAAATATAACGATTTTCTTTTAATACGGCTAATATTCTTTCTGCCCGTTCAGTATTCTTTACCGATCCATCATTACAGCATTGAAATAAAATAGCGGCCAAAATCTCTGCTTTACACGCTTTACGAATCGAGTCAGATTGATAAAAACTTTGAATGCAAAAATTTAATGATCGATCTTTATTCCATTCCCGCCATTGTTGAAAAAATTCTAATGCTAAACTTTTATAACGTGGAATATGCGCTTGAAAATCAGGAAGACTTGAAAATAATAAAAAGAATAAGACAGGAATGCATGCCTCCACATTTGCCCACGAACAATTACCGCTGATTTGTGCTGAAATTTTTAATTCGGTAATGGGTTCTAATCCTAAAATAGCGGGTAAGTCATGATTGATAAATTCGCTGGATTGCTTTTCATAAATAAGATGCTTAATCGCCTCCCCTGACAATTTATCAGGTTCACTCATATGATAAAAAACCACATTATCATAGAGACGGCTATCTTCGCGTCGATCGCACTTTACAAATATATTTTTAAACTTAATAAATGTTATGGCATGTCCTTCATAAGCAATGGGTATAATTAACGGTTCCGATTGAATAATAGAATTAATTTGCGCGGCATACTTTTGAGTATCTACTCGATATTGTTGATATTTTATCAATTGTCCCGCATGAGCTAGCGCTTTAATAATCACTTCGCTATATTGTCCATAACGCCGAATTTGCCGACCTGCAAAATGTGATTTAAATTGCTCAAGCGATTGACCAATCATGGCAAGCGTCACTTCTAAATAAAACCCTTCAAAATCCACTTCCACAAATTGATTGTAGGGATCAATGAGATTTGCCGTACCCACTAATTCAAATAAATGTCCTAAGAATTTTGCGTTAATATAATCTTGGGTAAAATCAAGATTAGCCCCTGCATCCATTAATAATTTTTTTAACGATTGCTGCTTTCGTAATAAAGGCATAACCAAAATGGGCTGTCCTGCAAGGGTGTATGCATTTGGATTCGCGCCTTTTTCAAGTAATAATTCACATAAAGCGAGATTATTATTTTCAGCGGCCCAATGCAATGCCGTATTGCCGATACTATCTTGGAAATTCACATCGGCGCCATAATCAATTAATAAGCGTGCAATGTCGAGATTATCTGCAACCGCCGCTTCAACTAAGGGCGTAAAACCATACTCATCAAGTTCATTAAGCGCAATATTTCCACCCTGCAACATCTGCAGCACTTGGCTTATATTCTCTTCAATAATTACATCTGCAAATGAATACATGTCAATTTATACCTGAAGGATTAGCTACCCCGCGGACGCGGAGTAGGATGAAAGGTTGGAACATGACGATTTTGCAATCGATTTTCTAGTCTTTGCTCTAATTTATCACGCATTTCAGGATTGGTTTCTGCATCATATTCAGAAGGGATACCTATTGTTTGTTTATCCATCCCACTAAATTGAACTCTATTACTTAAGGGATGTTTTTTAAATTTGGATTGACTAGAACCCCCTTGCCCCAGCGCTTGACGATTAATAGTTTCAAGATTTTTTTTCCCTTCTTTTAAAGCGGCGCGTTCTTTGCGAGTTAATTTTTGTTTATCCACATAGTCTTTATGCAAAGCACGATGCACGATTAATAGACGCTTTATTTCATTTTCGGGTAATACATCATCTCGGGGGGGAAGTGAGGCTGCGTCTTTAAATTTAAAGACTATTTTGCCGCTTTGTCCACCCCTGCCCTCCCCACTGTCCTCTTCCCTCTCTTTATCATATTGATCATTATTTTGCATTATAGTTGTCCAACTGGAATTGATTGCTTCTCTTCAGTATAACAAGTCTATTCAAGTCTATTAAGGTGTGTTTACAATTGCTTTATTTCAAGGCTTTAAGGATAATTCTATTTTTTAAACATTTAATGGATATTAAACCATGCATTCTTCTCATAAACAGGAACCTGCACTCGAACAAGATGATGATGATAATCTCATTTTTATGGAAGGAACTGAAGTTTATTTTGGAACTCAAGAACTTGCCGCTGCACATATAGGCAAACCACCCACGCCAACCCCTGTTGTACAAAAAATAGATGATTCTTTTCCCCTACCTGAGACTAAAGCCCCTTCTACCAGTATAGCCGCTACTACGCTTTTTCAGCGACCCGCAGTGACCAAGAGTACCGACATTCAGAAAAAAAATGTGCTGCTTGAAAGAGCTTCCGAACAAAATCTCTCCTACCCCGATTCATTAAACCCTTGCTTAACGCCGATATTGCGCCAATTTTCATCCTGTTTTGCTGCTTTGTTTCCCAATACTGTTCGAGAAGAACCTCATCATCTACAGCCAGGTGAAAGGGTTTTAACCTTATAAAATATAAACCCTCTATCAAATCCTAATTGACAGATTAAAACTCAAACACTATTCTGTACAAAACCATGTTTCAATCTTGGAATTGTACAGATATGTATAAGAGACTGATTAACAAAGAATTATTAATTGCTGCACAAGGCTATCCTGTTGTTACAGTGCTCGGGCCTCGACAATCTGGCAAAACCACATTAGTTCGTGCCGCTTTCCCAAATAAGACTTATATAAATTTAGAAGCACCCGATATTCGCAGTTTAGCCGAATCCGACCCACGTGGATTTTTAAATAACTTAACAGATGGCGCTATCTTAGATGAAATACAACGGGTTCCTGAGCTACTTTCCTATATACAAGTTGAAGTCGATGAACACCCTCAAGCAGGTCGATATATCCTCACCGGAAGTCATCAATTAGCGTTACATCAAGCAATCTCTCAATCCCTCGCGGGTCGAACCTCAATGCTCACGTTATTACCGTTATCCATTGTAGAGCTCAATGATGCGGATATTGATTTAACGTTAGATGAATATTTACTAACAGGCTTTTTACCGCGAATTTATGTAGACAAATTGGATCCTACAAAAGCATATCGAAATTATTTGCAAACCTATGTTGAGCGCGATGTGCGACAAATGATAAATATTAAAGATTTAAAATTATTCCAAAATTTTTTAAAATTATGTGCGGGTAGAGTGGGGAGTATTTTTAATAAAGAAAATTTAGCAAATGAGCTGGGCATTTCAGCGGCGACTATTACACAATGGTTATCGGTATTGGAAGCTTCATTTATTATTTTTCAGCTTCCTCCTTATTTTGAAAATTTTGGAAAACGCGTTATAAAATCTCCCAAAATTTATTTTACCGATGTTGGGTTATGCACGTATTTATTAGGGATTGAAAATAGAACGCAATTAGAAAGAGATCCTTTACGGGGATTTTTAATTGAAAATTTAGTTGTCTTAGAACTAATGAAAGCTCGGCTAAATAAAGCGCTTGAACCGCAGCTTTACTATTACCGTGACAATCATCAAAATGAAGTCGATGTTGTCTTTAAACAATCTCATTTATTAATTCCAATTGAGATAAAAGCATCTCAAACATTTACTCCCGGATTTTTAAAAAATATAAAATATTATCAAAATCTTGTGGCACCGCGTGCACCCGTAGGTTTCTTAGTATATGGAGGAGACTATGAACAAGCAGGTGAAATCAGCATTTTAAATTATAAACATACCAATCGAATTATTGAAAAAACTTAGCTTGTCATTCTCACTCAAATCAATTCCTCAGTCTGCAAATAGTCAGGTATCACACAAGCCCATCGATATCGCTCAGCAATCTTGTCTTTCAATGAAAGTGCCGCAGAGGGTTCACCATGCGTAATAAACACTTTGCGCGGCGGATGATTAAAATGCGATAACCAATCTAAAATCTCCTCATAATCGGCATGGGCTGACATATTACTTAATACTTGCACTTGCGCTTGTACAGGAACCGTTTCACCAAAAATTTTTATATGGGGTTTCCCATTTATCATATCCGCTCCACGGGTTCCCGTTGCTTGATAACCTGCAAATACAATAGTATTTTTTGCATCGGGTGCAAAACGTTTAATATGATGCAATACTCGCCCCCCTTCCAACATACCGCTTGCCGAAATAATAATTTTAGGTGTCGTCACTAAATCCAATGCTTCAGATTCTTTTCTTGAATTAATATAAATAGCAACTTCACATACTTTTTGTGATAAATCAGCATTTAATCGATGTAAGTCAGAATAGTTACGAAAAATTGTCGTCGCATCTTTTGCCATTGGGCTATCTAAATAAATAGGAATCGCAGGGATACGATTGTGCTTGCGTAATTGATACATACAATATAATAAGTGCTGCGCACGTCCTACGGCAAAGGCGGGGATCACAACAGTACCCTCACGCTCAACTGTGTGATTGATAATATGGCTTAATTCATCCAAGGGATCCATCTTCACATGCAACCGATTGCCATATGTTGACTCTAATATTAAATAATCAGTCGCTTGCATAACAGAAGGTGCAAGCATAATAGGATCATGTGGACGACCTAAATCCCCGGAAAAAAGTACCGTGGTTCCATAACATTTAAATTGAACAAATGACGCCCCTAAAATATGACCGGCGGGAAAAAGTGTCATATAAATCTCTTCCCCTAATTTTAATTGCTTTCGAAAATCAACAGGGCGAAATTGCTCTAATGAACGTTCTGCATCTTCTCGCGTATAAAGAGGTACAGCCGGTTTATGTTTCGTCAAACCATGCTTATTCATAAACTTCGCTTCTTCTTCTTGCAAATATCCGCTATCGGGTAACAAGATAGCGCATAAATCACGTGTTGCTTGTGAACAATATACTTTGCCTTTAAAACCATTTTTTATGAGAACCGGTAAATAGCCCGTATGATCAATATGCGCATGGGTTAATACGACCGCGGTAATTTCTTTAGGGTCGATGGGGAACTTAGCCCAATTACGTAATCTTAAATCTTTTAATCCTTGAAACAATCCACAATCAATCAGAATTTTTTTGTTGTCTATTCTCAATAAAAATTTAGAACCAGTTACTGTTTGGGTCGCGCCTAAAAAAGTCAGTCGCATACTTTTTCCTTCCTATTATTTATCTAATTCCGCCAATAATTCAGGCAAAACTTTAAAAAGATCCCCCACTAAACCATAATCCGCCATAGCAAAAATAGGCGCTTCAGGATCCGTATTAATCGCGACGATAACTTTACTCTCTTTCATACCGGCTAAATGTTGAATGGCACCGGAAATTCCAACAGCAATATATAAATCCGGTGCGACAACTTTGCCAGTTTGACCCACTTGCGAATCATTGGGCGCAAAACCTGCATCGACAGCTGCTCGTGATGCACCAATGGCGGCCCCTAATCGATCCGCAATTTTTTCTAATAATTTAAAATTTTCAGCGCTTTTTAAACCGCGCCCCCCTGAAATAATAATGCGAGCGGTTGTTAACTCCGGTCGAACTGAGACAGTCAAATCTTGTTTTTTAAATGTTGTTAATGTGTTTGGAAAAATTTTTGTTATTTTCTCAATTTGCGTATTTTCATTTTTTTCATTATTCACAAGGGGAAAAGCCGTTCCCCGAATCGTTAATAATTTAATGGCATCATTGGATTTAACCGTTGCTATGGCATTACCTGCATAAATGGGCCGTAAAAAAGTATCTGATGATATTATTTTAATAACATCCGCAATCATGGCGACATCTAAAAGAGCCGCAACCCGCGGCAATACATTTTTACCAAAAGTCGTTGCACCTACTAGTACATAATCATAGCGTGCAGCCATCTCTGCAATAAGTGATGCCGTATTCTCAGCCAATTGATATTTATATTCCTCCGCATCCGCGACGAAAATTTGGTTCAAACAGGTAAATTGTTTTGCTTCATCAACGACAGTAAGACATTCATAACCGATGATTAAAAAATCCACCGTACTTTCAATTTGTAATGCAGCTGAAATAACATGCGCATTAATAGGATTTAATATTTTATTATTGTGCTCAGCGACGATTAATGTTTTCATTTAATCACCTGCGCTTCATGTTTTAATTTATTAACTAATTCAGCGACACTTGCAACTTTAATCCCACTCGCTCTTTTTTCAGGAGGCGTGACTTTAAGAATGTGTAATCGAGGTTTGAGATCAACGTGTAAGGTTTCTGCGGAAATAACTTCAAGGGGCTTACGTTTTGCTTGCACGATATTGGGTAACGATAAATAGCGTGGTTCATTTAGCCTAAGATCGGTGGTCACAACCGCTGGCAGTTGTAATACGACTGTCTCAAGTCCGCCATCAATTTCACGCATAACTTCAAGCGTGTTATCTTGCCAAATGATTTTGGAGGCAAATGTCCCTTGCGACCAATTCAAAAGTCCAGCTAGCATTTGACCCGTTTGATTATTATCACTATCGATAGCTTGCTTACCTAAAATAACTAATTGGGGAGATTCTTTAAGCGTAATCGCTTGTAAAATTTTGGCAGCCGCCAAAGGTTGAATGTCTATATCCGTCTCAATCAATATAGCGCGATCAGCACCCATTGCTAAGGCAGAACGTAATGTTTCTTGGGATGCGGGTAACCCAATTGAAACCACCACTATTTCTTGCGCATGGCCACGTTCTTTTAAGCGAACCGCTTCTTCCATGGCAATTTCATCAAAGGGATTCATTGACATTTTGACGTTAGCGGTTTCAACACCTTGTTGATTCTGTTTAATTTGAATACGCGTTGCGTAATCAATGACTCTTTTAACGGCAACCAATATTTTCATATAAGCAAATTCCATTTCCTTTAGTATTAAAGATAATTTGTGTAGTATCGAGAATCCAGAGTTATTTGAAATTATTTTATAATCAAAGAAAATAAAGAGAATGCGATAAGGGATACATCATGGAAATCACACACCACACCGCCATTATTAGTGGCGGAGCCTCCGGAATGGGTGCTGCGACTGCAAAGATGCTGAGTCAAGCCGGCGCAAACGTTGTTATTTTAGATCTTAATTATACTGCAGCTGAAAAACTGGCTCAGGAAATAAAGGGGTTAGCCATTGCGTGTGATGTCACAAATGCGATAAGTGTTGAAAATGCAATTCAAAAAATCAATGAAACCTATGGTGCAGCCCGAATTTGTATAAATTGTGCCGGTATTGTAAAAAGTAAACGCATGGTAGGGAAAGAGGGCCCTTTGCCCTTAGAAGAATTTAGGCAAGTCATCGAAATCAATCTGATTGGTACTTATAATCTCATGCGAATAGCCGCAGCTGCCATGATCAACTTACCACCCATAGGTGCATCTTTTGAGCGCGGTATCATTATAAACACGGCCTCTATTGCTGCATTTGAAGGGCAAATTGGCCAAACAGCCTATAGTGCTTCAAAAGGCGGTATCGTAAGCTTAACATTGCCCGCAGCACGTGAACTGGCACAATTTGGCATCCGCGTGAATACAATTGCACCAGGCTTAGTGGATACACCTATGTTTGAGAAAATCCCATCAGCTGCAAAGCTTGCACTTGCAGAAATGGTTCCCTTTCCAAAACGATTAGCCCATCCTTTGGAGTTTGCAAAATTGGCATTGCACATAATAGATAATGAAATGATCAACGGTGAAGTCATTCGTCTAGATGGTGCTTTACGCATGCAGGCAAAATAGGGTATTTTAAGCCTCTTAACGATTTTTTGACTCAAACGGATATAATAAAATACTTTATGTCTATTGCTGCTAAGTTAAAACACTATTTAATTGGGGATCCCCTTAACCCATTTAATCCTAATATTTTAAGGCATATTTCTCTGGTGGCTTTTCTTGCCTGGATAGGTTTAGGAGCGGATGGTCTTTCCTCGTCCTGTTATGGACCTGAAGAAACTTTTATTGCGTTAGGAACTCATAAGCATTTAGCTTTATATATCGCTTTTGCAACAGCTATCACTGTTTTTGTCATTTCGCTTGGCTATAACCAAGTGATTGAACTTTTTCCTAGTGGTGGTGGCGGTTATAAAGTTGCGACGCAATTATTAGGGCCTTATGTCGGTTTAGTGTCGGGTGCAGCTCTAATTATCGACTATGTGCTTACTATTGCCGTTTCAACAGCGAGCGGAATGGATGCGGTTTTCAGTATGCTGCCGCAGCATATGTTGAGTTATAAATTATTTGCAGAAATTGGCATTATTATTCTGTTAGTTGGCATGAATATGCGGGGCATGAAAGAATCCATAAAAGTTTTACTGCCCATTTTTCTAGGTTTTGTCATCATTCATTTTGCATTAATTGTATACGGCATTGCAGCACACAGTCAGGGCTTGATTGGTATTATTCCAAATACATTGACTGAAACAAAACAATTAGCCGGTGTCATGGGTTGGATACCCTTACTGGCTTTAATGCTGCATGCGTATTCATTAGGAGGCGGAACTTACACAGGTCTTGAAGCCGTCTCTAATAATGTAAATCGCTTAAGCGAACCGCGCGTGACTACTGGCAAATGGACTATGTTCTACATGGCGGTTTCCTTAAGTTTTACGGCAGGTGGATTTATTTTGCTTTACCTACTTTGGCAAGCACAACCCGTTATGGGACAAACATTAAATGCGGTAGTTTTTCATTCGATACTTGGCGACTCATGGTTAGGTCAAGGTACGCTCATGATTACCTTGTTACTTGAGGCGAGTTTGCTATTTGTTGGGGCGAACACCGGGTTTTTAGCAGGGCCAAGTGTGCTTGCTAACATGGCGGTTGATAATTGGGTGCCCAATCGCTTCCGTCATCTATCAACCCGGTTGGTCATTCAAAATGGAGTCATCCTATTTGGGATTGCGGCTCTTCTTGTTCTACTTTGGAGCCAAGGACGCGTTGCGCTTTTAGTTATTTTATATAGTATTAATGTATTTATTACTTTTTCACTTTCTTTATTGGGGCTTTGTGTTTTTTGGGCGACCCATCGCAGTAAAGCCTCTCCCTACTGGGGATTGCGCTTAACGTTTTCTATTCTTGCCACTTTTATTACTTCCAGTATTTTATGTGTGACACTTTCCTCAAAGTTTGAATCGGGGGGTTGGGTAACCGTTGTAATAACTTGCGCTGTTATTGCTATCTGTTTACTGATTAAACGCCATTATCATTTAGTAAATCAAAAACTCACGCAACTGGATGCGCAATTAAAACAACCTATTTTTGAAAAACGCACGCATCCTATTATCCCTGATCCACAACAACCAACCGCTGTTATTTTAGTTGGGAAAAGCCCTGGGATTGGTATGCATACTTTATTGTGTGTGCTGCGTATGTTTCCCCGGCATTTTAAAAATTTTATCTTTTTAAGTGTGGGTATTGTTGATGTCGAAAGTTTTACTGGCGCCTCAGCCCTTGGAAAAATGCGCGAAGAAGTGAATGAAATGTTGCAATATTTTGTGGATTATTGCCAACAATATGGGATTGCAGCAGAAAGTTACATTGCTTTTGGCACTGATACGGTTGAAAAATTAAGCCAACTTGCAGAAACAGTCGGAGAAAAATTTCCGAACTGTATTTTCTTTTCAAGCAAATTGATTTTTGAACATGATAATTGGATTACCCGTTTTTTACATAATGAAACCCCAGTCACATTACAACGACAGCTCCATTTACAAGGCAAGGAATTAGTGATACTACCTATGAAAATATAATATTAGATCAACCATCCTACATTTTTCTATTAAAATAACATCTTCACTAAAATCATATTTTATATCGCACTACCTTAAGGAATTTTCATGGATACACGCAAAAAAATCGCTTACCAGATTGATACTGATTTAACCTCGGGTGAAGAAAACTATCAAGATGCAATCGCCTTACTGCGCGAACCTTCATTTGAAAATATAGATTGTGCTTTACATCAATTAACGCTTGCTATTGAAAAGGGCTGTGTCAATGCCACAAAGAATAAAGCAACATTTTTAAAGAAAGTCTATCAACTACTAGAAACACACGTGGCTGAAAATAACGATGATGCATTTCAAGTGATGGCATATTTATTTTTATATGATGCAATTGCTTTAAAGCTTAAACCACTCGATTCACGTGCTCAACATATTGCGTATGAATTATCTTCTGAGATTTCCATCAGACAGAAATTTGCAACACAATCAAATAAACCTCATCGCGCTTTTTATTGGTATTTATTATTAATTGAAGATACTGAGCTCCCCCAAGATGTTGACGAAATTGATTTATGCAGACATCTTCAGACATACGCCGAAAAACATAATAATCCTGGCATGCTACTCATTAATGCGATTCGATCCTTTTCAACAACAACTAGCCGGGCTGCTTTCCAATCAATTATACATTTCGCGCAAAATGGGGTTCCGCTCGCACAACAAATGGCCTCTGATTTAATCCTCGTAACAGCAGAAAGCTGTAATATTCCTTATGAATTTCTACCGAAAAACTTACGGAAAGAATTCGTCCAGGCCACAGAGCCACGATCTGAATTAGAATGTAAAACATTTGGATTTGACGAGGTGATTGCTTTTTTTAAGAAGGGATCTAGGATTTTTTCATACGCTCTTTATCAACAAATGATCAATGTAGAATTTAAAGAAATGCAAAAAAACAACGCTCATGCATTTTTCATTAGTGCCATTCGTGAGCTCGATGGCGCACCTCATAGAGCACTTGAATTAATGCAAAAAGCTGCTAAACATGGCAATATGAATGCAGTTTATATCATGGCTTTTCTGGTTCTACGTACCCATAAAGATTTTACACGTGAAGATGTACTGCATTTCAAAAATGAGACGGGCACTGAATCTTTTGAAGAGGAAAAATCAAGAAAAAAAATTACTCTGCAATTACTTGAAAATACAGCAGTATGCAAGTTTCTTTATGAAAATTATTTAACAACAACAAGCTTAACGATTGCCTGTAAAATGATTGAAGCATGCCATAAACATATCTTTATAAATAAATATACTTTAGACGCTGAGACCATTGCTTATGCCAAATTATTAATGAAAACATTTCCAATGCCTTTGGATGCAAAAGAAAAAGAAACTAAAGAACCTCTGAAAACAATACATATACCGAGCACGACTCTCCGCTTTACCCCTATGCATGAAGCTGATCTTGAATATAACCAAGTTTTACAAGAATTAAATGCGGCTACCACGCATCTGCGCAAACAATTATTTATTCAAAGGCTAATAAAATTAGATCTTGAAAAACAACATCCGTCAGCGCCTATGAGGTTAGCCTATATGAACATCGATCGTAAAAAATATTTGGTCGCAGTTGAGCTAATTGAAAAAGCCGCTAAACGAGGTAATATTGAAGCGCTCACTATTCTAAATGGTTTATTCGATGGCATCAAAATTGCACCCGCAGTACTTAGCTATAACCAAAACGAGGTGACTACTATTCTTTGCTTATTAAACAATCCAGAGGTAATCACTTATTTAAGAAAAAAATATGATAATGCCGAGGGACGAATTTTAGCAACAGAGACTATTATTCATAAAATTACGCATAGCATCATGAAATCCACTTTTAAAGATTCAAATACAAATTTGCAATTAGACGTCAAATTGAATTCTAAATCAAAATTTGAAGATACGATGACAACTAAAACTTGGCTAACTAAAATTTTATCTTCTCTACCTGAACCTGTAAAAGACGAAAAAGGAGATGTTGCTTTTGGTTATGAAAAAATTCAACATTTAGAAAAACACTCTACTTTACTATCACAGCTAAAATCATTTCCTATTGATCCTACAGTAAATCCATTGGATGTATTGGCGTATATGATTTTTTATAGTAACTTAATGTTTACCAAAAACAATAAAGCACATTTTCAACAATTAATATTTCTCAAGCCAACTATTTCCCCCATCATTAAGATAGCATTACAATTATTAGATATTGCTGAATACCAAAAGCATATGAAATTTTACAATACAGAAGATGCGATGGATTTTGCAACAAAAAAACTTTTAGCTTATTTTCAACAAAAAACAACTCAAGCCGTCGCTTTCGCAAACAAACGAAATAAAGATAAAAATAAAACGAAAGAGCGTCGCACATTGCTTGAAAATGAATCTGTTGCTGTAAATATATTTATTCACACAATTGCTGAAGATTATTTACTTTATAAAACGACTAGTACGGTTATTCCTTCTTCTAAAATCAGTACTGCATTTTTTTCTAAAAAATTAATAAAAGATGACGAAAATAAAGAAGATAAAGCAGATAAAAAAAGTGAGCCATTACAGCCTTTAAGAATTATTTTAGATGCAACCTATAGATCAGATGTATGCATGTCGGAAGATAAAGTTGAAGCTATTCGTAGCCAACTGTATTCATTTACTACGATTGAACGGTCACGGGAATTTTGGCGATTGCTGAGACAAGGTTTTCTATATGGCAAAGGCAAAGAATTTTTTAAAAATCTGAATGACTTTGCTTTATTTGATATTTTATTTCCACCCTGCTCCCAAGAATCTAAAGCAAATACCCCTGAAGTATTGGATGCCATTGCAAATAGATTAGATGATTTAGATTATCTTTTAACTCATCATCATAGAAATTTTGCTGATATTAATGCACATACGAATGTTTTTTTCGCTATTTTAATTAGCAAAGAACTCTATCAGACGGATATTATTTCAAAAGATATGATCGAGACTATCCGCACAAAATATGGCATACCGCCTTTATTTTTTAAAGCCGCGAGTGTAGAAGATCATGTTTTTCGAGTTGAGCCGCATAATGAACATATTTTATATCGAATACAACGCGAGAAGGCGCGATTCAAACGGTTTTTTGCAGATTCTATTAGCTCACAACGTCTGAGTAGGCCTTAGGTAAACTAAGCCAATCTGATAAATAATTAACCATGCACCCTAAAAAAGAGCTATACTATAAATAGATATTATCCTTATTAATGGAGGTTTCTATGTCGAAAGCTCGATTTGATCCAAAAGACGAATCAAAAGACGAATCAAAAGACGATGAAGAAATGTCTTTTGGAATGGATGAATTCTCACCTGCGCCTTCTCCTCCAGCTTCCCCTCGCGCTTCGATAGCGGGAGCAGCACCTGCTGCCGCTGTAGAGAATAAAGATTTTGGCAGTTTTACATATGATGACAATTGGAAACGTTTTGCTGCTGAAATAAAAAAACCTCTTGCTGAACTAAAAAAGTTTTGTGCCGAATATAAAGCTAAATCTAAATCACCAATCGAAATAGAAAAATCTAGTTTTTTATCTGATTTAGTGGAGGTAGCGCAGATCTTAGGGCTATATTACACTTTCAATAAAAAGTACCTCAGCAAAGAAAAATTTTTTTATCAAAGCCTGCTCAAAACAGCTCAATTACAAAAAGGAGATAGTATTTATTTATCCCCCACTATTATTACCTATGATGCAATGAAGGGCGATTTAACTGAGTTAAATGACTTTGTTGAACATCCTCCCGAAGCAAAAGGAGATTTTAAACATAATATGAAAGATATAGTACTATATGGAACGTATTCACGTATAAAAACGTTGCTTTTAACATTACTCGGTTCTCGCAGAAGTATTTTTAAAACTCCTTTAGATGAAATCGTTGCAATACAAAAATCAGCTATGGACAAACCGCATCACTCATCGGCCCCTGAAGGACCTTGAATAACTGTGAAATTGTGAAGGAAAAGCTTATGATTTAAGGCCAACAATTTTGTTGGCCTTTTTATTACTTTTACATTTTTTCAAATGTACCAATCAAGGCATCCATTTTTTCACCTGTCGGCAATTGATTCACATGCTCTTTAACCGGTGAATCAACCATAATATTTGAAAATATTTTTTCTATATTTTGTTGTTCCATCTCCACACTGCCTTTAAAAATAGCACCGCTTTCTATGCTGATACGTGGCGATAAAATTTTCCCATAGACATGTCCTGATTTTTTAATAATGACATGTTCACTTGCATACATATCACCTTTAACTTCACCATGCGAAATAACGGCTTTAACAAAAATATTTGCTTTGATTTGTGCATGAGAACCAATTTCAATGCTATTATTTTTGAAATAAATAATCCCATCGACTTTCCCATTTATTACAACATCTTCTTCTGCAACAATTTCACCTTTGACATGCACTGTCTCGCCCACTATTGATTTAGGCTGTACTAACTGTGCATTATGCGTATCATTTAAATTATCTCGCGTTTCAGATGCATTTGCCGCAGGAGAAGATGCGGGTAAATCAGCATCGAGATCGGATGGAGAATGAATATGAGCCATTTCTTGCACGCGTTTAAATAACATACTAAAAGACGCAGGTTTGGAATGTGATTCTTCATGCACATCCGCATTGGTGTGATGAGCAACAATTTCGTGTTTTTCCATATCAATATTACCTTTTAACAAGGCACCCGCTTCAATACTGACATTCGCGGAATAAATATTTCCAAACACCCGGCCCGATTGGGTAATAATAACTTGTTCACTCGCGTAAATATCCCCTTTAATTTCACCATTCACCACCACGACTTTTGCAAAAGCATTGGCTTCGATATAACCTCCCAAACCAATTTCCAACCAATTGTCTTTTACTGTAACGGTTCCTTCTAAACGGCCAACAACCAGAATATCTTCTTTTGCAGACATATCACCTTTAATAAAGACAGCGTTTCCAATAAAAGATTTATAAGGTGTTGGATGTTTGTGAGTGGCTTTTTCAACAGGATGAGGAGAGGCGGAACGATCATGAGCGGCATGATTGGAATGGGTAGTATTTTTTGGATCTTGGGAAACTGTAGGCTTAAGTGACATGTTAAACTCCTCCATGAAATGTTTAAACAATGAACTTTCAGGAACATTATGATCACAAAAAAACTACTTTCAATCGTGCTTTAACTTTTTTAAAACTTTTTACTCTTTCTGATTTAATATGTTATCACATTCTTAATAACATTAGCTTAACATAGGATATTTTAGCAATGAGGAAGAAAATATGCATACAGATCCAGTAGTTGTCGCAAGCTTTGCACGTACAGCGCAAGGTAATTTATTAGGCGTTTTTAAAAGTATGACGGCGGTACAACTGGGTGCAACTGTTATCAAAGCGGTAGTTGAGCGCGCCAATTTATTACCTCAAGATATTCAAGAAGTGATTATGGGTTGTGTATTACCAGCAGGAGTCGGTCAAGCTCCCGCAAGACAAGCGGCTCTCGGTGCAGGCCTTTTACATAGCACGCCTTGTTCAACTATTAATAAAATGTGTGGCTCAGGGATGAAAGCGATTATGGTTGCTTATGATGGTATTTTAGCGGGAAGCCAATCAATATATATCGCAGGCGGCATGGAAAGCATGACGAATGCACCCTATCTCCTCCCGAAAGCGCGCGAAGGCTATCGCTTAGGGCATGGAGAATTGATTGATCATATGCTAATGGATGGATTAGAAGATGCCTATGAAAAAGGCCGCCCTATGGGTTATTTTGCAGAACAGTGTGCAAAACATTATGGCTTCACTCGCGAGCAACAAGATCAATATGCCATTACATCATTAGAGCGCGCACAAACGGCCATTCATAATCACGATTTTATTAACGAAATCGTACCTATCACGATTCACACGCGCCAAGGTGATATCACAGTTGATACAGATGAACATCCCCTCACTGTTAAAGTAGAAAAAATTCCTCAATTACCACCGATATTTATAAAAGAAGGAACCATTACCGCTGCAAATTCAAGCTCGATATCAGATGGTGCGGCGGCATTAGTATTAATGCATTTATCAGATGCGAGGAAACGTGGCATTAAACCTCTTGCTCGCATAGTAGGCCACGCAACCTTTGCAAAAGCACCTCATGAATTCACCACAGCGCCAATTGATGCAATTTGCGCCTTATTAACCAAGATTCAATGGTCACTAGATGATGTGGATTTATTTGAAATTAATGAAGCATTTGCGGCTGTCACGCTTGCTGCCATGCATGAACTTAATATCCCTCATGCTAAATTAAATATACAGGGTGGAGGGTGTGCGCTGGGACACCCTATTGGTGCAACTGGTGCACGTATTGTTGTAACCCTTATTTCAGCATTACAAAAATATGGATTAAAACGCGGTATCGCTGCATTATGTATTGGTGGAGGAGAAGCCACAGCCCTTGCTTTGGAGATCATCTGATATGACACGGGAAGCATTAGAATTTGATGTGGTAATTGTCGGCGCAGGACCTTCCGGTTTATCTGCTGCCATTCGTTTAGCCCAATTAGGGATAAGTGAAAATCAGCCTATTTCAATTTGTGTTCTTGAAAAAGGCGCTGAAGTGGGTGCTCATATTCTGTCGGGTGCGGTATTTGAACCCCGCGCATTAGATGAATTAATTCCTGAATGGAAAACAAAAAATGCGCCGCTTTTAACGCCCGTTACGATGGATCAATTTTTATTGTTAACCGAAAAAAAATCGTATCAACTGCCAACACCTCCCCAAATGCATAATGCGGGTAATTATATTATTAGCTTAGGAAAATTATGTCGTTGGCTTGCTGAATATGCTGAATCATTAGGCATAAATATTTTCCCGACCTTTGCGGCCACCGAAATTTTATATGAAAATAATCAAGCGCGTGGTGTTGCCATCGGTGAAAAAGGGATTGATAAATTCGGCAATAAAACACTGCTTTATCAACCGGGAATTGATATTTTTAGTAAACAAATTTTTATCGCTGAAGGGTGTCGCGGTTCGCTTGCAGAAACCTTATTTGAACGCTTTGATTTAAGAAAAGAATGTGACCCACAAACCTATGGCATTGGTATCAAAGAACTATGGGAAATTCCAGAGAATTTACATCGATCTGGCCAAGTGACACATTCTGTGGGATGGCCCTTAACGAATAAAACCTATGGTGGGTCATTTGCTTATCATTTTGAAAAAAATTTATTAGCAATCGGTTTTGTCGTTGGATTAGATTATCAAAATCCTTATTTAAATCCTTACGAAGAATTTCAAAAATTTAAAATGCACCCCTCTATTTATCCTTTATTAATGCAAGGCACACGTATTGGCTATGGTGCACGCGCATTAAATGAGGGCGGTTGGCAATCTATTCCTAAACTCTCGTTTCCTGGAGGATTATTAATAGGATGCGCGGCAGGTTTTTTAAATGTCCCTAAAATTAAAGGCATTCATACGGCAATGAAATCAGGCATGATTGCTGCTGAAAGTGTGTTTTCTTCATTAAAAAATACGAGTGTATTTGAATGCAGCACATATGAAAAAAATCTTAAAGATAGCTGGATAGGAGAAGAGCTATATCAGGCGCGCAATATTCGCCCTGCTATGCGTTGGGGTTTATGGAGTGGCCTTGCTTATGCCGCCCTTGATACGTATATTTTTCGTGGCCGTGCACCTTGGACACTGCATAACCATGCCGATTACAAACAATTGCAATTGGCTTCACACTCTAAAAAAATCATATATCCAAAACATGATAATAAAGTAACATTCGATTTAATGAGCTCCGTATTTCTAACAAATTCTATCCACGATGAAAATCAAGTGTGTCATTTGAAATTAAAAAATCCAGCCACTGCTATTTTGGTTAATTATCAAAAATATGCCTCACCCGAAACCCGCTATTGCCCGGCGGGTGTGTATGAAATAACATCTTTTGAAAATGGCAATCATCAATTACAAATAAATGCAGCTAATTGTATCCAATGTAAAGCCTGTGATATAAAGGATCCCACACAAAATATCGTGTGGACCCCACCAGAAGGTGGGTGTGGCCCACAATATGGCATGATGTAAATACTAAAAATTTAAACAGGAATAACGATGAAAAATTTACAGCCTTTATTATTGACTTTAATTTTATTGCTTTCCATGACCACGCTGTTTGCAGAAACATGTCCATCTTCTTTACAAATTACAAAAAATCAAAACGGACAGTTTTCGATAGATGTGCCTAATGGCTATGATATGAGCAACGTGACACCTTTACGTTTTCATAAAGCAATTCATCTCATGCGGACGACAGTTTTTTTGGATGATACCGTCGCATGCACATATAATCATCATATCACCATTAGTAAACGGGGAAATAAAGCGGTTGAAGCAGTTCAAAATAATCCACATTGGGAACGGGCTAAAGATATGTTCACCTGTCTGCATAAAACAAATGAAAATATTAATTATTGCCAATTTTAAACATATCACAACAAAACAAATGAGCTTAAGCCTACTTAATTAATTTATAGGTTAATTTTACTTAAGACTTCCTTAATCTATTCAGAATAAAATTAATTATCGCTTTATTAAAGCTCAAGGAGGATCCCGTGCTTTCTCACTATAAACAGCCCACCCATGACGTACTTGACTCCGATTTCCATACTAAACTCAGCTCCGCAACCCGCTTACGTGTCTGCAGCGATATTTTCTATCCCTTATTAAAAGTTAATGATGAATTATATATTGCCGCTTTACTCTGGTATAAACAATCAACTGACGTGGATCCTGCGACTCGAGCATTAATCGAAGAATTGTTAGGTATCACTAAATTAAATGAAGAAAGTAAAGCGGTAGCCATAGTCAATCCTATGGATCCACGCCAAGAACTTATTTATTTGCAAAAACTCATTATTTATATTAATGAGTTAAAATTTCAAACTGATCCTAAAACAGGATGTAATTTATTTAAAGAACAAATTTTGCTTGCCATTGCCCGATGTGTCGATCATGTCGATTTCATTGGCAATCCTATGCACAAATTAGAAGCGTTACGCCAAATTCCACGGAAAAGATTGGAAGCGAAAGCCCATGAGGGTTCACTTAAACGCTTGGGGTCCTATTTTCGCGATCGTACAGAAGAGCGGCGCAATGAAATCATTTTGATTGAGACAATTTACACTTTATTTATGGATTCTTTACGCGCGGAAGAACCCGTTTTTATTGAAGCATTGATTAGTGCAATGGCATATTTTTTCATGCATCGCTTTGAAACGGATACTTACACAAAATTACCAGGCACCGATTTTTATGCCCCTTTTGCTCAACTCCTGGGAACGGGACATAGTACTCAGATTGATCCTGTTACCAAAAATATTTTTTGTAATTTATTAAATGATTATTTTTCCAGCATTAATGAAAAACAGTGGAGAAAGGCGTGTCGTTCTAAAGAAAATTTTGATCGTGTTAATACCTATTTTATCATTCCGCGCGCTGAACAAATTGAAGCAATACGTACAACTAACAATATCCCGTGTGATGTCAAAGATGCAGCGAGTGCTGTTGCTAAAGATACAGGATTGGTTGCGCTTGATGTGGTTAAAAAAGTCGGCGTCGTCGCAGTCGCTGGAAAATTATATTGTGCCGGTGGAATCGGCTCACGTATCGTCGGTAGCGCAGCGCAATCAATTGGGGGCTATCTTGCAAGTTATACAGGCACCATTGGCGAATATTTTTTAAAAACACCACTGATTGTAGCCACGGAAACAGCCGGGGAAACAGTTGCGGTGTATGGTTTAAAAAGAGGATTGGATCGCGCATTTACCTCTGTGATTGGAGATACTTTGACTGAGGAGCCACAAAAAGTTGTTCCTGCTGACATACGACTCGATCCTTTTGAAATTCTTTTAAAACTGGGGTTAATGTACAGTCGATCAGCAATCGATCGGGAATGCATGCAGGCTATTCAAAGAATTTATGCTGTATTTCCTGAACGAATTCGAAGTGCTTTCAATGCAGATATGAATAAATGGTATAAAAATCCCGCAAAGCGTGTCGCTTTAAACAAAGAAGCGGTTGGCGCTGCGCGATCGGAAGCAAAAGTCGAAGCAGCACCTGCTGAAGCAAAAAGTCCCATTACATATGAAACCCAGGCGTTATTTTCTGGCGTGCCGTTAGCGCCTCCTCCACCTTATGAGACACCTGAGAGCGAGGTCATGCCACAAGCGTCGGCACCTAGCCCCCATAGAGCACTTAACTTATATCCACCGCAGGCGGTTGCTCGATCTTTACCCACTGCGCCTTCATCACAGGCTCAGGATGAAGATTGGGTGAATGTTAAGTCACCAGCTAAAGCTTAAAAATGAATGACTTGCAACCCCAGGTTAAGGGTTGACTACCCACCTGGATGGTCGCTAGCACTTAATATTTTTTTAATCTTTATCAACTATTATATTGGCTATTATATTAGCTATTTTAAGTTTCATAGGATATTCCCATGTCGCAATCTCGCACCTCAAACACTGCTCCGAGTGCATCTGAATTAACGGCCGAATTAGAAGACACTTCATTCACGCCACCTCTAGATGAGATGTCAACCTCAGCCGAATCTTTATCTTCATCTGCGCCCACTTTGGAACAATTATTAGCAGAATTAGATTTAACGACAGAAGAAACAAAACTGCCTGCCTCACCCAAACCTGCTTCACCCAAAAAAGAAATTGCAAAAACACCAGGTTTATTTCCTACTACAAGTTTAGCTAAAGAAGAGCGCAAACAACTTCCTCCTAAAAATTTCTACGCTACTCTAATCTCAGTGATTCATAGAGAAGCGCTGCATTTAACCAGGCACCATCCCGCACGTGGTGCTGATTTATTAAAATTCTGTGCCAATCATCAATCACCTGCCTTACTGAGTACTATTGAAGATATTAAAAGCTGCGAGAATTTATTTAAAGAATTGACCAACCCAGAAAGTGATTTGTATCACATTTTAAATAAAGACCCTACGGGTCTTCGTAAAGTTGCATATGATTTTCAAAAAGATTTTAAAAAAATTTTCGGTTTAACCACCGCTACCACTCCCCTATCTGATACGCATCAAACAGAGGGTTATAAACGATTTTTAAAAACATTTAGTGTTATTTATTTTAAATTGTTAAATAAAACACCTATCGAGCCTACTCATGCCTTAAGGCCTTGATCGCTATACGCTACGTTTTATCTTCTAATGACTCAAAAGACATTTTTTGCTATCTTATGTTAATCAAAATAGTAGCGGTGCATCAGGCAAGGAGTTTGCTTTGCGGTTTCGTTTGTTTTTCCTGCTTTGGATATGTCATTTATCGGGTTGTGCTTATTATGGCGATATCCACGGTCATTCCACTCGTTTTACACCCGCCATATTAGATACGCCCCATGTCTATGTACCTCCTCACCTACCTATCACAAATGAGTGGTGGGAAGGGTTTCACGATCCACAATTAAATCAACTTATTACCATTGCATTGGCTGATTCTCCCACCATGCAAATAGCTAAAAATCGCGTTAGACGAGCTGAGTATTTAGTAGAAAGCAAAATGGTTCCCCTGATACCTACGCTTGATTTCAGTGGTTATGTGCAACGACAACGATTTTCTGCTACAGGCTTAATACCTCCGCCATTTAATGGTCGAACATTTGGAGTGGGTGATGTAGCGCTTAATTTTAATTATGAGTTTGATTTTTGGGGTAAAAATTGGCAAGCACTGTCGTCTCAAATTAGCACACGCTGTGCATTACAAGCTGATCTAGCGGAAGCTCGTTTAGTCCTTTCTGCAGCCGTTGCAAATGCTTACTTTCAACTTTTAAATAATATAGAGCAAGCAAACTTTGCAAAAGAAAATTGGCGCGATAATCAGCAACTTGCCAATATTATTTTAGACCGTGCTAAAAATGGCATTGAATCCGACATTCCCGTCAAAACAGCGATTACCGATATGCAAGCATCGCTCTTAGCATACGAACAATTCAATCAAGCAATTACATTATCTAAAGATCAATTAGCAGTACTGCTCGGCAAAAATCCATTTTCAACTTTTTTTATCACTCGCCATTTTAACTATCAACAGCACAAAATTACTCTTCCCCCCTGCCTTACCCTTAATATACTTGCCCATCGACCCGATATTTATGCTGCAAAATTACGTGCAGAAGCAGCAGCAAAACAAATTTGTGTAGCGAAAGCGCGATTTTTTCCCAATATCAATTTAAATGCGTTGCTTAGTTTGCAAAGCATCGAATTAAACCATTTATTTGATGCAGCCAATCAAAATAATGCCATCACTGGCGCAATTGATTTACCTATTTTTGATGCGGGTCTGCGTCGTGCAAATCTGGGGGTAAGTTATGCAGAATATGATGAAGCGGTCAATCAATACAATCAAACGATTTTAACGGCTCTGCGGGATGTCGCTGATCAACAAGCCACTTTTAAAAGTTTTTCGATACAATTGAATGCCGAAAATGCTGCGGTGAATGCGACAGCTAATAATTATAAGTTATTCCGTTCCCGCTACAATCACGGTATTATTGATTACGTTCAATTGTTAGAAATTAAACAAGTGCTCTTACAACAGCAGGCGCTCCAAACTAATTTGCAAGCACACACTTTGCAAGCTGCCATAGGTTTATTAAAAGCCTTAGGTGGATGTGATATTAGGCAAGGACGATAATGACAGATACCACACCAGAAGATCATGCGGCTCCCGTCGTTGAACCCCAAGCTGATAAAGGCGCACCTACCGCGCAAACTTCCCGCAACCGCAAAAGAGCTTTTATTATTCTGGGCGCGGTGTTTTTAATAATTGGCTTAATTTGGTTAATTTATTGGTTAATCATAGGACGTTTTCATGTGTATACAGATGATGCCTATGTTAATGGCAACCTGGTGCAGCTCATGTCACAAGTACCCGGGACTGTTATTAAAATTAATACTGATGATACATATTTAGTGAAACAAGGCCAGCCAATTATTTTGCTTGACCCATCTGATATGCAGATCGCACTAAAATCAGCTCATGCCTCACTTGCACTTACCGTGCGGCAAATCAGCCAAGCCTTCGAAAGAGCAAAGCAGGCACAAGCCACTTTAAAATTACGTGCTGCTGATTTAGTGAAAGCGCAATTAGATCTTAAAAGGCGTTTGGGATTAATTGGCGACAAGGCCGTCTCACGCGAAGAATTACAACATTATAAAACCTCTGTGGAAAATGCTCAGGCGCAATATGATTTTGCATTGCATAGTTTACGTTCTGCGCTAGCTATCGTGCAAAATTCGCATTTATATACCCATCCACAAGTGGAGCGCGCAAAAGAAAATTATAAAATAGCTTATCTGAATTTAATTCGAACGACTATCGTTGCACCCATCACTGGCTTTGTTGCCAAACGAAACATTCAAATTGGTCAACGTATTGCAGTCAATACCCCAATGCTTGCCATTATACCGCTGGATAATCTTTGGGTGGATGCTAATTATAAAGAATCACAGTTAAGTGATCTTCGTATAGGCCAACCTGTGACATTACGCGCGGATGCGTATTCTGATGTCACCTACCATGGAAAAATACTGGGCTTAAATGCCGGCACGGGTGCGGCATTTGCTTTATTGCCCGCTCAAAATGCGACTGGGAATTGGATTAAAATAGTTCAACGCTTGCCCGTACGAATTAGCTTAAATCCAGAAGAGCTTAAACAATATCCTTTGCAAATTGGATTATCAATGCGTGTCACTGCGGATATTCATAATTTGCGTGGCAATAGACTTCCCACCCAGCCTATTCAACAACCCGTTTATTCAACTGCTGTCTATGCAAGTCAATTGGCTGAGGTGCAAAAAATAATTGATAAGATTCTCCGGGATAATTCACCGGACATGTCTTTATCTAAACAACTGTAAACTAACCAGCGAGAAAATTTATGGCTGAATTACCGCCGCTTAGTGGTAGTCGCTTAGCACTCATGACGCTATCGCTTTCATTGGGTATTTTCATGAATGTGTTGGATGTCTCCATTGCAAACGTGGCTATTCCAACCATTGCAGGTGATTTAGCGGTGAGCCCTGATAATGGGACCTGGGTAATTACTTCATTTGCGGTAAGTCAAGCGATCATGTTACCCATCACTGGATGGTTAGCCCGCCGGTTTGGTGAGGTTAGATTATTTTTATTTTCAACGTTATTATTTACGATAACATCTGTACTGTGTGGGTTATCTCTCAATTTGCCTA
>Ga0206895_1078_pt1 | contig 28305 bp, 26 predicted proteins | sample Alteio_BWOrgHeat_51_FD_152967 | JGI IMG/M metagenome (GOLD analysis project Ga0206895, IMG submission 152967) | Enriched cells from forest soil in Barre Woods Harvard Forest LTER site, Petersham, Massachusetts, United States -... | ecosystem: Environmental > Terrestrial > Soil > Temperate forest >...
GGATTGGAATCAAACAATGCAGGATGTTGGGAGCGAGCAGGCCGGCGATTATTAAAAAGACGGTCAGTGCGGTGAGCTTCCCGTTCGAGGAATGTTTTTTCTTAAACAGCTGAGTGGTAAAATAGAGGGCGGTAGAAAAATTGGTCAGGACGGTGAAATAGGTAAGAAAGCCGGCTATCTTTTCGAAAGTCGGCGTTACGCTGTTCCCGAAGATCGAAAAATATTGAAGGAAAAGCCCGCTCCATCCAAGAATTGCTAAAGCTAAAGACAGACATTGTTTGATCGGCATTTTTGCAGGTTGCGTCAACTATATGAGTTGGCCGCATAAAGAAAGCAAATCCCGGACGGGTGGGAAATAGACTTTTCACCATTGTGGTGTAGGGGGATCACTACCAATTCCCTTCCTGGTCGTGGTTGGTCCTTTCCCGCCGGCGGGACCGGACAACCGGTGTATCGGAACCGGACATCGTGTCCAGACTTAGCGTCTGTGGGTCATTGACAATCAATTTTTTATATCATCGGCATTGAATATGTGTTCCGGATAGAAACCGAAGTTAACTACACATGCTAAAAAGTCATTGGACCGCCGCATGGCGGATGCTGCGACGTAACCGCGTTTATACGCTGATCAATGTCCTCGGACTGGCACTCGGGATTTGCGCCTGTCTCGTCATCTGGGTCATTGTCCGTTATGAATTCAGTTTTGACCATGGCCATCCGGAGAGCAAGCGGATCTATCGGGTCATTTCTTATGAACGAATTATGAAGGATGAGCCGGAGCATCTCGTGCCGGCGGTGCTCGCGGATATTCCCGAAGCGATGAAAAGAGAAGTGCCGGGGGTAGAGCTTATGGCGCCTTTTTATGAGCTGCAAAAAGATACCGCGATGGTTGTCACCGCGGGGAAGCAGACTTTCTATCCGGCACGATCCGTCGTCTCGGGGCCGGAATATCTGCGCATCATGGGTTACAGTTGGCTGGCGGGCAACCCACAGACGGCGCTTGACCGGCCATTCAGCGTCGTGCTGACCGAGAGCAAGGCGCGGCAATACTTTGGGACGGGTGCGTTGAATGGCATGATCGGGCGGGAGCTCGTTTATCAGGACAGTCTGCGGGCAAACGTTAGTGGCATCGTCCGTGATTGGGATGAGCACACCGATTATCCCTACACCGACTTTATATCCTCTTCCACGATCGACCACAGCTTTCTCCTGCAAAGCCTGCGGCTGGATCCAAACCTTGATAATAAATATCCTGCGTTGGCGATGGTATTGGTGAGGCTTGCGCCAAATGCCGATCCGAAGAGGGTAGAGGGCGCTTTGACGGAACTTTATCATAGCCGGAAATATGACAAGGGCATGTTTCCGCGGGTAGTGATGCAGGCGTTGGGCGAAGTGCATTTCACTGCTCCCGGCTACGATGACGTGACCATCCGGACTTCACAGCTGTCAACGTTGTATTCGCTGCTGAGCATCGCGATTTTTATATTGGTATTGGCTATCATCAATTATGTCAATTTGGCCACGGCGCAATCGATGGTGCGGGAAAAGGAGATCGGTATCCGAAAGGTGATGGGCAGTAGCCGGGTCAGCCTTATCCTGCAGCTACTGATGGAGACTTTCCTATTGACGGCTGTAGCTGGGCTATTTGCGTTTCTGATGGTGCGCCCGGTGCTTGGCGCTTTCCATGCGTTTGTTCCGCAGCGGCTGGAGTTCAGGCCTTTTGAAGTTGACAATGTCCTCTTTCTGTTGGGGATCACCATTGCAGTGACCTTACTGGCCGGGCTTTATCCCGCGCGGATACTTTCGGCGCATTCGGTGGTGAGCAGTCTGAAAGGCCCGGGTGCGCCACGGGGTGGGGCGAAATGGTTGTTGAGAAAGGGACTGATCGTTTTCCAATTCACCGTTTCGTTGTTGTTTATCATCGGCACGATGGTTATTGGAAGGCAGGTTGGGTTCATGTTGCACAAGGATCTTGGATTCAGGACCGATGCGATCATCCTTTTTAGTACGGATGAAAGGAAGGATAGTGTGAGCAAAGTGAGGGTGCTGCAGGAGGAGATCCGGCAGTTACCCGGTGTCGCCGATGTTGCGCGTTCAAACATGCCGCCGTCGGGCATGGACAGGGGAATCACGACGGTCCGTTACAGGGCCAGGAGCAATGATCCCATCCAGGTGGAAATGATCCAGGCGGACGAGCACTACGTCCCACTATATGGAATTCGGCTGCTGGCTGGCCGCAACTTTTTCCCAAGCGACACGATGAAGGAGGTGGTGATCAACGAGAGCTTTTCGAAGTTGCTGGGATTCCGGAGGCCGGATGAAGCCATCGGGAAGCAACTGTATGACTGGGGTAAGAATGTCATGATCGTTGGTGTGGTGGCGGATTTCCACAAATACTCCTATAAAGAGCCGATCAGGCCGCTGGAGATTGTGGGTATGGCCTGCACCGATTTGAATGTACGATTGGACACGAAGGGAAAGTCGGCCAGTGAAGCGCGTTCGATCATTGCGCGCGTGGAAAGGACGTGGAAGACGTTGTATCCCCACCGGCCTTTTGAGTATGGTTTTTTTGACGAAGAGCTGGCGAAATTTTACCAAAAGGAGCAGACAATGGAATGGTTATTGAATATTGCTACCGGGATCACGCTGCTGATCAGTTGTATTGGCTTATTTGGGCTGATGCTTTTCACGACGGAGCGGCGGACCAGGGAGATCGGCATCCGGAAGGTGATGGGTGCCGGAGTAAAAGATATCCTGGTGTTGCTGGGTAAGGACTTTGTGCGGTTGGTGTTGATCGCGCTGGCGATCGCTTCAGCCGGGGGCTGGTATTTTGCACACCGCTGGCTGCAGGACTATGCATACCGGGTGAGCATTGGGGCTGATGTATTCCTGCTGGCGGGAGCGGGTTTGATGGTGGTTACGGTCCTGACGGTGGGGTTGCAGTCGGTAAAGGCGGCGATGGTCAATCCGGTGGAATCATTGCGAAGCGAATGAAAACAATTATCTGGAAAGGAATTCTTTACAACTCTCTTGAGTACTTTACGTTGATGAAAAGCGGGGATGGGTTTGAGGCAACTTCAAAGATCATAGGGACTTACGAAGACAAAATGTATGCTGTTGACTATGGAATTCTGATCGACAGTGACTGGAAGCTATTGCAATTCGAGGTGGAATATGAGGTCAACAATATCCGGGGGAAAATTGCCGGCGAACGGGTCGATATGGCATGGAAGTTAAATGGGGCCATCGATCCACGCTATTCTGGTATTGGCTTTATTGATATTTCCCTGACGCCGTTCACCAATACGCTGCCAATAAGGAGCTTGAATTTGGATGTAGGACAGGAGCGGGAAATTGATGTTATCTATATTGATATTTTGGAGAGGCATATCCTGCCGCTAAAACAGCGATACCGGAAAGAGGGGGATGGGAGATTCAGATACCAGAATGTTCCGAATGATTTTGAAGCGACGATCAGCGTAGATGAGGTTGGTCTTGTTATTTTTTACCCCTTACTATTTGAAAGACAACAATCGTTACCGAGTAGTTGACCTGGAATATACAGAGAGTTCCTGGTCGGCTTTGAGGATCTTTTTTTCAAATCGAAACCCAAGGCGTTCGAGCAAATTGATTGAGCTGTTGTTGTCTGGCAGCGTGATCCCGAGGACATATTCCATCTTGAGTGTCTTCAGAATTTCGGTCAAATAGGCGTTTGCTGCTTCGTAGGCATAGCCTTTTTTTTCATATTCCGGCAAAATGGCAAATCCCAGGTCAGGATATTGCTGCGTATCCCTGTACAAAAAAGTGACAATTCCGATAGGCCCGGCGGTCTCTTTATGTTGGAATACGGTGTAGTACGTAGTTGAGTCGTTCAATATTTTGAGAATGTAAGCTGTAGCGTCGCTGCTGTTTTTGACGTTGCGGTCGCCAATGAATGTCAGCCATCCGCTTGTGTTGAGCAGCTTTTCGATAAACCGATCATCCTCCAGGTTAAGTGGTCGGAGTTGAAGCCTTTGTGTTTCAATCTGAACATGCATGGTCATTGGGTTATCTGGTTGTTCCTCACTTAGCCCGGTCTTGATAGATGCCGATCATCAGGAGCCATGCGCCTGAAATGAGGAATGCGAATAAAACAATGATTGCGACAGCTGCGATATAAAGCCCACAGGGATATCCGAGAACAAGGAAAACCGCGCTTATAACTTCAGCGAGGTAACATATGGTGCCACCGGCCAGGCGGGGTGTGTTCAGTCCAATGGTACTCATACCCGCTTTGATCGCAATAACATAGCCCCTGATGAAGATGACTGATGCGATGAGCCAGAGGGCAAGCCACTCATAGCCGAGCAATCCACGAGATTGATTCCCGATAAGCGCAAAGCCGCTGGCCATGAAAATGGCGGTGAAGCCCGACAGCATGTTGATTGCGCGGTTCTTATGGGTCGTATTTTGGATGATTGTCTCGTGCCTGATCGACATCGCGACGAAAATCAGTCCTGCAAGCGCTGCCGCGCCGCTACCTACCATTACAAAAAAATTACTCCATTGCTCCGGCATATTTTTTCGCGGGTTTTTTCAACCGAATATATGAAAATTCGGAGAGGGGTGCTCATTTGCTGGTGACCGGGGCGAGTAAAAATTCGTCCAGGTTATTGAATGCCGCGGCAGTGCCTTCGATGAAGCCACCTGAGGCCATCATTTCAAGTGTGGCAAGGTCATCGAATTTTTTTTTCAATGTGAACCGTGGTCTTCTCCGTACCTGCCGTGAAGGAATTTTTGACCAGGGAAAATGCGTTGGTCTTTGGGTTCCCGTTCTCATCGGCGAACGTATTCCGTGTGGAGAAACTGGACTTGGGGCGGATCTCGAGAAATTCGACCATCGAATAGTGGTAGACATTATCAGGGGAGACCATAGCATATAACCAACGTCCTCCCTCCTGAAAGTTCATCTCCTTCGTGCGGGCCTTAAATGGTTTTGGAGCTTGCCACTGGTCGAGGATCTCGGCTTTCGTGAAGGCGTCCCAGACCAGGTCGAGGTCGGCGGCAAATTCGCGGGTGATGTAGATGGCTTTTGCGGCCTTGTCTACCTTGAAATCAAAAAGCAGGTTCATTTTTTCTTATTTTTTAGCGTGAATAATAATTGATCGAGGTTTTGGAACTTTTCTTCCGTGATCTTCCGGAACTGGTCGAGCCAGCTGTCGATCTCTTTCATCCGATCGATTTTCAGTTCATAAAAGATCTCCCTGCCATCCTGTTTTTTAGCCAGGAGGTCGCATTCGGACAGGATGCGCAGGTGTTTGGATATGGACTGGCGGGTGATGTCGAAGTGCTCCGCGATGGCGTTGGGGGTCATGGCCTGCACGGCGATGAGGACGAGGATCGCCCGTCGGGTGGGGTCTGCAATGGCCTGAAAAATGTCGCGTCTCATGGGTTTTTATTAAGAAGCCGTTTGGTTGCAAAAATATGCGAAGCTGATCGGTTTCGTAAATTTTTTTTTAATTGGAGGCTTAGCCAGGCGATGGCCGCGCGGGCGGACAGCCGGTGTATCGGGAGCGGACAGTGGTAAGAATAGATCCGACCACAATCAGTTGTCTTTTAAGTATTTCCAGAACCGGCATTTTTTTAGAGGTTTGTTGGTATGCTTAGTACCTACCTCAAGACGGCGTGGCGCAATATCGTCCGCGGCAGACTTTATAGTGTTTTGAATTTATTGGGGCTGGCAACGGGGATGGCCGTTGCGTTACTCATCGGGCTTTGGGTGCATTACCAGCTTTCCTATGACCGATTTGTGCCTGGCTATGAACAGGCTTACCAGGTGCGATTCAACTATAGCGATAATGGAGTTATCCGAAACCAGGCCGAGGTTTGTCTACCGCTTGGCGATGCATTGAAGAAGGATATTCCGGAAGTGGAGCATGTGGCGCCGGCTTTCGACATCGGGCAGGCCGTGATGGTCGTGAACGACAAGCGCATCTATGGCGACGTAGTTTGTGCCGGGGAAGAATTCCTGCGGGTATTTCCTCTTCCGCTGGTTGAGGGCGACGCTACGACGGCGTTGCAGGGGCCATCCCCTTCGATCGTGCTCACCGAGCCATTGGCAAAGAGCCTGTTCGGGAAAGAGGATGCGCTGAACAAGACGGTCCGCTGGGGAGGGGACGGTACCCCGCTCAAGGTGACGGCCGTGGTGCGGGAACTACCACGCAACAGCAGCTTCCACTTCGATTACCTTATCCCATTCAGCAATTTTGCCCAGAACTCCTGGATAAAGCCTGCGTTGACCAATTGGAATTACGCCTACTACCAACTGTACGTCTCATTGCGGCCGGGCGCCAAAGTCGCCAGGGTAGAGGCCAAGGCCAGGCTGTTGGTGCGGCAGTATGCACCTGAGTCGTACGCGACCTTTCACCGTGAAGCCATGTTCTTTCCCTTGAAGGACTGGCATTTATATACGGACTTCAAGGATGGTCAGCCGCAAGGGGGATTGATCGATTACGTACGGATGTTCAGTATCGTAGGAATACTGGTGTTGCTGATCGCCTGTATCAATTTTATGAACCTGTCGACGGCGCGCAGTGAGCGGCGGGCCCGGGAGGTTGGGGTGAGGAAAGTGATGGGGTCTGTCAGAGGGCAGTTGATCCTGCAATTCCTGATGGAATCGCTACTCATGTCAGCGCTGGCTTTCCTGCTTTCGGTTGTCGTGGTGCAGGCGGTGCTGCCTGCATTCAATGCGTTGACCGGGGATGTGGTCCGGGTGCCGTATGCAAGCGGATGGTTCTGGCTGATGGTGATCTCGCTGGTGGTGCTGACGGGGCTGTTCGCGGGGAGCCGGCCGGCCTTCTTTCTTTCTTCCTTCCGGCCGGTTGAGGTTCTCAAATCGACTATGCGGATCGGGAAGGCGGCGTCCTTCCCGAGAAAGGTGTTGGTAGTGATACAGTTTTCTTGCAGCATCGCCCTGATCATCAGTACCATCATTGTCTACCAGCAGATACAATATGCCAGGAACCGGCCAAAAGGATATGACCCGAACCGCCTGATCGTCTCGAGAGCCCATTCGGATGCGTTTGCGGCTTTCAAGCAGGAGGCGATGGAGTCAGGGGTAGTCAGCAGCGTAACGAGGTCGGCGAACCAGCAGACGGATCCGCTGTCACAACTGACCATCGACAATTGGCCGGGGCGGCTGCCAAATGAGCCCTTGTCACTGGCGTGGAATGCAGTAGGCGATACCGATTATTTCCGGACCTTGCGTATCGGATTTACCACTGGAGATAATTTCAAGGGCAATATAGGTGCGGATTCAACCGGCGTTATCATCAACGAGACGGCGGTACGGCGGATGCGATTGAAACAGCCGCTGAACCAATACCTGGACTTTTCGTTCTCTGGTGCCCCTCACCGGCTGCGGATCATTGGCGTGGTGAAAGACGCCCTGACAAAGGATCCCTTTGCTGCGGCGGAGCCTGCTATATTTATGTATTATCCAACCGCGGCCTGGATGTATACGATGCGGTTGGCGCCAACGGTATCCACCTCCACGGCGCTGGCAAAGCTGAAGGCCATTAGTGAGAAATATGGCCCGGATTATCCCTTTGCCTATTCTTTCGTCGACGAAAGCTATGCGTCGAAATTCGCCACCGAGATGCTGATCGGGCGGCTGGCGGGGGTGTTCGCGGCGCTGGCGATCTTTATCTCCTGTCTTGGACTTTTTGGGCTGGTGGCCTATACGGCCGAGCAGCGCACCCGGGAGATCGGCATTCGAAAGGTGCTGGGGGCGTCGGTGAGCCAGGTGCTGTTGCTGTTGTCGGGTGATTTCATTCTGCTGGTAGGTATCAGCTGTGCGATTGCGGCGCCCGTTGCGTATTATTTTTTGCATCAATGGCTGGCGGGGTATTATTACCGGATCAGCATCAGCCCGCTGGTATTTGTCGTGGCCGCCGTCATCGCGCTGATAATTACGGCGATAACGGTCGGTTTCCAATCGGTGAGATCCGCCATGATGAACCCGGTGACCGCGTTGCGTACGGAGTAATCAAATAAAAAAACCCCCGACGACAGTCGGGGGCGAAGTGCCCAGAACAGGAATCGAACCTGCACACCCTTGCGAGTACCAGATTTTGAGTCTGACGCGTCTACCAGTTCCGCCATCTGGGCAAATAAACGGGACGCAATATTACGAAATCGGAGTGGGTCGGCCAAATAGGGGCAAAAATTCTATCTTTAGCGCAGGATGATAACGATAGGTTTATTGCGCGAAGGCAAGGTACCCGCGGATAATCGGGTGGCGCTGACGCCGGCCCAATGCAAATGGATACAAAAGAATGCGCCTGAGGTCAGGGTGCTGGTGCAATCCTCGGCCGACCGATGTTTTACAGATAGGGAGTATCGGTCCGCGGGTGTGGAGGTCCGTGATGAGTTGGGAGAATGCGATATTCTCTTTGGCATCAAGGAGGTGCCGGTGAAGGACCTGCTGCATGGAAAGACTTATCTTTTCTTTTCCCATACCAAAAAAAAGCAGTCATGGAATCGGGAGATGTTCCAGGCCATCCTGGAGCGGCAGATCACCCTGATCGACTATGAGTGCCTGGAGCATGATGACGGGCAGCGCATTCTCGGTTTCGGGTTCTTTGCTGGTGTGGTAGGGGCGCATAACGGCATCATGGCATATGGGAACCGCACGGGCAAGTATGTCCTTGGCCGGGTACACCGGCAGCAGAGCTTTCGGGAGTTGATCCACACCTATTTCGGCCTACGGCTGCCGGAGATAAAAGTTGTCGTCACCGGTTCGGGGCGGGTGGCGCATGGTGCGCTCGAGGTCATGAACCTGTTGGAGATAGTGGAGGTCGAGCCGGAGGAATTCCTGGCGCGGAGCTTTCACTACCCGGTGTTCACGCAATTGAAGGGGAGCGGTCTTTACGTACATGCGCGCACGGGGGAATACCATCGGGATGAATTTCATCAACATCCCCAGGACTACCGGTGTAAATTCCTGCCTTTCACCTCAACGGCGGATATTCTTATCAACGGGGTTTATTGGGATCGGAATATGCCGCGGTTGTTCGAATGGTCTGACCTGATGTCCGACGGGTTTACCATCCGGACGATCGCCGATATCACCGATGACCGGGAAGGCTCGGTGCCCTGCAATCTTGGAGAATCGACGATGGAAGACCCCATTTATGGTGTGGACCGTCAGTCGCGGCTGCGGACGGCGCCTTATCTTCCCGGTTCCGTGGATGTGATGGCTGTCGGCAATCTTCCCAATGAGCTGCCCAGGGATGCTTCCCGGTATTTTGGCGAGCAGCTGATCAAGCATGTCCTGAATGATCTTATACGGGGCGGTTCGGTCATTGTCGATCGCGCGACGATGGTGAAGCGCGGGGAGCTTACGGCTCATTATCAATATCTGGCTGAGTATGCGGGCGGAGGTTGAGATAGTAATCTTTCATCAAATCGACAAAATCTTCCGTGTAGGCGCCGGCGTTATCCTGAATGGTCAGCTCGGTGGTAGGGATGAACCTATCCTTTTTTCGGGAAAAATACAGAACACTTCGGAAGAAGGCATGACGTGGTGTCTGTCTGACGAGGAGTTTTTCGCGCAGGGTGAAACCGTGGCGAGTGGCGGCAAGCTCTTCGAACCATGCGGTCCGGTGATAAGGGAGAAGGACGCCGAAGGACCCTTTGCCGGACAGGTTTTTGTCGATCGTTTCGAGCAGCGCTGACAGCGTCAGTTCTTTACTATGCCGGGCGAGGTTGGCGTTGGTTGAAGAGGCGGGGAGATCATTCTCATAGAATGGGGGATTACTGATAACGAAATCGAATTTTTCCGGAAACGAGAACGTCCGTGCGTCTCCCGGATAGACCCTTAGTTGCTGGCGCCATGGGCTATTGTCGACATTTTCCCTCAGCTGGTGGAAGGCGTCGCGGTCGATCTCGATCCCGCGAATCTCGCCTTTGTGTTTTTGGGCCAGCATCAGCATCAACAATCCGGTGCCGCTGCCGATATCCAGCACGCTGGCGTAGGATGGCGCTTTATCGGCAAACCAGGCGCCAAGGATACAGGCGTCGGTGCAGACTTTCATGGCGCACTGATCCTGCTGGATGGTGAATTGTTTGAACTGGAAATACGTGTTAGGCATGGGCGCTTGCGGATATGGATAAAGGAGCAAAATCGCCGGCCAGGTATTTATAATGACCGGTGATGGCGATCATAGCTGCATTGTCGGTACAGTATTCGAAGGGCGGGATGAAGGTGTTCCAGCCTTCCCGCTCACCCAGTTCCCGGAAGGCGGTTCGCAGTCCGCTATTGGCGGAGACCCCGCCCGCGATACAGCAGTCCATGATGCCGGTTTGCCGCACGGCTTTCTTCAGCTTATTCAGCAGGATCGAAATGATACGAGCCTGAATGGAAGCGCAGATATCGGGAAGGTTTGCTTGTATGAAGTCAGGTATGACGGCGGTATTATCCTGCAGGAAATAAAGCACGGCGGTTTTCAGGCCGCTAAAGCTAAAATTCAGTCCCGGGATCTGCGGTTCGGGGAAGGAGAAGCGGGTGGGATTGCCATCGCGGGCATATTTATCGATCAGCGGGCCGCCGGGGTAGGGCAGGCCGAGCAGTTTTGCGGACTTGTCGAAGGCTTCGCCGGCCGCGTCGTCGAGTGTTTCGCCGATCACTTCCATATGCAGTGGGGAATGGCAGCGAACGATCTGTGTATGGCCGCCACTCACTGTCAGACAGAGGAACGGGAAGCCGGGGCGCGAAACGGGGATCAGGTTGGCCAGCACGTGTGCCTGCATGTGATGCACGGCAATTAAAGGAATATCAAGTGCGAGGGCCAGCGATTTTGCGAATTCGGATCCCACCAGGAGCGAACCGATCAGTCCGGGGGATTGGGTGAAGGCGATGGCGGAGAGTTCTTTCATCTCGCAGGCGGCTTTCTGCAAGGCGGCGTCTACGACGGGGACGATATGTTGGATATGTGCGCGGCTGGCGAGTTCGGGGACGACGCCGCCGTATTGCTGGTGGATCGTTTGATTGGCAATGATGTTCGAAAGGATCGTTCCATCGCGGCTGATCGCGCAGCTTGTTTCGTCACAGGAAGATTCGATGGCGAGGATGGTGACGGGTTTTGTCATGGCGGATGCTATTTCGATCGGATGGCGACGACCGGGTCCATTCGGGCGGCGATGAATGCGGGGATTATTCCGGCGAGAACTCCGGTGATCAGGCAAATAACGACGGCCAGGAAAATAATGTTAAGCGGGATGAATACCTGGAAGTCGAGCATGGAGGAGAAGACCAGTGTCAGCACGAATACGGCCCCCATGCCGATCGTTCCGCCGATGATACAAAGAAAGGCGGACTCGAGGAGGAATTCCATCATGATGGAACCCCTTTTGGCGCCGATGGCTTTTTTCAACCCGATCTGGGAAGTCCGTTCGCGGACGGTCACGAACATGATGTTGGCCACACCGAACATCCCGACGAGCAGGGATAGACTGGCAATGATCCAGCCGCCGATATTCATTCCCGAGAAGATCGGCGCAAGGAATTTACTGAGGTTGTCGATGTTGTTGACCGCAAAGTTATCATCCTGGGTGGGGCTCAGTTTGCGGATGGACCGCATTGCGCCGCGGATCTCCTCGCTCAGCGCGGCGGAGGTGATGATGGAGTCGCCTTGCGCGAGGATCTTTGGATTGCTGTTTTCCTCGCGGAAGACCTGCCGCATGAAATTATATGTCAGCAGGATGCTGTTGTCAAAATCCCAGCCATTGATCAGGCTTTGGCCCTGCTTTTCGATGACGCCGATGACGATCGCGAGTTTGCCATCCTTTAGCTTTACCGATTTGCCGACAGCGCGGTAGGGTGCAGTGAACAGGCGTTGGGCGATGCGGTAGCCCATAACGATATACGGGGTGCCCCTGTCGAAATCAGCTTGCTGAAAATAACGGCCGGCGCCGACGGTTACCTGTTCGATCTTGTCAAAATCTTCGGTATTGCCGTAATAGTTCACACCCGAAAGAGAATTGTCGCCGTAGTCTACATCGCCGTTATTGTCGATCTCAAAGTCAATGTTCCTGGCGTCCGGGACTTTCATTCGCAACACCCGGGCCTCTTCGAACTTTGGTACGGGGCGTTTGATGTATTTCCACCATGGAAAATCGGGGCCGCCGCCATATTGCCACTTGTCGATATAGATCGTCTTTACGCCAAAAGACTTAAGGTCATTGTTAACTGCCAGCTGCATACTGCTGATGGTAGACAGCACACTGATGATGCAGAAGATTCCAAAGGTAATCCCCAGCAGCGACAGAAAGGTCCGAAGCTTGTTGCTGCGAAATTCCTGTAGTGCCATTTTGAAACTGGTCCAGACGATCTCCAGGTGGCGGAACATGGCCCGAATGTACTAAATTGCTGCGAATTCCGCCCGGCGGGTCTGTCGGCGCGGGCAAAATAAAGGATAATGGTCACGATCGAAAACCAAGAGCTCAGCGCCAGCATTCATCCCAAGGGCGCGGAAATGCAACGTCTTTTCTCCAGGACCTATGAACTGGAGTATATGTGGGACGGCGATCCTGCGTTCTGGGGTAAACATTCACCGCTATTATTCCCTATCGTTGGCACCCTCAAGGGCAATATTTATTATTATGAGGGAAAGGCCTATTCGCTGCCTCGTCATGGTTTTGCACGTGACCGGGAGTTCACGGTGGAATCGCAGCGGCCCGATGCCGTCACCTTTTTATTGGGAAGCGATGAGCAGACGCGTGCCGTTTATCCGTTCGACTTTGAACTGAGGGTAGGCTACCGGTTGGTGTCAAACAAGATATCGGTCACTTATCAGATCAGGAATCCTTCGACGGAGCCGATGTATTTTTCCGTCGGCGGCCATCCGGCATTCCGCGTGCCATTGGTTGCGGGTACCGAATATACCGACTACTATCTAGAGTTCGACGGCATCGAAGAAACACCACGGTGGCCTATTTCGAAGGACGGGTTGATCGAACGTGAATCGCAGCCGTTGCTGCAGGATACGGCGGTGCTTCCTCTCCGGAAGGAGCTTTTCGCGCAGGATGCGCTCGTGTTGAAGCATCCGATCTCCAATGGGATTACCCTTCGTTCGGGCATTACGGAGCGGGGGTTGCGGATGGATTTTCCGGGTTTTCCCTTCCTTGGGATCTGGGCAGCGCCCAATGCAGATTTTGTTTGTATCGAGCCATGGTGCGGTATCGCCGATCCGGTAGACAGCGATCAGCAGTGGATACACAAAGAAGGTGTCAACCAACTCGAGGGTGGCGGGGTTTTCCAGCGGACCTGGACGTTGAGCGTGCTTTGAGGAGTTGGGCGGCGAGCCTAGCCGCGCTAAAATTCGAATTCTTTCACTGTTTGATCACGCAGCACTGCGCGTATGCAATGGCGGTGGTTCTGTTCGGAACCCTGGACGACCCATTCGCCGGTCATCATATTTTCCGATGATTTGCGCTGGCTGCTGCGGCGGAATTTCAGGTGGTTATCCTTGAAAAGCTTTTCATAGCGATGGATCGGTTCGTCATCGAAAATGCAGACGATCTTATAGACCCGGATCTGGTTGATCCGGTCGATCCAGCCTTCCAGCAGCATAAAAACGAATAGTACCAGCAGAATGAGGATGGTCGCGGCGATCGCGACCAGCAGGTAGCCTGCCCCGATGGCGATACCGAGTCCGGCCGTCACCCAGATCATGGCCGCGGTGGTGATGCCGCTGACCTTGCTGCCGGAATTGTCGCCCTTGAAGATCACGCCCGCTCCAACGAACCCGATGCCTGTGACGATGTTCGAGGCGATCCGGTCGGGGTTGCCGCCGCCGGATGCTACACCGGCGCCGATGATCTGGGAGAATATGGTAAATATCGTTGAGCCGAGGCAGATCAGGGTCAGTGTCCTGAAACCGGCGGATTTGCTGCGATATTCCCGTTCCGCTCCGATCAGGCCGCCGACCACTACGGCCAGTGCCAGTTTGATCACAATTTCCGATGGAAGATCGAAGTTCATGGTTTAAAGTAGCCGGCTTTGAAATCTTTAAAATAAGCGGTATAATCTTTCTTCACCTGGGCGGCATATGCCATGGCATAGTCGATCATGCCCTGTTGCCAGTGGGTATCTGTCCCAAACGCGATCAACTCGTCCGGGAGGGCGGCACCCTGCCGGCCCGCGCTTCGGAGCATGGCGCTGGCGGTTAAAAAAGCCATGTCTTCCACGACGCAGGCGATATCCTTGTAGCGATCGCGGATAACGAGGAAGTCTATTTTGTCTGCGACCGGTTGCATTTCCTTGATGACAAATGAGTCGCCGTCAAATTGGGTGACGCTCAACAGGGCGGGATTGATATTCTGCATCCGATGCTGGATGGCCACAACGCGGTCAGCTTCGGAGGTCCATGCCGGCTGTGGGTTGGTTAACCAGGGCTGGAGGGAAGAGGGCGGGGCTTGTTTCATATCGATGAGCAGGTGTTTTTTGGGGTCTTTGAGATTGCGTAGTAAAAAGACATATCGCCTGACGCCAAGGCTGCCGGTGCCGGCGACGCGGAAGGCGGCGTCGATGACCTGGAACCGGCCTTGCAGCAAGGGGTAACGGTGAAGCAACTGGCTCAAGTGGGTGATCAGCTGTTTGCGGAGCGGCTTCTCCAGTGGGAAAAAGCGAATATGGTCGATCTTGAATTGAAGGTTGCTGTTCTTTCCTTCTACGGTGTGACTTCGGATGAGTTCCTTCTGTTTGCGTTCAACGATCTTTTCGAGGAAGATGCGGACGATGCCGTTCGCAGTCTCGTGTTCGAGATATTTGGCCTTGCCTTTTGTCAGCGTTTCCGAAAAGACCCGCAGGAAGACCTGAGCGGTCTGAGTGGCGTCTTTTTTTTTGATGCCCAGGGCGTCGAATCCGGTGAAAATACTGGCAAGCATCCGGGCGATCTCCCAGGTTGCCGGCGCGAGGATACCTTCGTCGAAGTCGTTCAGGTCAAAATACACCAGGCGGTTCTCCCCTTTATAGCTGCCGAAGTTCTCCAGGTGGAGGTCGCCGCAGATCCAGCTAAGCGGATAGGTGGGTAGCGCATTATTGTTGTGAAGGTCTTCATAGAAGAGGTGGCAGGTGCCCCGGAAAAACCGGAAAGGATTTTCCGCCATCGACTGATATTTCAAGGCGGTATAGGGCGGCAGCCGGTTACTGTTAAATTCCTTGATCCGTTCGGCGATACTCGGCACAGGCTTTCTTTTTTAGAAAGGTAATCAATGTGATCGAATTCAGAAAATTCTGGCGGGAGTCCGTATCTTGCAAGCTATGCGTCAATATGTAATCTACGCGGCGGTATTACTGGGTCTTTTGACCTTGGTGGCCGGATGTCGCCAACCGGAGCCCGCGGAATATTTTGGATTTCAAAATCTCGTTGTCGGGCAGGTAATCGGGGGGAAGACCGATCTTTCGGCAATCGTCAAACTCTACAATCCAAATTCATTCAAGCTTGCGTTAAAACGGGCGGAGGCAGATATCTCGGTTAACGGACAGCATGCCGGTCATTCGTTGCTGGACACCACTATATTCATTCCGGCGAAGGATACCTTCTATGTGCCGGTCACCTTGTCGCTTGACATGAAAGGGTTATTCAGCAACGCCCTGCAAATGCTGATGGGAAAAAGGGAGGCGAATCTTGTTGTCGATGGGCGTGTGAAGATCAGGAAAGGCCTCTTCACGTTCAACCGGTCATTTCATTTCGAGGGCAAACAAGACCTTAGCAGCCTGATGCCGTCAGGGTCGGGTTTTTAACGTTATGACGACGATCCGCAAGCAAAGCATTATTTCGTCCGGGGTAGTGTACCTTGGATTTGGCCTTGGGGCGATCATCAATATCATACTCACCAGGGAATTCTCGCCCGATCAGTATGGGTTGATCAGCGGGATGTTCCTGGCCATTGGCACGATCTTATACTCGCTGGCGAGTTTCGGTATGCCATCGGTCGTCGGCAAGTTCTATCCCTATTACAACGATAACCTTCCGATCAAAAAAAATGACCTCATGACCTGGGCGCTGTTGATCGCGCTGGCGGGGTTTGGCCTTGTGACGATTGCCGGGGTTGCCTTCAGGGATCAGGTGGCCGATTTTTATCATAAGCGGTCTCCGGCTTTTGTCACCTACTATTTTTGGATATACCCTTTTGCGCTTGGACTAACGCTCTATACGATACTGGAATACTATGCCTGGCAGCGTAAAAAGGTGGTATTGACGAATATCCTGAGGGAGGTGCAATTCCGGCTGACGACGCTGGTACTACTGATCTTGTATCTGTTGGGGATTATCCGGGGGTTTGGAACGGTGATCAAGCTGTATGCCTTCAACTGGCTGGTGATTGGTCTCGTTCTGGCGGTTTATCTGATCCGGACAAAGCAGTTGTATGTGGTTCTGACGCCAAGTAGGGTCACGAAGAAATTTTTTATCCGGATGAGGGCGCTGGCGATGTTGACCTGGAGCGGCGCGATATTGAACAATGTAGCATTGTTTTTTGCCCAGATCATTATTGCCGCGGTGGTGCCCAGCGGTCTTACGGGCGTAGGGCTTTATACAATGGCGCAATTTGCCGGCAGCCTTATCCAGGCCCCGCAGCGGGTGCTCGTCGCCTCCACCATCGGCCCTTTATCGCGGGCCTGGAAGGATAAGGACTATGGCCGGATAGACCGGATTTACCGGCGATCTTCGATCACGCAGCTTATCTTTTCGGTAGGGATGTTCGTGATCCTGCTTATCAATTTCCGCGATGGGATCATTACGTTCGGCTTTCCCCGGGCATATCTTGGGGCGGAGACCGTCTTTATTTTTATCGGGCTCAGGCTGATCGTGGATATGGGTACGGGTGTGAACAGTCAAATCATTATTACTTCGACATTTTGGCGATTTGAGTTTCTTTCCGGAGTGATCCTGGTTACGATGACATTACCGCTGAATTATTGGCTGGCCACGAAGTATGGGGTTTCCGGTCCGGCCATTGCCGATTTTTTCACTTTTGCGGTCTACAACACGATCCGCTGCCTTTTTCTTTATCGCAAATTCCAATTGCAGCCATTTACGATCAAATCGTTGTATACGGTGTTGTTGGGTGCCGCGGCCTATCTGCTATGCGAATTCGCTTTTGGCAGCCGGTATGGATTGGTTTGGCTCTTTATCCGCAGCGTCAGTTTTCTCCTGATCTATGGCGGCGGGGTAATAGGATTGAAACTGTCCGAAGACATCCGCCCAGTTTGGGAGACAATCACCAAGCGGATAAAGGGGCTTTTTTCGTAGTTTTGCGGCCCGATGGCAAATAAGTACAGTACAGAGATCAGCAGGCGGAAGACCTTTGCGATCATTTCTCACCCCGATGCCGGTAAAACGACCCTGACGGAGAAATTCCTGTTGTTCGGCGGCGCGATCCAGACCGCGGGCGCCGTGAAAAGCAATAAGATCAAAAAATATGCGACCAGCGATTTCATGGAGATCGAGCGGCAGCGTGGCATCTCGGTAGCGACTTCCGTCATGAGCTTTGAATATCGAGCCATGCTGATCAACCTGCTGGATACCCCGGGTCACAAGGACTTTGCGGAAGATACCTACCGGACATTGACCGCGGTCGACAGTGTCATCCTGGTGATCGACAGTGTCAATGGAGTAGAAGCGCAGACCCGGCGGCTGATGGAGGTATGCCGGATGCGGGATACGCCGGTGATCGTCTTTATCAACAAGATGGACCGGGATGGCAAGAACCGGTTCGACCTTTTGGAGGAGATCGAAAAAGAGCTCTCAATCCAACTGCATCCGATGACGTGGCCTATCAATAGCGGGAAGGACTTCAAAGGGGTTTATAACCTTTATGACAAGAATCTCATCCTGTTCACGGCCAATACGAAGGCGGGGGATGAAGATGAGGATACGGTGCGGATAGACAGGCTGGAAAGCCCTTTGCTCGATGAGCGGCTTGGGGAGAGGGATGCCGCAGTGCTGCGGGAGGATGTCGAGCTGGTGGATGGCGTACATGGGCAATTGAATGTTGACGATTACCTGGCCGGAAGGGTGGCACCGGTGTTCTTTGGGAGTGCGATCAATAATTTTGGCGTCAGGGAAATGTTGGACACGTTTATCCGGATCGCGCCCACCCCTCGGGGGAGGGAGACGTCGACGCGTCACCTGGATGTGGAAGAGGACAGGTTCAGCGGATTCGTTTTTAAGATCCATGCCAATCTGGATCCCAAGCATCGGGACCGGATTGCCTTTCTGCGGGTTTGCAGCGGGAAGTTTGAGCGCAATAAATACTTCCACCATGTCCGGCTGGATAAAGATGTCCGGTTCAGCAATCCTTACACTTTTCTTGCGCGGGATAAGGATGTGATCGAATCGGCGTTTCCGGGGGATGTGGTAGGGCTTTTCGATACGGGCAACTTCAAGATCGGGGATACGCTTACGGAGGGAGAGGACTTTTATTTTACGGGAATCCCGTCCTTTTCACCGGAAATTTTCAAAGAGGTAGTCAATAAAGATCCTATGAAAACCAAGCAATTGGAAAAGGGTCTGCTCCAATTGACCGATGAAGGGGTTGCGCAGCTGTTCACGCAATATGGGGGGAATAAGAAGATTATCGGGTGTGTGGGTGAGTTACAGTTTGAGGTCATTCAATATCGGTTGCTGCATGAATATGGGGCTTCGGTACAATTCAATGCGCTGCCATTCTATAAAGCGTGCTGGATCACGAGTGAGGATTCGCGCAAGCTGGAGGAGTTCACGCGATTCAAGCATGCGAATATAGGTGCGGACAAGGATGGGTTGGTCGTCTATTTGGCGCAGAGTGAGTGGTTTCTCAATACGGAAAGGACGAACAATCCGGAGATCGAGTTTCATTTTACCTCGGAGATACATAAGTGACGGGGCGATCGGTCAGAACGTCTGATCAAGGCCTGTATAATTATGCGGGGTGATGGCCTTCAGCTCCTTTTTCACCGCGGCGGTGATCTTCAGGCCGTCGATGAAGCGGTGGATCGATTGCCGGCTGATCTTTGCTTTTCCGCGGGTGAGCTCCTTTAGAGTTTCGAAAGGTTTGGGGTAATTCTCCCGCCGGAGGATCGTCTGGATGGCTTCGGCTACCACTGCCCAGTTATTGTCCAGGTCCTGGTTAAGCTTTTCCCGGTTCAGCACCAGCTTTTCGACGCCTTTCTCGATCGACTTGAGTGCCAGGATCGTGTGTGCAACGGGAACGCCGATATTGCGTAATACGGTGGAGTCGGTCAGGTCACGCTGGAGCCGCGAGACCGGGAGTTTGGCGGAAAAATGGTTCAGGAGGGCATTGGCGATGCCCAAATTGCCTTCCGCGTTCTCAAAATCGATGGGGTTGACCTTGTGGGGCATGGCGGAAGACCCGATCTCGGTTTTTTTTGTTTTTTGAGAGAAATAGTCCATCGAGACATAGGTCCAGATATCCCGGCAAAAATCGATGAGTATGGTATTGATACGGGCGATCGTATCGAACTGGGCGGCGAGGTTGTCGTAGTGTTCGATCTGTGTGGTGTATTGCAGCCGTTGGAGGCCGAGTGTTCCTTCCACGAACTCATTGCCCAGGTCGACCCAATCGATATCGGGAAAGGCGACGTGATGAGCGTTGAAGTTGCCGGTGGCGCCCCCGAACTTTGCGGAGAACGGGACCTGGATAAGCAATTCGATCTGGTTGGCAAGCCGCTCGACGAAGACCATTATTTCCTTACCGAGCAGGGTGGGGCTGGCGGGCTGGCCGTGTGTGCGGGCAAGCATCGGAACTTGCTTCCAGTCACGGGAGAGGATCTCCAGCTGGCGTTTGAGATTGAGCAGGGTAGGGAGGTATTCCGTCTCCATCGCGTGTTTCCACAGCAATGGAATGGCGGTATTGTTGATATCCTGAGAAGTCAGCCCAAAATGGATCCATTCGGCGATACCTTCCTGTTCGGGTCCGAGCCTGGCTTTTAGAAAATATTCAACGGCTTTTACATCGTGATTCGTCTCTTTTTCTTTTTCCTTTATCCATTGCGCATCATCGAGGTTGAAATTCTCTGTTATCGTCTGACATTGGCGGCGGACGGCCGGCGGGAGAGCGAAGAATTTCTGTTTGGCGAGGAACAGGAAATACTCTACTTCAACCAAAACCCGGTAGCGGATCAGGGCGTATTCCGAAAAATATTCATCCAGGTAATGTACCTGGTGATGGTAGCGTCCGTCGATCGGCGAAAGGGCGGTAAGTGCATTTAATTCCATAACTTGCGCCAAAATTAATGTAAAGGAATTGGACAGAAAAATACGGGTGGGCGCTGTGAGCTATTTGAACACTAAGCCGTTACTCTTCGGAATTCAACGATCGGCCGTGCTGGGGGAGATAGAGTTGGTTATCGATTATCCTTCCAGGATCGCCGAAATGTTGCTCAGGGAGGAGATCGACATGGGGCTGGTACCGGTTGCCGTCATTCCCGAAATGCGGGAATATTACATCAATGGAGAGTACTGTATTGGAAGCGATGGCCCTGTAGCTTCCGTTTGCCTGTTTAGTGAAGTGCCGATCGAGGAGGTGACTGCGGTCATGCTGGATTATCAGAGCCGGACTTCTGTTGAGTTGGCCCGGGTGCTGTTGAAAGAATATTGGAAAACGGATCCGTTGCTGCTGGACGCAGGTCCGGACTTTCGGCAGCAGATCCGGGGAACGACGGCGGGGGTTGTGATCGGCGACCGGGCGCTGGAGCAGAGAAAGATTTCTCCATTTGTATACGACCTCGGAGAGGGCTGGAAACAGCTGACGGGGCTGCCGTTTGTATTTGCCGCATGGATCAGTAATAAGCCGCTGGATGCGGCTTTTATGGAACGGTTCAATGTTGCCATGAAGCAAGGCCTTGAGCGGATCGACGAAGTAATTGCGGAGAATCCGTATGGCATTTTCGATTTGCGGGAATACTTTACGAAACGTCTTGATTATCGTCTCGACGGGAGTAAGCGGCGGGGGCTTGACCGCTTCATCCGGTACCTGCGCGACTATTTACAAATCAACACTTTAACAGCTAATCGTCCGACATGCCAATAAAAAGCCCGGTGACCGGCAGTTACCATACATCGGTTATTCAGGAGATCAGTGTTTCCAGGATCGTCGCCTTGTATAACGAGGAACTTGGGTTCGATATCAGCCGTTATTTTCATGGCCTTGAGACCATCCAGCTTTGCAGGTGCGACGACAGCGGATATCGCTTCTATTATCCGTTCGATATTTTCGGGGACGATGTCTTTTACCAGCATTTGCAAAATTTCGAAAATTATTACAATCTGGAGAAATGGGAATATGGCGCTGTTTCCGACCTGATCCCCGAGAAAGCCGAGGTGCTGGAGATCGGCTCGGGGGGGTGGTCATTTTATGGAATTGGCGGCACGGAAGAAAAAAGGCATCCGGTTGCGGGGCATCGAGCTGAACACCAAAGCGGTGTCGGAAGCCAGGAATAAGGGGCTTGATGTAACTGCCGAAACGATCGAAGAATTTGCAAAAGAGAATGCGGAACGATTCGACGTCGTGTGCAGCATGCAGGTCCTTGAGCATATCACGGAGGTACGGCCCTTTATCGAGGCATCGCTGCAGACGCTTAAAAAAGGGGGTCAGATGATCATCTGCGTTCCCAACAACAATCCTTACCTGTACAAACATGATTTTTATCACACGTTGAACCTGCCGCCTCATCATGCCGGTTTGTGGAACAGGGAAGCCTTTAGTCAACTGCCGCGTTATTTTCCCATGAAGTTGGGGAAGATCAGGATAGAACCGCTCCAGGATTATAAACTTTGGTTTCAGACACAGGTCAGCTATCTTTCGGATAAGGGAAGTGCGGTTGCGAAAGTATTGTCGATGGTGCCGAGACCGCTCTATAAAACGCCGCTGATCCTGTTTAGGAATTTTATCGAAGGCAGAAACATATTGGTAGAATTTGTAAAACAATAGATGGGGCCGAATAAGGTATATGAGTTCGATCCGTCGATCACCAATCCGGGTTACCTTGCCCGGAACCGCCTTTTCAGGGGGATTTCGCGGCATGCGCCGGGGTTGAGTGGAAAGCTGTTGGATTTCGGCTGCGGATCGAAACCTTACCGGGCTTTGTTCAACGTTGACGAATATATCGGGCTTGATTTTGAGAATCCGGGACATCCGCATTTGAATGAGCAGATCGACGTATTCTATGACGGCAAGCATATCCCATTTGACGACGGCGTATTCGATTGTATATTCAGTAGTGAGGTTTTCGAACACGTTTTTAATCTGCCAACGGTGCTGAGGGAAATCAGCCGGGTGTTAAAGCCGGGTGGTCTGATCCTGGTGACCTGCCCCTTTGCGATATGCGAGCATGAAATACCAAATGATTTCGCCCGATATTCCTCTTATGGGCTACGCCATCTGATGAGTGAGCATGGTTTTGAGACAGTCATCCAGGAAAAAACGGGGAATAGTGTGGAGACGGTCTTTCAGCTTTGGATCATGTATATCCATCAGCATATCAACCCGGCTTTTCGTAAGATCCCGGTAGTCCGGTCGGCATTCCGGTTCGTAACGTATACCGGCCTTAACCTGATGGCGCTTGGCCTAAGCAAAATCTTTCCGGACAGGCGGGACCTGTACCTCAACAACATTATTGTGTGCAAAAAGCGGGGGTCTGTATCATGAAGATCGCGATCATTTCCATGATCCGGGAGCCATGGGGTGGAAGCGAAGAGTTGTGGTTCGATATGGCCATGCAAGCGATCGCCGAAGGACATGAGATCATTCATTTGTCCTATGATTTCGGATTTGGACACGAGAAGTACCAGCGTCTGGTTGCCGCGGGCGGGCGGCTGTATCAGCGGCCCGGTTATTTTCCGCAGGGTATCGGCGGGCGGCGGCGGATGTGGCGGGTGGGGGTCAACTTCATCCGTAAAAAGATCAGGGATCCGTTCGCGGCTCTGTTCAGGCACCAGCCGGATATTGTGCTTTATAACGGCACCTGTTATTCGGTGGCGTGGGAAGGTGGGCTGCTGAGGGCATTGGAGACCAGTCCGGCCAGGTTCTATCTGATCGGGCATTTAAACTCGGATCATGGGAACGGGTTATCCCGATTGGAGCGAGAGACCATCCGCTGGGCTTACCGACGGGCAACGGAGGTATTTTTTGTCTCGCAACGAAGCAGAGTAACTGCCGAGCGCCATCTTTGTCAGGACATCCCCAATTCGGCGGTGATCCGGAATCCGGTAAATATGAAGGAGACCGGGGTGCTCGCCTCGCCGGGGCCTTCGCGGCCCGGATTTGCGCTGGTTGGGAATTTGATCGTGGCACACAAGGGTCAGGACATCCTGCTGGCGGTCCTGCAAACTGCGAAATGGCGAAGCAGGGATTGGGTGCTAAATATTTATGGAGATGGGCAGGATAAAGGATATTTAGAGGAGCTGGTCCGCTTTTATCAGCTTGGGGACCGGGTCTTTCTGCATGGGCGGGTTGGGGATATCCGTCAGGTCTGGCGCGAAAATCACTTATTGGTCATGCCTTCGCATATGGAGGGTATGCCGCTGGCGATCGTGGAGGCCATGCTTTGCGGCCGCCCGTGCGTGGCCACGGATGTGGGTGGGGCGGCTGAATGGATCGAGGATGGGTATTCAGGATTTATTGCGGAAGCGGCGACAGAACGGTCTCTTGACCGGGCAATGGAGCGGGCCTGGCAGGCAAAGGACGAATGGGAGGAGATCGGGATGAGGGCTCATGACAGGGCCGCGGCGCTGTATGATCCGGCAGCGGGGAAGACCTTGCTCGGGCGGATCACCAAATGAGCCCATATTTAGCTAAACATGAAATTGCTATTTATATTCGGAACAAGACCTGAGGCGATAAAGATGGCGCCGATCATTCTTGCCTGCCGGCGTTATCCGCAGCAGCTTCAGGTGAAGGTGTGCCTCACGGGCCAGCACCGGGAGATGCTTGATCAGGTGATGCGGTTCTTTGAGATATCGGGCGACTATGACCTTGATCTGATGAAGCCAAACCAGACCTTGTATGATATTACCGCCCGATGTCTGACGTTGCTGCAGGGGGTGCTTCGTGAGTGGGAGCCCGACCTGGTGTTGGTGCAGGGGGATACGACGAGTGCGTTCGCGGGGGCCCTGGCGGCATTCTATGCAAAAGTCAATATTGCGCATGTCGAAGCGGGGTTGCGGAGCTACAACAAATACTCGCCGTTCCCGGAAGAGATCAATCGAAAGCTGATCAGTGCGATGGCCGACCTGCATTTGACGCCGACGTTGCTGGCGACGGAGAATTTGCGGCAGGAGAAGGTGGCCGGCGAGGTCCGGCAGGTAGGGAATACGGTGATCGATGCGTTATTATACGGCGTGGAGAAAGTGCGGCGGGCCGCGAAGCGGCCCGCCGATATCCCGGCCATTCCGGAAGGTAGCCGGATGATCCTTGTCACGGGTCACCGCAGGGAAAGTTTTGGCCGCCCGTTCGAAGAGATCTGCGATGCTTTGCTGGAACTGACGCAAGCTTATTCCGACATTTGCATCATCTATCCGGTCCATCTTAATCCGAATATCCGCGAGATGGTGCATGCGCGCCTGGGAAATGTGTCTTCCATCTACCTCATCCCGCCGGTGGATTATGCGACGATGATCTGGCTGCTTGACCATTGTTACCTGGTGATCACCGATTCCGGCGGCATCCAGGAAGAGGCGCCGGCGCTTGGAAAGCCGGTACTTGTGATCCGGGATGTTACAGAGCGGACGGAGGGGATCGAGGCGGGTACGGCCGTATTGGTGGGAACATCGAGGGCCAGAATAGTGGCAAATGCCCGGGAATTGCTCGACAACCCGGCGGTATATGAAAGGATGGCCAAGTCGGTAAATCCTTATGGCGATGGAACAAGCGCAGAGAAGATAATTGACATCCTTTTAAATGATCCATCATGGCAACGCCGTTGATCTCGATCGTTCTGCCGACCTATAACGGGGCGCGGTACCTCAGAAAGTCGGTGGACAGTTGTTTGTCCCAGACTTTTGGCGATTTCGAGCTCATCATCGTCGACGATTGCTCCACGGATGAAACGGGCAAGATAGCCGATGCTTATGCGCAGGCTGATCACCGGGTCAGGGTCATCCACAATGCGTTTAATAAAAAGCTTCCGCTTTCGCTGAATACCGGGTTCGAGGAGGCGAAGGGAAAATATCATACCTGGACTTCAGATGACAACTATTATGCGCCGGGGGCGCTGGGAGTATTGGTTTCCGAGCTTGAGAAGCACCCCGAAGTGGACCTGGTGTATACGGACTACAACCTGGTGGATGACCAGGACCGGGTTATCGGCAATAGAAAATTCAACAATATCTACGACGGATTCACCGAATGGCTTGGCTGCGGAGCCTGTTTCCTGTATAAGCGGGAGATTTTTTTTGCCAACAAAGGGTATAATCCCGGCGCCTTTCTAATCGAGGATTACGACTTCTTCATGCGGGCCTTTCTGAAATTCAACTTTTGTTATTTGCCGCGCTATGACCTGTATTATTACCGGGAGCATGAATCCTCGCTGACGTCAACGCAGGGAGATGTGGTCAACGATCTTGCGAAGATCATGATCGAGCGGCAGTTACCGGGACTGGAAAAGAAACTTCCGCCTCATCAGCTGATGTTGCTATACCGGAAGTTTGCGGTCTTCAATGCCGTGCGAAAGAATAATAGTAAGAAATACAGGCTCTACCTGGAAAAGGTCTGGGAGCATTCTCATTGGCAAGCGGTGGTCATCGTCTTCTACGTCCCGGCGTTGAAGCTGATGCATGCAGCGACAGTGAGCGCGGCAGGGCTGGCCGCCCTGGCAGGTTTTCCCTTTTCAAAAAAGAAGAATCGCCCTTGATCAATCTATCTATCATCATAGTGAACTATCGGACGCCGCAGATGGTGATCGACTGTCTGCAGACGATCTATGCCCAGACCGATGCCGGGTTGTTCGAGGTAATCGTAGTGGACAATGCGTCGGGGGATGGAAGTGAGGAAAAGGTTTGCGCAGTCTTTCCGTCCGTCCGGTGGATTCAGATGTGGTATAATTCCGGATTTGCGCGGGCCAATAATGAAGGCATCCGGCGATCGGCGGGTGAAATCGTGTTGCTGATCAACTCGGACACGCTGGTGGAGAACCGGGCAATCGAAGGATGTTACCGGGAATTTGCTGCTTCAGCGTATCCGGCCTGCGGCGTTCAGCTGATCAATCCGGACAGGACGCCGCAGATATCGGGCGCGTGGTTTGTGCGCGGCGGATTGAACAATCTGTTGCCGCTTCCGTACCTGGGCGCGTTGGTTAAAGGATTGGGCAAGGCATCCGGGGCGAAAGTACCGAATGTGCCGGAGGCACAATCCCTCGTGGAGGTCGACTGGATCAACGGCGCTTTTCTTATGGTAAAAAAAGATGCGATCGCCCGGGCCGGGCTCATGGATGAGGATTTTTTCCTTTACGCCGAGGAGATCGAATGGTGCAGCCGGTTGAGGAAACTGGGGAAGATGGCCCTTTACGGTCAGTTCCGCGTGGTGCATATCCAGGGTGCGTCCGCGAATGAACGTTACAATTCTTCCGGGAAAGGTTACTACAATCTATATGACCTGAAAGGAATGCAGATCATGCTGTCTAATTTTGTCAGGGTTCGGAAGCAATTTGGGGCCGGGTGGTTTCTTTTTCAGCTGTTGATCTACGTTGCGGAGATTCCGGTCATTGGCATTGGGATCCTGGTTTCGCGACTCTTTCCGTCAAAAAAGGGTGCTCGTCCCACCGCCCGGCAATTTCGCGGATATTGCCGGAATGTCCTCTACCTCGTTGGCAATAGCGGAACTATCATCCGTACTAAGCCGCATTTCTATAAGGTTTTATGACAGGGTTTTTCCGAGAACCGGATCATCGGATCAGCATAACGGTCCCCTTTCGGTAGACTGTGCCGCAGGTAGTAGCAGCTTTGATCTGATAAACGTAGGTACCGGCCGGCTGGGGAACGCCTTTGAACGTGCCGTCCCAGCATCCCTGAGGATCATTGGTGATAAAGACGAGCCCTCCCCAGCGATCGTAGACTGAAAATTGAAGGGAGTTGATTTGTCCCCAGTATTTAAGGCCGAAGCAGTCGTTCTTTCCGTCGTTATTTGGCGTAAAGGCGCTAGGAACGGGGTAACCACTCAGACCGGAAGAGAAATCCACTTTTACGTTGATGGAATCTACGGTCTGGCATCCGTCGGCGGCAGTACCCTTTACGACATAGGTAGTCGTCTGCCGGGGACTCACCACGATATCCGGTGCATTGCCCGACACGCCTCCGCCCGACCACTGGAATGTCGAAGCACCGGTGGCATTCAGGGTCGTCTGGCCAAGGGTACAACTGATATCGTTTGTGCTGGTGACGTTGATCGTTGGCGGGTCGTTGACGGTAATGGGGATGGTAATCGTCCTGGTCAACTGGCAGAAACTGTTGTCGATCACGACCTGGTAATCGCCGCCGATAACGGGAATAAAGGTAATGGAGGAGTCGTTACCCAGCGATTGACCGTTTGGGTTAGTCCAGGCGTAGGTATCGCCGCCATGGGCGGAGAGTGTCAGGTTCGAGTTGGTGCATGCTTCGGGTTGATTGGCAGCCGCCGTGAGTGTGGGGGGCGGCTGAACGCTGACGGTGACCGTATCCGTGGCGCTGCATCCATCGGCGGCTTTGCCGGTCACAAAATATGCGGTGGTTTGTGCCGGGCTTACCGTCAGAGATGGAGCCGAGCCGATAATGCCCTGGCTTGTCGTCGACCAGCTATAGCTATTGCCGCCGGATGCCATGAGCATGGCGGATGTACCCTGGCAGATCGTCGATTGCCCGGTGGCGGTGACCACGGGCGAAGGTTTGACGGTTACGGTGATGGAAGTGTTGGCAGAACAACCCTGGGGTGTCGATGCGGACACCATATACGTTGTGGTTACACCTGGTGAAGCTATGGGATCGGCTGAAGAGGGGTCGGATAATCCCGCGCCAGGCGACCAGGCATAGCTTACTGCGCCACTAACCAGCAAGGGCACCGTTTGGCCGGAACAGATCGACTGGTCCGGAGAGATAGACAGTGTGAGCGGAGCGCAGAGCACGGTCGGCGCGACGAAATAGTCTTCCACCTCACCATCGGGTGCATAGCTTATCGAATTGTTGGCCCCCAGTTGTATCGCTGCCTCGTCGGAGGATATCCGGAACCGGAAGCCATAGCCGCCGGCCGATGGTGGAGGGAGCCAGGTGGGTAATCCGGTCCAGGTCACTG
>Ga0206895_1079_pt1 | contig 28239 bp, 18 predicted proteins | sample Alteio_BWOrgHeat_51_FD_152967 | JGI IMG/M metagenome (GOLD analysis project Ga0206895, IMG submission 152967) | Enriched cells from forest soil in Barre Woods Harvard Forest LTER site, Petersham, Massachusetts, United States -... | ecosystem: Environmental > Terrestrial > Soil > Temperate forest >...
GTTTGCTTTCGGGATGAATGATCGCAACCAGGCTATTGGTGGTGCCGAGATCGATCCCCACGATCATTTCTGCCTGCTGTAAACTTCCGGTTGCTATGTTGATCGCTATTTTGGCCATGCGTGTAAAACGATTTCGATTGAAATGCGAAATTACAACAATCAAAAACAGTGAAATGAATTAGTTGTTCTGATTTGTTTTTTCTGTGGACGGTGTCCGCTCATTAAGCGGTGCGGGCTTGTCTTTTGTCTGGTCTCTTTTTCCGGCGTACGACATGATCACCGAAACAAAAGCGCCGATGCAGAAGTTTACCACGATCGCATTAAGCATCAGCATGAACGATAACTGTGCCGGCATATTTGGCTGAATTGTTGCCGGCGCATTCTGAACAATATTGCTTGTTGCTGTGACAGTAAAAAGATATGGTGAAAAAATGAACGTAGCTATCCATATAAAAAGACAGCATATCAGAATACCCGTTAAAACGGTGAGTAGCCCTGCAATGAGCATAGTTACTGCTCTTTTGCCGTCGTAAGGCCGGTAAAGAAGCTGGTATGCATGCCAGGTGATCACTCCGGTAAAAAGTGCATTGCCTATATAGAGGTAATAAAAATTCTCGTACCTGTTATATATGAGAAATAATATAACAGGCCCCATATATACAATAGCTGCGAGCAGTCCGAATAAAAAATATTCCCAGATATGCCGGCTGTTGTAGAGGGGATTCTTCACATTGTGTTTTTGATAGTGATGAAAAAACAATGCCAGCACCCCAGCGCTTATGAACCGCTTAGGCTTCTACCAGAATGGTTTTGCTGAGATAATCGTGCAAAGGCCTTCCCAGGAACGGGATGAAAAAAAGGTCGATGATGATCAGCCGCACAAGGCTCCTGATCAATATCCGGCCAATAGAAGGTTTGTTGCCTGTATCGGTTACCACTTTTGAATACGTGAACCATTTACCCGGCGTTCGTTTGAATAAACTTTCGAAAATAAAATAATAGATAAACAAGATCCCGAAAAAGAACCAGCCGAATTTATACGGTGTATAGTTCCAGTACATCACATACCAGCTCCAGCCTTCATAACAGGCATACGCTATTGCAAAAATGATCGTAGTATCTATAAGAAAATTTAAAACGCGGGTGCCTTCGCCAACTGTTCTCATGGAGCAAAAATAAGGGAATCGTGAGTCGTCAATCGTGAGTCGTAAGATGAATTTAAATGTTCTGCTCACGATTCACGTCTCACGTCTCACGATTCCACTATTTTTGCGCAAACAGAAACGCAGATGAACCTGATCGAAGAATTACAGTGGCGGGGTATGATACAGGATATCATGCCGGGTACAGCAGAACTATTACAGAAAGAAATGGTATCGGGATATATCGGGTTTGATCCTACGTCAGACAGCCTTCATATCGGCAGCCTTGTTCCTATTTTATTACTGGTGCATTTACAAAAAGCAGGGCATAAACCTTTTGCGCTGGTTGGCGGTGCAACAGGCATGGTGGGCGACCCGAGCGGTAAAAGTGAAGAAAGGAATCTATTGAGTGAGGAAGTATTGCAACACAATCAAACCGGCGTTCGTAACCAGTTAGCGAAGTTCCTTGATTTTAGTGCGGATAAAAAGAATGCGGCGGAAATGGTAAATAATTACGACTGGTTCAAAGATTTCAGTTTCCTGAATTTTATCCGGGACGTGGGCAAGCATATCACTGTAAATTATATGATGTCGAAAGACAGCGTGAAGAAAAGGCTGGAAGGTGAAACAGGTATGAGTTTTACCGAATTTACTTATCAGTTGGTGCAGGGTTATGATTTTTACTGGCTCTATCAAAATAAAAACTGCAAGCTACAGATGGGCGGCAGCGACCAGTGGGGAAATATCGTTACCGGAACTGAATTGATACGCCGCAAAACAGGTGGCGAAGCATTTGCTTTTACCTGCCCGCTGATCACAAAAACAGATGGCGGCAAATTTGGCAAAACAGAAAAAGGAAATATCTGGCTCGATGCGAAGAAAACTTCGCCATACCAGTTCTACCAGTTCTGGTTAAATGCAAGTGATGAGGATGCAAAGAAATGGATCAGAATATTTACACTTCTTCCCAAAAATGAAATTGATACATTGCTTGCACAGCAGGATGCAGCGCCGCATGAAAGAGCTTTGCAGAAAAAAATCGCCGAAGAAATAACCTGTTTTGTGCACAGCCGCGCCGATTTTGATTTCGCAGTAAAAGCATCCGAAATATTATTTGGCAATGCTACCACCGACATATTACAGAGCCTTACCGAAGAACAATTATTACAGGTTATGGAAGGCGTACCGGCGATTGATATTTCTAGAACAACACTGGAAGCCGGTTACGAGATCGTAAGTTTTTTGGCCGATACACAAATATTTCCAAGCAAAGGCGAAGCAAGAAAAATATGGCAGGCCGGCGGATTGAGTTTGAACAAAGAGAAAATTTCGCCTGAAAAAAATCAATTGACAACAAGTGATCTTCTCCAAAACAAATACCTGCTTATTCAAAAAGGGAAAAAGAATTATTACTTAGTAAAGGTTATATAAAGTCAAGCAAGGTTAAATGGGGTTAAAAAGGTTAAAGATGTCTCTAACCTTTTTAACCCCATTTAACTATTTTAACTACTTTAACTTCCGTTCACCTCAAGACAACGCGTGATCAACTTCGTGTTTCACCTGATGCTTTGCTTTGCGGAAATATTTTCTAACACGGTCATGTGCATCACCGGCATCATCAGCCAGGCCATGCATTGTTTTGGAAGTTTGATTACGGTTTCTCATGTACAAAAGAATACCTGCTGTTGCTGTACCTACAATTCCTGCGGCTATTAAAATCTTTTTCATAAAAAATGTTTTATTTCTTCTTAAAAGACAATAGTTGTGCCATTATAAACACAATACGGTTCGTAAAACAATGGGGATTTTTGTAAACAGAATTATACGGTGATCTGCGCAATTTTATTTAACAGATAAAAAAACTGCCGCATATCTTTTTCCCAACTCCCGCGCAGATGCACTGTTAAAATGGATCTGGTCGCCTTTATCCAGTAACCCTGTTACTGTTACAAATCCACAATGCGGTGTAGTGGTTGCAACGGTTCTGATAGCGAGGTTAACAATGGGCGTTTCTTTATTGCTTCCTTTAAAATCTGCGATCTCTCCCATGATAAAAGGAACTGGCGGCTGATTGAATTCTGTACGGAAACGCTGTATCAGTTCACGCAGTTTATTTTCATACGAACCACTTAATGCAGGATTGCAGTCACTCTCGCCCTGGTGCCAGATAATTCCTTTTAATTCGCCGGATAGTATGGCTTTTTTAGCTCTTCGTATGGCATCGTCATAAGGATGTGTTTTGGTGGCGCTGTCATAAGCGCCGGGTTTCCATACATCGATCCTTGTTCCGCCAACGGCGCATGGAACCAGTAAAATAAAAGCAGTTGTATCCTGTTTCCATATTTCTTTAGCGAAAGAGGATCCCGGCCCGACTCCGGCAACAGGCTTATCAAAATGCAACGGATCTTTTGCGGGCACCCATTGTTCGTCTTTATTGAACATCCAGATATGCGGGTTGGTAATGGTATCAACAGGTTCAACAACTCCCCTGCCGGCCATATTCGATTGCCCGGCCAATAAATAAATATGAATTTTCTTTTTGCTTACTGCAGGTAATTGCGCAAAAGTTATTTGACAGGAGAGAATGATAAAAAATAATGAACCGGTCTTTTTCATGATTATTTTTTTATCATAACATCTTTTATTTTATTTCACGCAAAGGCGCTAAAGGGCAAAGGTGCAGTTAGAACAAACTATTAATTTTTAACTATTAACTTTTAACTGCCTTGATCGCTTTCCACATCTCTTCTGCAACAAATAAATTTCCTGCCGGAGTAAGATGTACCCTGTCTACAGTGAGTATACCCGATTCTTTATTTTGCGGATTGTTCTTGAGATCGTAATTAATAAACCCTGCGCGCAGATCAACTAATGGGATATTATTTTTTGACGTATACGCCCGCAGCCAGTTGCTGTACATATTCAGGTCGCCATCCTGTTGATTGGAATTATCTGTGCGTTCACCGATCACAGCAGGTGTGCAAATGATCACTTTACTTCCTGCAGCCTGAAGTTTATTTACAACGGCTTCATAAAATTTTCCAAATTTATTATAATCTGTTCCTGTGCCGCTTGTTGCTTTGTGCCATACATCGTTTACGCCAATATAGATCACCACGATGTCGGGGTTCTGTTTCATTACATCTTCTTCCATCCGTAAGTAGAGATCATAGATCTTATCGCCGCTCACTCCTGCACCAACGAGTTCAAAATTATTTTCTAACCCTTCTTGGCTGATCAGCGAATCCATCAGTTTGATATAACCGCCCGGATGAATACCCGCAGCAGTGATCGAATCGCCAAAGAAAATAACTTTCTTTTTTTTCTTATAACTAAACGACATCAGGATCATACACGATACAAAAACCGCGAGTAAAATAAGTTTGCTGCTCATATTGGTAGATTGAAAATGTTTAAATGTTTATGCGTGAGTCGTGAATGGTGAGTGGTGAGTATATTTGCACGCTTCACGTCTCACGTCTCACGTCTCACGTCTCACGTCTCACGCCTCACAGTCATAGCTCACTCAATAAATATCCGTCATCACCGGCGTAGTAGATATTCCCATCAGTTCTACAAAAACCCTTTCTGCAACAAGATAACCATTCCCTTTTGCACAAAAATGAACTTTTAAATTTTCGATACTCAGTGGATTGCCTTCGGGAATATCGGCCATGTTACTGTGGCGGATCTCATGCCCGTCAACAATGATCACAAGCCCGCTGCCAATGGCTTCCATACGATTGCCCTGTGTGATGAGCATACCCGTATCTTCTCCCAAACCAATACCGATACAGGATGGATTTGCCGACACTGCCTGCGCCAATCTGGCAAAACGCCCGCGTTTTTCAAAATGCGAATCAAATATTACCTGATCCATAAAACCGAGGCCTGTTGTAATTTTTACTTCTCCTTTTAAATGTGCACGCGTTGCATTGCCTTCATAGATCATCGTATTGCTCATGGCCATCGCGCCGGCAGAAGTTCCGGCGATCACAAAACTTTCCTGCTGGTATCTTTTCTTGATGATATCCAGGAATTTCGTTCCGCCGAAAATGGCTGTCAACCGTAATTGATTGCCGCCACTGAACATTACACCTGCACAACGGCCGATGCGCTGAACATATTCTTCATTCAATGCATCTTCACGTGTGCGGATATGTATCACGCCAATATCCGTGCAGCCGATCCGGCCAAATGCGTTCAGGTAATTCTCTCCTACTTCATACGGAATGGTTGATGCAGTAGTGATTACTTCAATGCGTGCAGCAGGGCCGCCGGCTTCTTCCACGATCCGCCGGAGAATTCCTAACTCAAAAAAATTAAGGTTGTTGTGGTATACCGCTCCTTTTTCAAAGTCGGTACCCTTGTCTTCCGCGCCACCAATGGCTATCAGCTTTCCTTTGGGAATACTCATGCTTCTGAATTCGTTATCAAACAAAAATAAGTGTTTTGAATTCGTGAACCATCCCGGAAAAATTGATATATTCCGGTATTATCGAATTGTGGATTGGCGAATTGGCGGATTATTTATTTATTGCCGTAAAATCCACCAATTCGCCAATCCGTAATCCACCAATTCATCAATTCATATGAAGATCGAAGAAATAAAAATATTACGCGGCCCCAATTACTGGAGCGTTCGCCGCCCGCAACTGATACAAATGAAGCTGGATCTGGAAGAACTGGAACAGCGGCCCACCAATGAGATCGATGGATTTTTAGAAAGGCTGGAGAAATTATTTCCTTCCATGTACGAACATCGCTGCAGTGTTGGCAAACCCGGTGGTTTTTTTGAAAGGGTAAAAGAAGGGACCTGGATGGGTCATGTGATCGAGCACATCGCGCTCGAATTACAAACACTTGCCGGAATGAATTGTGGTTTCGGCCGCACACGCGGCACCGGTAAACCAGGCGAATATTATGTAGTGTTCAATTATATGGAAGAAGATGCGGGTGTGTATGCAGCAAGGGCATCCGTAAAAATTGCGCAATCATTGGTTGATGGACCGCTGTATGATCTTTCAGATGATATACAAAAACTAAGAGAGATCAGAGAAGATACAAGGCTCGGGCCAAGTACCGGCTGTATTGTTGAGGAAGCTGCCAAACGCGGCATTCCGTACATCCGGTTGAACCAGCAAAGCCTTGTGCAGCTGGGGTATGGCATTCATCAAAAAAGAATCCGTGCAACAATTGCAAGTACTACTTCAAACATTGCAGTTGATATTGCAGGCGATAAAGAAGAAACAAAAAATTTATTACAGGCTGCAGAGATTCCCGTTCCGCGCGGAACAGTAGTAAGAACAGAAGAAGGCTTGAAAGATGCCGTAATGAAATACGATTACCCGCTTGTGATCAAACCGATCGATGGCAATCATGGAAAAGGCAATACAACCAATATCACCACCTGGGAACAGGCAGTGAAAGCATTTGAATCTGCAAAGCAATACGGCCGGAATGTAATTGTTGAAAAATTTATTACCGGTGTTGATTTCAGGGTGCTCGTGATCAATTATAAATTTATCTGTGCAGCATTGAGAACACCCGCATCGGTTACGGGAGATGGCGAACACACCATTCAGTGGCTGGTTGATGAAACCAATAAAGACCCGCGAAGAGGTTACGGGCATGAAAAAGTCCTCACACAAATAACCATCGACCAATCGACCCAGAAAATGCTGGATGATATTGGTTACACTTTAGAAACTGTTCCGCCAAAAGGCGAACTGGTTCTTTTAAAAACAACCGCCAACCTGAGCACCGGCGGAACATCGACCGATGTAACGGATGAAGTGCATCCTGTAAATATTTTTCTCGCAGAGCGGATCGCAAAAATTATCGGGCTGGATATCTGCGGCATAGACATCATGGCATCCGATCTCCGCACATCTGTATATGAAAATGGCGGCGCCGTGCTGGAAGTGAATGCAGCCCCCGGTTTCCGCATGCATATTGAACCGGCGGAAGGCCTGGCAAGAAATGTAGCCGAACCCGTGATCAATATGTTATTTCCCAAAGGTTCTGATGGAAGGATCCCCATCATCGCGATCACCGGAACCAATGGTAAAACAACCACCACGCGTTTAACGGCACATATCTGTAAAACTGCAGGAAGAAAAGTAGGTTATACAACAAGTGATGGAGTGTACATCCAGAATCAAATGATGATGAAGGGAGATTGTACCGGCCCGCTCAGCGCAAAATTTGTTTTACGTGACCCCACTGTTGATTTTGCTGTGTTGGAATGTGCGCGTGGCGGTTTATTAAAAGCGGGCCTCGCTTTTCAAAACTGCGATGTAAGTATTGTAACCAATGTAACTGCCGATCATTTGGGATTGAGTGGCATTGACAGCCTGGAACAGATGGCACGTGCAAAAGCAGTGATCCCTGAAACCACTTTTAATCACGGCTTTGCAATATTGAATGCAGAAGATGATCTCGTGTATGCGATGCACGAAGGCTTAACATGTAATGTTGCCTATTTCAGTATGGATGAAAATAATCCGCGTATCCGGAAACATTGTAAGAAAGGCGGCTATGCAGCAGTATATGAAAACGGCTATGTATCCATTTTAAAAGGCACCTGGAAAATACGCGTGATGAAAGTAAGCGAGATCCCCATCACCTATGGCGGTAAAGCGGTACATAATATTATGAATACATTGCCCGCCATGCTCGCCAGTTATTTATTCAAGGATATTACGATCGAAGATATCCGTACGGCATTAAGCACATTTGTACCATCGCCATCGCAAACACCGGGACGATTGAACCTGTTTGAATTCAAACATTTCAAATTCCTCGTTGATTTTGCACATAACCCTGCGGGGCTGGAACTGTTATGCGATTTTATCAAAAAGATGGATGGCGAACCCAAAGTAGGCATCATCAGCGGCACGGGCGATAGGCGCGATGATGATATCCGCGAACTCGGGCGGATTTCAGGAAGGTCATTTGATGAGATCATAATCCGCCAGGATAAGAACCTGCGCGGCCGCAGCGCCGAAGAAATTGTGAACCTGCTGGTAGAAGGCATCAATGAAACAAAAGCGGGCGATATCCCTATTACCATTATCTATAACGAAAAAGAAGCGATCCTTTTTGCCTACGAAAATGCCAAACCCGGTTCTTTGATCACGATCATGTGCGATGTAGTGGCAGAAGCATTAGACCTGATCAAATCACTAAAAGAACAGGAGGATCTGGCTCAATAAACCCTAAAATGCATTTAAAAAATTTGGAACAATTGGGGTGCAGCCTTATTTTTGCCACCCATTACACAATAGTGGAACGGATTGCCTGATAGTATAATGGTAGTACGACTGTTTTTGGTGCAGTTTGTCTTGGTTCGAATCCAGGTCGGGCAACTTAGTTAAAGGAAAGTTAATGCAACTTTCCTTTTTCTATTTTCTTCCGAAACCATTGCTACCATTGAGTTCTCTAAATTTCTAAACTTTAAGGTTCTTTCATTTGTCGATGCTTCGAAAAATTTCAAATTCCTCCCGGGAAATTTGATCCGACAGGCTGAAATCCACTAACTCAATGAAAATCTTTACTTTATCCAGTTTGAATACTTTTAGGAAGAGAAAGTTTTATTAAGGTATGGCAATGAAAATCCAACTATTTTCAAATAATCACGGCCTAATCAACAATTCCATATCAGATAATTGCTTTAGGAAACTAGTTGTTTCCTGATTAGTTGGAGTTTCAGAATCCTGGATTGTAACATTAAGTCCGTAAATTATCCGAAACGGCCTTTTGAAGATTAAGTCGAAGTCTCCAGATTCCCAATCCACATTCTTATCCAGAATAATATTTACAAAAGCATGCTTATTTTTTTCTTCCAGTAAGATAAAAAACCTGTCAAGTGCATTCAATAAATTTGATGTTTGATCGACTTTATCTGCTAGTTCAATTTGTTTTTTTGAGTTCGCTTCTACTTGATATCCTAATATTCTAATCTTGGCTTCTAAATCTGATTTGATATTTGCGTATTGCTGAAACTCCAGATGTCCGTCGAGAAGCAGGTCTTTCGCTTTATGTATTCGTTCTGTAAACAACTCTATCGACTGCAGACTTTTCATCTTGCTACTAACCACGCGCTGATTCTCCTTAGCATGATTTATCTCTACAAAATTTTTATATTCTAAAATGTATTGCGGCAACACACGTATATTTTTGAGCCTCGCCATCAATCTATCAAGCAACTTTTCATATCTGACACGATAGTGGCCGGGTTTGCCACAATGATAATAATAATAGAGTCTTCCGGTGCCACTTTTCGATGGGCTGCCGGTTAAAAGTTTACCACATACTGGGCAAGAAGCGAAACCTCTGAAAAGAAATTTTTGACGCAAATCATTTTTACGAGATTCATCATTGCCTTTTCCCCTTTTATAAAACAATTCTTGAACCTTGTTAAAAGTAGGAACCGAAACAATAGCATTGTGTAGGCCGGGAACTAAATATTCAGATGAATTTTGGACATCAGTTATCCGAATATTACCGGTATACATTGGGTTTTGAAGCAAATGCCAAAAATTACTACGACTGCATTTCATCCCAGCCTTTACCGCCTCACGATATCCTTCAGTAAAATTAAATCTCAAATTAGCCATCTGATAAAAGGAGAATTTGATAATCGAAGCCTCGGGTTCTTTCGGCATTATTAATTTCGACCCGTCAGCTAAGCAATAATTTTTATATCCGATCGGTGCTCGCCCCATCCAACGGCCACGTTCTTTTGCCCGTTGTAATCCCATCTTAGTATTCAGTCCACGTCTATCATTCTCTACTTCAGGAATCGCAAGATAAAATGCAAACATCATTTTATTTTCAGGAATAGAAAGATCCAGAGGTTGTTCTATTGCTTGAGGTTCCACTCCTAACTTCTTCAGTTTGCTAATTACATAATATGCATCGCCAGTATTTCTGCTAAATCGGTCCCAACGTGTGAAAAGAATAAGAGTAGGCCGGGCCTTGGATTTCTCAAGCTCTACCATTAATCTCCTCCATTCTGGTCGGTTGAATGTTTTTGCTGAATGATCTTCGACAAAAATTTTGCCTATCTGGATGTTCTTTAATAAATAATATTGGCGGAGTGTGTCTTGTTGAGTTTTTAAAGAACCCCCTTTTGTGGCTTGTTCTTCCGTACTAACTCGCGTATATAAAATCGCAGAAACTTGGTGTGAATTCAGATAATTCATTTTTTAGCCAAATATGACTAATTCAGATTATTAATATTACGACTCCCCTAAGTTTGGTTATCTAAAGAAAAAGCTTCATATTAGTTGCCGAATATATCGAACTCCCCCAATTGTCCTATATCATCTCCCCCGAATTATTCCGTAATCAAGTATTACGCCATCATTAATAGCTTGTTGGTAATACGGAATTTGCGATTAGTATTGAATCCGAGTATTGCAATATATTACCTAATCTGACTGATAATGATAGAACAAATTTCCAAGCTCAAAAATTTTGGCATATTTCAAGATTATAAGCCAGCAAAAGACTTAAAGACATTTTCACAGTACAACTTATTTTATGGATGGAATGGAAGTGGTAAAAGTACTATTGCGAAGTTATTTTTTTCTCTGGCAGACAGGAAAAATCATCACCATTTTGACATAGGTGAATTTAGTGTTTCAATAAAAGATCAGGCAGATATTTCGCACAAAAATATTGGAGATAACACATTAAACCTTCGGGTGTTCAACCGTGACTTTATTGACAGAAACGTAAATTTTGAAGAATCGAAAGCAAATAGCATTCTTATCCTTTCGGAAGAAAAAAAGGAGGAGATGGATAAATACAAAGAGCTACAGTCCGAGTACGAAACGAAAGAAGTTGACGTAAAAACTAAAGCAAAAGCCTATGAGAAAGCCGTAGAAGACCTTAAAAAAAATTTAAGTAAATGGGCGAGCAATGTCAAGAAATCATTTGAGTTGATCGAGACAACCAACTCTTATTATCTAAATTACGACAGAACAAAATTAACGGCATTTATTAAAGACAATCGTCGCAAAATTTCAAGTACTGCAATTTTATCTGCAGACGATGTAAAAAACCTAAAAAATGCCATAAAACCAACTCAAAAAAATGATGTAAGTATTGACGGTATAAACCAGATCAACGTCGCTCAGGTGACTGCGCTTTTTAACGATCTGGAGCTTGTCTTATCCAGTACCATTCTTTCTAAACAGATTGACCGGCTTACTTTGAATCTCGATATCAATGCCTGGGCAAAAACCGGTCTTGAAATTCATGAAAAACACAGCAGTACCCAATGCGAATTTTGCCGCCAGGCGCTATCTGAGGAGAGAATTGCCGAACTCAATGCACATTTTAGCCAAGCATACAATGACCTATTAAAAGGCATTCAGCTATTATTTGGGAACATTAAGGGTTTAGAAACCCTGGTGCAAATAAGGCTACCTGAAGCGATTGAACTATACGATGAATTTCAAAATGAATTTCAGAAGTCTAAACAAATATTTCTGGAAAAGCAAACCATCTGTGCGGCAAAAGTGTCCGACGCTGAGGTGAAATTAAATGAGAAAAACGCAAACCCGTTTGAGCTGATCGTATTTTCATTTAGTGAAATTGAAAAATCTTTTAACTCATTCAATGCGGAAATAGTTAACGTGCTGGCTATTATTGAGAAACACAACCGAAAAAACAGGGGGTTTGCGGAAGAGGTCAAAAAAGCGCAGTATAAGTTAGAGCTCCATTTTGTCAGTGAAGTGCTTATTGCTGAACAATATGATGAAACAGAAGATGATATTAAAACGCAGAAGGAGGAATTGGATAAAGTAATCAAGGAACATGAAACACTTGACAAAGGAATAAAAATGCTTGAAGCAATCCTAATTAATGAATCAGTGGGCGCCGATGCTTTTAATAAGTCATTGGCTAAGTTTATTGGGCGCAAAGACATTTCCATTGAATTTGACAAGGCGCTAAAAGGCTACAAATTGATACGCGGCGGTAAATCAGAAACTGCAAATAACTTAAGCGAAGGAGAAAAAACAGCTATTGCGTTTGTCTACTTCATTTCCACACTTAAAGAAAACGGAAATGAGATTGAGAAAACAAAAGTGTTGGTTGATGACCCTATTTCCAGTTTTGACAGCAATCATCTATTTCACTCATATTCTTTTTTGAAACAGGAATGTGAACAGGCCAAACAGTTATTCATTCTAACGCACAATTTTCAATATTTTAAACTTGTCCGCGACTGGTTGCAAAAGAAAAACGAGAGGAAACGAAAAGCAGACGGAACATATGAAGAAAAAATACGCTCGTGCTTTTATTCAGTTGATGCTAGTAACGAGGAGAGCCGTAAAGCCACCATCAACAATGCTAATACCACATTACTTGATTTTAATTCTGAGTATCATTTTATATTTCACAAGCTTTTTTCTCTGATGGAATTAAAAACATTGGATCTAGAGAAATCATTCTTAATTGCAAACCTGTCACGAAAGCTTTTAGAAGGTTTTTTAACTTTCAAATTTCCGAAAGGAAGACATGACTTTAATCAGCTTCTTCAGGCCGGTTGCCCAGATAAGCAAATGCAGGAAAAAGTTTATCGCTTTATCAATAAATATTCGCATAATCAACAAATCGAATTTCTTGATACCCCTATTGATAATCTGCTTGGGGAAGGCGATAACATTGTAGAAGCAGTTTTTAAAATAATATCCAATTTAGATAAGCCACATTTTGATGAGATGGAGGAAGTTTGTAAAAAGGTAACAGCGGCTTAGATTTAACTCACAAATAATCATATATCAGCCAATTATAGTATATGAATAGAATTCTATTCGCTTCCACACCGCTCCCTGAAGCAGAAGTAGTGAACGCCTTGAATGTACAGAATGGTAATGATGCGGAGATCCTAGTCGCATCGATGTTGATCAGCGCCCTCAATGCAGAGGTAAAATGGGGCAGTAGAAATGAAGACGGCGGAAAAATCGACCTGTTGCTTTCCTTCGATCATCCTTGGGAATCCCGCGATAGAACCCTTCTGATGGTACAGGTAAAATCGGGTGCCAGTTATGGACAAACGACAACCGAAGGATTCAAACTGTATAAACGGACTTTTGTGGAAGTCAACCGAAGCATCAATAATATTATGCTTATTTGGTTGGATCAACACACTGCTGAATGTTGGTGGGCATATATTCGTGCGGGGCAAAATGCAAAGATCACTAACTATGGCGCAAATCATTTGGTGACACCGGCTGTTCGTTTCGAGATCGCCCGGTATATGGCAACCGGTTATACCGCAAACACCAGCGGAGCTAAAGGAATCATTATTGACACGCTAGGCAGAACAACCCCGATCAAGGAATTGCGAGCAGTGGTAAAACCCCGCTATCGGGGAATAGGAACGGTAAAAAATCCGCTGGTGGGTGAGATTGCGTTTACGAAACTTGGCTGGACATACATGTTCCGCGAGTCAAGGAGAAAAACATATAAGAAGCAATCATCAATATTGATACCCTATCTGAAAACGCTAATCAAACGAATTCCCTCAAAATACTGGGTACATAGTTATAAAACATACCAGCGCGAAGATTTTGAGTTCAGGCAATACGAATATGTATTCCAATACCTGAATGTCATTACAAATACAGGCGTAAGACTTAAAATCATTGTAAGAATAATCGAAGAAACCGGCTATCCGAAAAATTGGAGAGCTGAGACGCTACTTAGTCAGAAGATTGTTAGAAAAGTCGTATTTAAAAGCTGTCATTACAAAGTAATGTAGCCTGACGCAAGGTGCGAATTTGTTCATACGAATCACAGGGAGCGACCCCGTTTCTTCATATACCCCATTGCTGGGACATAATTAAGCACCCTTCTTTGAGAACTTCACCAGGCTACATCATGCTAAAAGTATAAAAACTATTTGAATCGTTTATGAGTTTCTTACTAATTGTTTTCATATTTTTCTATTCACTAATTTTTAAACTTCGTTATGTCCTTTCAATACAACCGCTACGACCTTTCTAATTGGGTCATTCATTTCGTTCATGCTAGAAATATAGAGGGTTTGGACAAAAACGCCGATCTGCGGCCTTCAGTTATGAGAGCATTCGCTCATGGATACTCCAAAACCACCTTACATTTTGATATAGATAAAGTAAACAGATTATAATTTTTAAAAATTCATACTTTTATGTCACTTTAAATTTTAATACTGGTCAGATGGATTGGAAAAAACTTTTGAACGAAGCTAGATTACGCGTTTCTAATAGAAACAAAGATGGTCGAAATGAGTATGAAAGTGATTTTGGAAGAATTGTATTCAGTCCGGCTACAAGACGGATGCATGATAAAACCCAAGTCTTTCCATTGACAAGCGACGATAACATTCATTCACGTTTAACACATTCAATGGAGGTGATGTCTGTCGGTTATAGTTTGGCAGTAACATTATGTGAAAGTGAAGTTTTGAAAAGCAAGTTTGATATTGAAAAATACGATCTATTCAGAAAGGTTCCGATGATTATAAAAAACATTTGCCTTATTCATGACATTGGAAACCCACCCTTTGGTCACTTCGGGGAAACCATAGTTCAATGCTACTTCAAAGAATATTTCAGTAATTGCATTATTAAAGAACGAAGCGAAGATTTTAGCGAAGACGACAAGAAGACTGGCAAAGATTTACTTGTTTTAACATCGCACCAAATCAAGGATTTTATAGATTATGATGGCAATGCTCAAGGATTGAGAGTATTAACAAAATTACAAATACTTAATGATGCTTTTGGTTTAAATCTTACATTGGCTACTTTGAGCGCCTACATCAAGTATCCAAATTTTGAAAAAAACGATGACGACATAATTGAAAAAAATAAACATGGAGTCTTTGCTTCAGAAAAAGACTATTTCCAAAAAATTTTCAACGAATGTGGTTTAATCGGAACAGATGGGCGTTACATAAGGAATCCACTATGTTACTTAATGGAGGCCGCCGATTCAATTTGTTATTTAACAATGGATATAGAAGACGGCTATAATAAGAAGTTATATGATATTCATTATCTGTATAACATATATAAATCTATCCCAAGCATCAAGGAGAAAATTGAAGAAATATACGTTGATAAAGAAAATTATTATAAGAATGAGATTACGAAGGTTGTAAATTTCAGAATACATATAATTGCAGTTCTTTCAAAACTGGCAATGACCAATTTTGAGAGCAATATTGCTTCAATAGAAAACGGCACTTACAATAAAGAATTAATTAACGATGACCCAACAAATAAGCTTGCGGAGACATTAAAAAAGATTTGTCAGGATAATATATTTGTTACGCGTGAAATAAACTATTTGGAAATAACAGGTCATTCAGTAATTACAGGCATACTTGATTTTTACAGAATGCTATTATATCACCCTAACAAGAAATACAAGAAAAAGGCATCAGTATTAATTTCAAAAAGTATTTTTAATGCTGCCTACGAGGAAAATGGACTGTTCGGCGATGATGCCAAAATCGATAAACTATCCGATTATTACAAACTACGAATAATCGTAGATTTTGTTTCTGGAATGACAGACCAATTTGCATTAGATCATTATCAGAAAATAAGTGGCCAGAAGATTAACTGATATTGAGAATGAGATAAGAAGCAGAGAGAAGGAGTTCGTACCTTTTCTTAAAAATCTTTTGGAAAAGGAAGTCTATGACTTCCTTACTCAACTTAAAAAGCTGGGACCTACCTATCTTTTTAGCGGTATAATTCGTGACTTCTTTTTGGGATATGATGAAATTCGAGACGTAGACATCATGATTCATACTAATAAAGATATTAGTACTTTGTTGTCTAAATTTAAGCATCGAAAAAATAGCTTTGGTGGATTTAAAATCTATATTGCCAATACTGTAATTGACCTTTGGTATTTGCAAGACACATGGGGCTTAAAGGCAAAAAAAGTAATGGAATTAGATTTAGTTGGAGAAATTCCGAAAACTGCTTTTTTTAATTTTTCAGCGATTCTTTTCTCTTTCAAGAATAAAAACTTTATATATACAAAACATTTTCTCCGTTTTTTAAGAGACCGAAAAATTGATTATGTATTTGCTCCTAATGCAAATAAGGCACTTTGTGTAGTGAACACTTTTTATTATCGCGACAAATTAAAGTTACCCATTGCTGATAGACTAAAACTTTACCTTAAAAAACTTGATATAAGTAACTACTCCGAATATGAAAACGTACAATTGAAACACTTTGGAAAGGTGCTTTATAGTGTAGAATTTTTAAGGCGCGAAATAAAAAATATGGTAGTTGAGCAAAGGAAAAGAGCAACAAATAAAACAAATATACATCCGGAGTTATTTTAGAGCTAGACAAGTCAAACCCTGAATTAACTGGTAAACGCAATCAGATTTTGCGGATAAATGCTGTAATTAAATATCCTTCTCATCACTCGAAACTCCGATAATGCAAGCAGCTATCATTTCTTCTAATGTGTTAGCATATTGACAGTTTTCAATTAACCAATCAAGCTGTTTATCTTCTAATTTTACATTTTTAATTGACAGATCTTCAAGAGTATAAAGTTTACGCCGTCTTTGAACGTTCTTCTTTAACGCATCTAGCCTCGGTAATAATATGTTAAGCCACAAATCAGCAAAATGATCGAAATCAACAAATTCTCCTGTATCTGGATCTGGGTCGAAAAGGCTCACTAACAAAATCGCCTTTTGTAACGCCGTGTTAGTAAAAACCTTTTTTTCGATCGACTGGGTTAATATAATCTTGCCAATCTTCAAGGCACGTTTCTTCTTCCAGGGCAATAATTCCTTTTCGTGACCACGTAATTTTCTTACAATCTTCTTTGTCTCATTTTCAGTGTTAACCTCTTCCCACCTTCGTTGCTTTATCACCTTTTTATCGAGATATTTTCTCAATTTTTCTGCTATCTCACCAAAATCAGTATATAACTTATTTTTTTCGTCAATAAGTAGCCATTTAGGGCTTCTTTTTGGGCTCCCGCGAAAGGCAAAGAAGCTCCACTGAAGCTCTGATTCTACAAAGCTGACTGCCGTTTTAATAGTAGCATCTACATCCTTAAACTCATGATAAAGTTTATTATCGATAAGAGCATTTTTCCCTTCAATCAAATCATATAAATATTGAGTGCTGTCTTTTACACCCTCCCATTCCGACTCAGACGCAACAAATTCATTATAAGCTGAGATATAACTTAGTGCATCTATATTAGTGCTTAGGTGTCGGTCGTAAATTGCCTTAGGGATTTCTACATTATTACCGATCAAATTTCCGGTTACCAAAAGAATATCAATCATTCGCTTGTCACCGTTTAGCGAAAAAATATCTGAATCTCCTGGCCAGAATACATGTACTTCATTATGTACGCAATCCATTCGCTCCAATCGGCCAATTCTTTGTTCGATAATGCGTAATACACTAGGCATATCCAGTAATACCATTGCTTTCGCACCTTGAAGATTAATTCCTTCGGACATCGCATCTGAGCATAATGCAATAATAGATTCATCTTCATTGCTACCAAGCGCAAAATGCTCCATCACCTGATTACGACTACTTTTATTTTGACCCGTTGCAACAATAATCTGGCCATGCTGTAATTGCTCATCCAGAATTTTTTTAAAATAATGAAGAGATATAATAGTCCCATCGAAAGCCAATACTTTTTTAAACTGCTTAATGCAATTGATCAGGGTATTAGCTTTTTGTTTTTCGCGTTGACCACTAAGCTGACCAATCAAACCTCCTATAGTGTAGTAAGTTTTAATCTCCTTACTACATGCTTCCTTATATTCTGCTTCACTATACAACCATTTATGTTCATCAAATAAAAGATCATCTGTGACATATTGAACCGGCAATTGTTCAGCATGTTTCTTAATCTTTCTCACCATATCGCCAGAAGGATTTTTGATAGATTTGATCTCATACTTTTTACAAGCTGCAGTAGTGCCGTATAAATATTCATACAAAGCACAGTCAGAAGATCGTAACGCTGCGCGAACCATATAAGCAGACAACGCAGAAGCAGACTTAAATCTTTGTCGGATATACGCTTTCTTTTCTTCCGTATTCCGGATATATGAAGGCATCTGCAATTTCTGCAAATACTGAATGCCTTTCAATTCAGTTATGAGCTGAGTAATTTCTGTAGCGATTTCTTGGTCTCGCAATGACTCGCCAGTTGGATAGACCTCGGCTATTGTTTTTGGATAGCGACATATGTTATCAAACTTATTCCGATACGCCTCCGGCTCACGGTCAATCATTGCATTAAGCTCTTTTTTTGTTCTGCGCACAATAAATTGATTGACATAACCTCTAAGTTTATCAAGGTGCTGACGATCGACAATACGTCTTTTCCGGTTTTTGCGTAATTCTAAAAATTCTGAAAGTTCCTGGTCACTTAAATTATCAATGTCGAGTAACTCAATTAATCTTAACAAATCTTCAGCTTTTTTATTGATTGGTGTAGCAGTAGATAAAATTACATGAGTCGCAGTTTTGGGATTAATAGCTCGACTTCTTGCAGAACCTGGATGCAGATAATTATGAGCTTCATCCACCACAAGAATATCGGCGGCTTCCAATTGCCTCTGCAATGCAGATTGATTCTTAGAACTACCCATGCTCAGTTTTCCCATTGATTCAATCTTATTATACAATCTGAAATGTTCTTGTTCTTTCTCCCAGTTTTCTACTACTTGTTTAGGAGAAATAATTAAAGCATTGGATCTCTCTTTCAAACCATTTTCCCAAAGCCAATGAAATAAGGTGTAGGCCAAGGCAGTCGCAAATTTCGTTTTACCACTGCCAGTTGGGTCTGCTAATAGAACACGCCCTTTATCTTGTATAATTTTCATGGCACGTGCAATTCCTATTTTCTGCGAAGGCCAAAGTGTGTGGGTTATTAAAGCGTTATACAAGACTGGGTAGTCTCTCATCCATTTACTTTCTAATATTTCTGCTATTGCCCGAGCCAAAGCCTCTTCCCACGTAACATCTTTTAGTAATCTGCGTAACAACTCAATTAATTCGTTATTATAATTCTCCGAGATACCATAATAATATTCTGCAACCCGTTGTGCATCTTTATATTGCTCGTGTTGTTTTTCATCTTCTACTCGAACCAACCGAATATTTGCTTCAGACTGATATATTATTCCCGATTTACTAAAATTAGAAGAACCCAGCACAACAGCAGTATCACCTACATAAATTTTCGCATGAAGACGATCCTTGACGCGAAAATCAAATCCACCTTCTCTAATTTTTTCAATAATATTTAGAATCGGCCCACATAATCGAATACTAATGTTCTGTTTTAACCAATAATTTTTAATTTCAGTAGAAAGTGAATAGTGTGGCAACTTTTTACTTACCCGCTCGTCAAGATCAAAACCAATTACAACTCGAAGCTGTTTTAGTTTGGGATAGTCCTCTGTTCCAAAAATGTCTATCAGATTTGCAAGAGAGGTAAACCCTGTAATAATAAGATAATCTTCAGATCCTTTGATATCTTTTATGATAATATCCCTTACTCGCCGTCCCTGAGCACTTAGGTTTAATGGGAATTTATCTTGAACTGGCAAGTCAAGAGAAAAATCAAAATCAAAAAGATTAGGTTGTGCCATGCGAGTTTGATAAAATCCTTGTTAAATTTCCGGCTTTATTGTGTGGCAAGTTCAAGATATCTGCAAAAGGAATTGGCCAACTTCATTTGACGCGGGCTTTTACAATCAACATCAAATAGATTTGGGCTTGCCACTAGAATACATGTTGCTCTTGCGCGCGAGACCGCCACGTTTAAACGATTAGGGCTATACAAGAACTCCATTCCTCTTGGCGCATCATTTACGCTAGAGGTTGCCATGGAAAAAATTACAATAGGTGCTTCCTGTCCTTGAAATTTATCAACTGTGCCAATATGCATTGTTGGCATACGTTCTTTTAACATCGCAACTTGTGCATTATAAGGTGCGATGATCATAATATTCTCTTTAGTCAACTTATGAGATTCTCCTGTCGCATCTATGTAATGCACATCTCCCTTTAATAAGTCTTTCACCAGCATTTCAACTATTTCGGTTTCTTCAAGTGAGGAGCTTTGATTTCCTTCATGAACTACCGGTTGAAACCATAATCCGGCGCCTTGAAATTTTGTATTGCCTGTTAGTTGTTGTTTGGATAATTCGGATCTTGCGTGCAGCTTGTTTTCATAAAACTGTTCAGAAATATATGCGCATATGGACGGATGCATACGCCAAGTTTCATCTAGGAAGATTCCTCGAGTCCCGTCAATTGTCTGGTTGCCTTTCAAAATATGTTCCAAAGCTGATACCTCTGTCCCGTCGGGATGGCTTCCCTGTTGCGGCTGTTGAAGCTGTTGTGGATCTCCCAGAAGTATGAGATTGGTAGCCGCTGGTGAAACAGCTGTTGTATCTATTAATGACAATTGACCAGCCTCATCAACAAATAGGTAATCAACTGCACCTGCATATTCAGGTCTTGACCACATCCAAGTTGTGCCTCCGGCAACATGCACGTTTCCATTTGCTATTGCCCCAAGCACAACATCGTACTCTTTCATTTCAATAATACCTGGTCTCTGTTCTCCAGAAGATTCAGAAACTCTGTGGGCACAAGATAGGTTCACGCCATTCTCAAGACCAACCTTGACAACTTTTTCCATGAGCGCAACAATTACTTTATGACTCAGCGCTGTAATACCTATTTTCTTTCCTTTTTTTACTAGTTCTACGATCATATGTGCCGCAGTATGACTTTTACCTGCGCCAGGCGGCCCTTGGATAGGTAAGACTCCACTTCTCAATGCATTAGCCCAAGCAATTGCTTTGATTTGAGCAGAGTCATTATTTTCAAATGGCTTGTCTGTACGAGGCAACAAATTCATCAGGAGATCTCTACCAGCCTGGTATGATCCAACGCCATCCATTGAATTATTAATAACCCATTCTGCCAAACGAATTATTGACTCTTCTTTAACACCATCAGGTATGTGACTGTGAACAAATACAGAAGCTGGATGAATGTCTACGCTCTTCCCCGTCTTTTTAATGTCAATTATTCGATTGGTGATATCTATGCCCACTACAGTTCCCAATTTATTACCATCGCCAATTTTTAACTCACTATCTAATCTAATATCGGTGTCTTGGGAAGGGAATGTGTAAGTATCCACCATCAGCTTTCCTAACTGACGCCGGTTTCCGGTATAAACTAATCCTGCGAGAGCGGCTTTCTCTTCCATCATTTCGAGATCTGTTAAAGCCATCAACCGAAATAATTCCCACCAAGAAGACTTTTCTTCACGTCTGTACCAGTCAAGCATGTTGGCAAGTAACCAGTTTGCATGCTGTGCCGGACTACGCTGTAACTCATCAGCAGGAATTTCATGCAAAAGTTGATCGATAATCGGCTGAATCCGCAATTGATGAGCGCGAATTTTTTCGCTGGCATCACCTGCCTGCATATTTGGTCGAGGAATACTAGCTCCATCGTTAATCATAGATTCTCGCAATGATTCCAGCCAATCTCTAAGTCCAACTGTGGAGAGACAATCCTCCATATTATATTGCTCAACCACTTTTTTTGCATCTTCCGGAATTTGATCAGGACGATCTCTTTCCAATGCGGTCTGAACAATTCTTAAGCTAATTGTTGCGTCTCGCAAATCTGTACTTCTAGTGAAACTATAATAGGGTTCTAGTTGTTTGAGCGAATACTGTTCCACTCCTGCTCGTACAGTTTGTTTTGCAATGCTATGGAGATCGACAAATAGTCCAGCACGCAATAGTTTATCGATTTCATTTTCTCGGCTTGCATAACGTCCCATCAATCTTTTCAAAGTAGAAGGTTCATAAGGACCGAAATGATAGATATGCATCTCAGGAAACTGTTGCCAATGATCGATCATTTTATCAACAAAGTTTTCAAAAGCGTTGCTCTCATCAGTTGGTGTAAATGACCATTGGCAGGTATATTTAATGTTCGTATCGTTTATGAGTACCGAGCCAAATAAAAATTCAAGTCCTTTCGTGCCTGCGTAAGGATCGCCTTCAATATCGAAGAATATATCTCCTGGTGAAGGTTTAGGAAGATTCATTAGTCCCTTGGCTAGAGCTAATGGTAATAATTCATAAACTGGCTTTTGTTCACTACGCGATTGAACTTGTACTCTTGCCTGTTCACGGAGTTTCTCATAGGTTTCAACTGCACCACGTACGGGCCTTTGCAGCGGGAAAGGTAAAACAGATAAGCCATCCATAGTAGTCACATCCCACTTGCCGAATTGGTTTATGTGCTGCAGTGACAACCCGGCAACCAAGGATAAATGATCGTCAGACCGCCTTTTTTTGTCACATGTAAACCACCACCTGCAAATCTCACAATGTGGAACTGGGTTAGGATAAAGTGTATTGTCTGGCGCATTTTTTAAGGCAGTCAGTAGTTTCCCTTGAATGTGCCGACAATAAGCCTGATAATCGTCGACCCGAAAAGTCTGTCTAGAAAATCCATCATCTGGCGTCATTACATGCATAAACTCAGGCAAATGACCCTGCAAATCTCCAAGAATCGATGAGTACAATGAAAGCTGCAACAATGTTCCTGCTTTTGTTTCTTTAGCAAGTTTGGCATCAACGACTTCATAAGACCAATCCCCAAATTTTCCAGGTTGGCTAACTTTAGTTAGAAAATCTGCCCTGCCTCGCCAATCTCCTTGCTCAAGTGCTGCCTGGTAGATTATATCCATACCCATCGCCATAGCTGATATTGTACGCTGCACTTCGTTCTGGGTAATATCAGCTCCTGGTTCTGACACAGACAGGTTCATTTGTTTCAGATCCGCTAGATAATCACGCTCAAATGCCTGTCCACGTTCCTGCATAACCGCAAGAACAGGATCCCTGTAATTAGGTGCCTCTATTTCACCTTTGGCCGCCTGTAAATCAAGTTGTGTAGAATAAGAGCACGCGCTGTGATTGGCAAGATCAAGAGCAGACAATAATATCCGATCCTCAGTAACTTTCATTGCAATTGAATTTGGAGATTGATAATGAGGGGGGGAATTGCATCAAAATACAGTTAGTATTAGAACAATCAAAATTTTTGAATGTCTTTTCTTAACTTATTAAGGATGTAGGCCTATTTAACCCACTTGGTTTCGATTAACTTCAATCCTAATATGCAATAATTATTAGTTATCCATTATTCTAATGTGGGGATTGAATAAAAGAAGTTCACACTTTATCTGGAATTTTATCGCCCAATTACCACTAATATGCGCGAAGAACTTATAGAAAAGATAGAAGGTTTCTACAATCACCGTTTAAAAATTATCGATAATTGTTTATCCGATGCAGCACGCTTGGTTTTCAATGTTAGGATGATTGGAGTTGATTTGGACATGAAGGGCAAAACCGGAATAATCAAATTAGATGAAAGCTCAGGATTTAATTCATCTCTTATTATTCCCGAAATCTTTGAGGACCTGTCTTGTTCGTTTGACTTGCTTAAGCAGGGATATTTTAAGAACTCTAAACAAGTTCTTCGAAACACGCTGGAGTTACTGATGCAATTGCTATACAACAACATTTTGATTTCGCGAAATGAACAACATACAAGTAACTGGTTAACTCGCCAAAGAGGAGTTGAGAACATCTATGGCATAATTAAAATTCTTCTAGGCAAATTAAAATTGGATCAAAGGCAACGGATAGCGGAAATAGGCAAGTTTTATAATCTGCTCAATGCCGCCACCCATTCGCATAAAAATCAATTGAATATAACAAAAACTGACCGGATTGATGGTTTTGCGGTACATGGTTTTGAACATACCGAGGTAGTAAATTGCTTACTGCTACATGCCTTCTGTTTTAGCACTATTATTCATTTTATCACTGACTTTTACCGCAGCATTAATAGCGATGACCATTTGCTGAAAGAGATAATAGTCAAGCTTGAAGAAATCAGTAGCAAATTGAGTTATTTCAATACCGCCATAGAGAACTACAAAAAAGGTGATTATGAAAAGGGAGAAGGTTTTTTAATCTTCAAAAAAAATGTAGTCATCAATAACATTGGTATTTTGTATAGCTATAGGGCCAATTACACAATCGCATACCATTCAAGAAACAAAGTAAAACAGAGTGACTGGAAATTGATAGACAGAGAAATTGACAATGAATTAATAAAAATAAGCTAACTGCAATCACTTATTCACACATTGGTGCTTTGATTTTGCTTACATAATAATTAGGCAGGCTAAATCAAAATGCGCAATTTCAATTTTTAGACCTACCTATTTGGTTATAAATCACTTAGCTGAGTCAAGTAGGTTAAGTGCTTAACAAATAAATCTGAACCGCATCCACTTCGGGCAACAATTGTTAAGGAAAAGTTAATAGCTTTTCCTTTTTTTATGAGGTTGTTTGTAGCTGTGAAAAAATGTTTCCTTACCTTAAACTTTGCACAACCACATCCCAATGATGATGAGAAATTTTAGCACAAGCCGAACCCTACTCGCCGTCATCCTCGTACAATTTAGTTTAAGTTCCTGCACAACAACAACATCCAGAATAAAAGCAGCCGTCCTAACAATTAGTAATGATTCAATGGCCAGAGATGTAAACAGCTTAATATTAAATCAAGAAGTCGACATTCACGGCATTGAGAACACAACTGACGGCAAGACAAAGTCAGAGTTAACAATTTCAATCATTAATCCGCAAAATCTGCCGTCAGACACCGCTGAACAAAATCAAATTTGTGAACAGGTTGCTACATTATTTAAACATGCACTAAAGGATCGCGCCGCCTATGATGTTTTGAAAGTGTTGTTGATTCGCCGTGTTTCCGACAGTACTGTCACTAAATCTGTTCACTATGGACGCAGCTTTAAATCGGAAGAATTGAACACCCATATATACGTTGTAACCTTAGGAGATCAACTTGATTCTTCTACATCCAGAGCCTTTGGAAAAACGACTTTTTCGAAAAGCGATTCTAAAATAATTTCTGTTTTCAAGTATTATAATACTACTCCGAACAATCCTATTGCTTTCAAGTTGTATAAGGACACTGATACCGCCGCCATATTACTTACTACAAGAAGTGTCGGACAAACGCTACCCGGCAATGTTCATCTTGTAAATAAACTAACGGTCGCTGACATATATAAAGTACCGCAAATGAGTGCTGGTGATTACAGAATTGAATATGTTGTAGCAAATAACGTAGTCGGTTCGCGACGCTTTAAACTTTTGTAAGCGAAGTTTAGACCCGCTTTGAAGCCCGCAGTCATATCAATCACTCTCAAACAGGTTTGCCAAAGAAATTAAGTCGGCGATAAATCGGTTCGAAAAAAATCCAGCTAGGGCAACTTAACTACCTCACAGAAAGCCCTGTATCTTCCAATGATACGGGTTTTTTTATTTTCCATTGAGTAACGGTTTAGTAACGGGTGTATGCTCCTTTTATATTTCTACTATGATATCCGCCCACCGAAGAGGCAAACTGCAAGCCTTCAAACTCTATTGACGGCACGTTATGATAATCGTAGATTGAAGCATTGAGAAACCATACTGCAAAATCCGATTGCAGAGATCAGTCAATACCGGTTTTGATGTTTGACTTGTCCTGAAATGGCTTTTCAGCAATCCAATCAGGATGACTGAAAAGCCATTTCAGGACAAGTCATACTCTTAAAATATTTATTACTATTTTGCCTAAAAAAGATGAAGTCATTTCTTGAGCTTGATTTAACAGCGAGTATTGAAAAACTTCAGCAATTCAAGCTTGTAGACTTAAATAAATTTGATTCATTTCTTATCGAAACAGCCAATCATGTTTATGAAATACAGGAGTGTTTCGAAGCAACAAGGCAGACTTTGACGGCTTCAGATCGAAAAGCTTTTATCGAGAGATTAGAACTCATTAAAGATCAGATAGGTAAACTCGATGATTTTTTATTTAAAATGGAATATGACAGTCACTATCTAGACCGGCTTAATAGCATTCTGTATCCTTTGGCTGATGATATAGATGAAGAGCTACACAACCTTAGTCAATAACATCTATAGGTTGTCAGAAGCTGATTCAGGATAAACGATAATAATTCTGTGGTGACAGATCATTTGCGTTTTGAATCATCTCCTATTTTTATTGAGTCAACAGGAACAATGAATTCAACTAATAAAGGTAATAGTATATCTGACCACGTATCTCATAGTCCATTCCAATTAGCATTGCGCAAAAGGGAAATGGATAGCGGAAACCGCTACTACTCAATCTAATAATCACCAAACATGCTGGTTAATAATTTCACATCATCAAGAAAATGCTTTGAGGGCGCTCCATGTCCGCCAACAGTTAAGGAAAGGTTAATATAACCTTTCCTTTTTTATTTTATATTCTCTTGAAACCATTTCCCGGCAAGGGTTTCAAGAGAAAGCAGCTTGCTATTTTTGGGGGCATTTATACAATTCACAAATTTTATCGACTTAACGACATGTAATTGCCGAAAGCCTCGCTAGGAAAGGATTTCAGACATCTTTTTTTGCAAAAATGGTTCGAGAAAACCCTTGGTCGACCCAACTGGATTCGAACCACAATTAAACCAATCCGATTTTGTGTTCAAATGATAACTGCAGTAGTACTAAATGACGAAACAAACTATTGACTGCACTCACTTTTCTGAAATCACCGTTATCAATTGGATTCGCATTGTTTCTAAAAAGCATAACAACTGGCAAACTGAAAATTGATTAAGTATTGGCTCGAAATGTGTGTTTATACGATGTACAGTGACTGTGTAATTTTCTGAGCTCTACTTTTCATCTTCCGTTACCAAGCAACCATTGAATTCTTTCTCAAACAAAAAACAACCAATTAATTATTTATATCATAACTTTCATTTCCCCACCTTCTATTTTCTTTTTTGTTGGATTAACAATTGTCACTTCTTAAGATCGGAACAGTACATTATTTCGACCCTATTTTGATGTACGTTTCTTCTCAGAGATTGAATTGTAGTATTCGAAAAACCGTCATTCAGCATCCTCCAGTATCTCCAGTATACCCAGTGTGGTATGTGCCATTTAATCGCGTTTGCAATTAAAACAGATAGTTATTATTAATCTTAAAACTTAAATTAAATGGACAACGAAAATGACCAACCGATGCCAGCCGACCTGTTAAAAACAAAACCCCGCTGGCAATCGGGCCCCACTTTTTTTGATGGATTATCAGAAGGTGAAAAAAAAAGGCGGCTGGGCTATGTGCCTGGGCTGGGTGAATTTACACTTGACCAACGCGAAGAAATTTCAAAAGCCAATCTTAAGTTTAAAGCTAACCAGGATGGTGTTGCCTCGCACGCACCGTGGGTCGATTGGCGCAATATCAATGGAAGGTGTTTTATATCGCCGGTAAAAAACCAGGGTAGCTGTGGGTCGTGTGTTGCCTTTGGTATCGCTTTAACAATTGATGCAACTGTGCGTATAACCATTGATACGGCCATCGGTGATCCAGGCAGCAATGTTGTTGCAGATATATCGGAGGCCCAGCTGTTTTTTTGCAGTGGCGATCCTACCGAAAGTTGCGATATTGGTTTGAGCTTGGGCTATGCCTTGCAGTATTGTCAGCAATCAGGTGTTGCACCGGAAGCCTGGTTTCCTTATGTACCGGTGGACCAGCAATGCAATGTCCTCCCCAACTGGCAGAATGTTAGAACAACAGCTTCTTCTACTGTGTTGCATAATGTTGATGATATGAAGGCTTGGCTTTCCACCACGGGTCCGTTAATCACCCTTTTTACTGTTTATACAGATTTCGACAATTATACAGGCGGCGTTTACGAACATCATTCAGGTGCAAGCAGAGGTGGCCATTGCGTATCTGTTATCGGTTTCGATGATCATCAACAGGCGTGGCTTTGCAGAAACAGTTGGGGAACGGTTTGGGGGATCGCGGGCGATTTCTGGATCGGTTACGGGCAATGCGGAATTGATGCGGCGATGACCGGGATCACTGGC
>Ga0206895_1081_pt1 | contig 27717 bp, 24 predicted proteins | sample Alteio_BWOrgHeat_51_FD_152967 | JGI IMG/M metagenome (GOLD analysis project Ga0206895, IMG submission 152967) | Enriched cells from forest soil in Barre Woods Harvard Forest LTER site, Petersham, Massachusetts, United States -... | ecosystem: Environmental > Terrestrial > Soil > Temperate forest >...
GAAAGGGTTGTTCGGAGATTACGAAGCAGATTTGTCCAGTGTGTAAGCAGCCGAGCGACAGATGTTTTGAAAACTAAGGGAGCAAGTTATATTCATAATCTTATAAGGCATGCGAAAGCCCAACTGCAATCCAAAGGTGCAAAATTTGTGTTATTTGAGACGCTGCACTTATTTGACGAGCTATATCCAGCAGTTGTGCGCGAGCTTCGTTATCGTAAAAACAGCAAGCGCAACAAGGAATTTTTTCTGACTGATAAGAACTTGGGTTCTCTATTGGTGAACAACTTTAAAGGCAAGCCGCATGGATTAACTGAGGATAGCATCGTTTCCTGGAATTTATTGTTTATAGACGCCCTCTTAATTGATGCCATCTGCAAGGCCTGGACTGGAAAGCTCTTTGCCAAACAACCCCAAAATTTATCTGAACTGGCATTATTAAGCTTTTCCACGCTACTATGCCAGCGATTACTTTTAGGCGACAACCTGATTGCGGCGCAGGATGCATATTGGCTGGGATTGGTGGATTCGGTAATTACTGGTAGTGAGTGACTGGACTCGCATCAAAGCAACCCATAATCATATAATTTTTGCGTACTTTCGAAAGAGGGGTTAATTGGTGCAAACCCGTGCGACATTGCGAGATTTTAATTCCTCGGACAGTTTACGGTGTGCATCTAGTAGCATTCGCTGAATCTTTTTAGGCAATTGGGCCAGGACTTCGTCCACGGATTTGGCCCTTATCTCAAATACCTTCCATAGGGAAGCCTTGCGAATCAAATCCGGATCTGCTTCTGGATGGTGGATAGCACAGGAAAAAATATCATCATAGCCTAACTCCCATTGCACCAGCTTTATCCAGTTAGATATTTTTGCCAAACGGACTGCGCTATTGCGTTTAGTTTCTGCAAAAATTACATTAAGCTGTTGGTCTAGATTGGCATCCCGGCCAAGCCCCGTTCCATAGCAAAGGCCATAAGCTTGCATGGCCTGAGCAAGCTGCGGAGAGGCATGGAGGTTAATAACAAATAAATTTTTAGGCGGAGGATTCCAGAATTTTCTTGGCATTATTGCTCCATAGATATCGGAGTAGCTTCTGTCCTGGCCGGCCAAAAATGTTTTCGGAGAATAGACTTTGTGGGCAAACTGCATTTCAGGATCGCGCCCCATAATAAAATCTCCAAAGGCGTTTCCATTGAATCGCCCCCCGCCTTCCCATCTTTTTGCCAATTTGCGCATAAATTCACCGCGAATTGCAAAACAATGACGGCGTTCGCAATCGGTAGTGCGATATATTCCAGGTCTGACCAGATGAGGTTCCCCAAAAGTGTTAATGTGCTGGCCGCCAATCATCAGCTGATCCCAATCTTTCGGTATATTCCGGAGAAACTGCTCAACCTTAATTTTAAAATTTTTGGTAAAGCATACATCATCCTCCAAAACAAGCAGCGCATCGACACCGTCTGCTACAGCACTTTCCAGCACACGTTGGTGGGACTTTAGACAACCCCAAGCACCCGGACCATTAGGCCAAATATTTGGTGGGAGTGATTTCATTCCATCTACTGCCTCAAATACCTCCGGCATCTTAAATGGCCATTTACATTTTTCTAATTCTCGTTCCACGTTAACCAGACGATCGGGCCTTCGTTTGAGATTAATCAAGACAACCCGGTCAAAATACGTCTTAAGATTCATGAGGAATTTGCTGAAGGTGTCACAAAGCCAATCTAAGTCGCTTAACGCTGGTTGTTTTAGATCGTATATGGATGGTTAAAGGGATTTTCAATATCAATAGACGCTTTATTGCACAGACGAGGAGTGCCTGCGAAAGTCGATGAACGTGAATCGTGTTTCTTAATCTTTGCCAATAATTTGACACACAACCGATGGTCATAATTCGAAAATTACATACATGCTTTTCAGTTGACTAATAGTTGATGGCTCAATTTGTATATAAGAGCAGGTGTTAGTTAACATCAACCCACCATTAATAACATGAAAACATCTAAAAGGTTATCTTCTGCAAAAGGAAAATCAAGTTGGCGTGACCAGGTTAAAATCGACGCTTCCATGCTGATGGCAACTTGCGATTCCTGCGTTTACTGCATGGGAGAAGCATCGAAGGGTACAGGAGGCTTAAGTTATTGTGATCTCTACAAACAATGCTTGAATGATCACTGTTTTGCTTGGGGTACTTCCGGCTGTAGTTCAAATAATTGTTGGTAGATTCCCTGAGTAATATACCCTATAGGGAGGTGGTAAAAGACACCTCCCTGTAGGGCTTTTGTTGGGCGATCGAATTAAAAACAATGTGCCCTTTTGAGCTGACACAAAATCAATCCCATAATAAGTTACTCAGAACTGTAATGCGTTTTTACTAGGTCTAACTTCGTGATAAGCAACGTAATTAACTAATTGCCAGGCGTTTACGGTAAAGCCTAGCCTATATGTTTACAACTGAGACATTCCATGGGAGCAATACAGCGTTGTAATACAATTAGATGTTTTTCGGTTGACTTATCTTAAAAATTAAACAGTTTTCACTATGTTTGCTTAATTGGTAGTTCACATTAATCCCCTATAATCCATGAAACTCCCAAAGAAATCAGAAAAGCTGTTCTCCGCTAACGGAAAATCGAATTGGCGCGACCAGGTCAAGATCGATGCTTCCATGCTAATGGCAACTTGCAGTTCTTGTAGCTCCTGCATGTCAGAAGCAACGTCCTTGAGCCAAGTAGGCCTTGGAACTTATTGCGACCTCTACAAGCAATGTTTGAACGAACACTGTGGTATTGGTTACGGCACATCAGGCTGTAGTTCAAATAATTGTTGGTAGACTTTTAGAATACCTGTAGGGAGGTGTTTTTGGGTAACCTCCCTACAGGTATTTTACATTTTTGACGGATTGTTCTCTCTGTGGAAAATCGACCCTACAGTGTTTCCGAGCAAAAGCAGGCATTCTCAGCGGCTTCTTTTGAGCAATACCATCAACGCATAACAAACGTTGCCGCACGTTTTTACTTGCTGGAAGAGCCAACAAGTTCTGTTCAAAAGTTAGGGTACGCAGATGTCTCTCTTCTAATTGTCACAAAATCTGGCTGCATGTTGAGAATATGTTGTTACCGAAATTCCGAGGGGCTTTTTAAGCTGAACTTTATCTATAAGAGCCCTTTTCAGCGCTTACTTTATACAAATGCGAAGTTCTCCCCAGCGACAAGAGATTACATTTATCTCGAAATTGATATTGAAGTCAAATCCAGTAATGTTGTTTTTTGGTTAAACGATCAAGGATTTGATATGGGATTTTTGCCAGGATTTGAGCAGGGAGGCGACCAAGCGATATGGCGACCTTCAGCATTTGGCGACGAGTATATGATTGAGGGAAAGCTCACTGAATGCGCCTTTGCCACTCCCTCCGGCTGGCGGAAAGCTTCCTTTAATTCGAGCTCCCTTGTTATGCACAATATAGGAGCGCACCATTATGTAAGAATCCTAAGCACAAACTCTGCAAGTTTCGGCGACAAGCGTTTTGGTGCTCGTAATTGACCTAACATGAAAACACGTTCCCCGCGACAAAAGGTGAAGATTAGGTCTCGGCGCCTAAATAAGGCCGGGCCTCGCCGCAAGCTGCAAAAAAGCCGCCGATCTCAAGATCAAGACGGTGGTAGCCTTATTAGCGCTTGGGCCCAACCTTTGGCCAACGAGCGTTTGGTTATGCAACCAATACGCATTATTTTTCGAAAAAAAAATTCCTTTGAAAAACCATTGGCTAAACGGCCATACTAAGATTTGCAGTTTTTGGAGACTTAGATATTTTATTGTGAATAAATATTGAAAATACAATATATTTACTCAGAATTGATTCATGAAAACAAGCACCCGCATGGAGAGAAATGCTTTGCTGAGACAGATATTGATACTGATCTTTGTATTCGCAGGCGGGTGGTATTCCGCTCTGAAAATTACAATTCGCGAGAATAACACTAAGGTACCAAGCAAAGAACCGGTTGTAACTACAGTAAAGTCATTCAATGACAATTTCGTAAAGGCGAAGTCCGATTTGGCAAATATTGAGAAAACGGCTGGCTGGCTTGATCGAGAGCATAAGTTGCTAGATTATGTGGCAAAACTTGGCCCAGAAGCCACCAAGGAGCTCATTCAGGGCATGAGCAAAACCAGCATAACCAGCCCCAGACAAGCAGATGAATTGAAATGCTTGATGGCGCATTATGCAGAGCTTAATCCACAGGATGCCATTGACTTGGCCAAAAGCATGCGTGGCGGAGTAGGCAAAACTCAGTTGATTGCTCTAGCCTTTGACGCACTAGCGACCAAAGACCCGCAAGAAGCCATAGCGAGCCTCTCTAAGATGCCTGCCTCGGGAGATTTTTCCTCCGCAATGGTTTCGGTGATTTCCGATATTGCACTGGTTGATCCAAAGTCCGCAATCGCTGCACTCAAGCAAATGCCGCCGGGCCAGATGAATCCCTTTCTTTACGATTTGGCCTACAGTAAAATTGGTGAAAGTGATCCTGCTGGTACTCTGCAGGAATTACTCCAGCAGCCGCCTAGCATGTTACGTCACGGAGCTATTGATGGTGTCGCTGGAGCATGGGCGGCACAAAATCCAGCCGATGCACTCACTTGGGCTAACTCCCTGTCTGACCCGAGACTTAAAGGTGGCGCTGTAATGCAAATACTCAACGTGATGGGACAGCAAGACCCCGTGTCCACTGCGCAATATGTAATCGACATGCCCAACAGTCCCTACCGAGACACAGAATTATTGGATGTAATTTCCAATTGGTCCCAAAGCGACCCAGCCGCGATGCTCAAGTGGGCTGACCAAAATCTTGCCGGCTCAACCTACAATTCAGCCATCAAAAGCGGCTTGCTTCAGCTAAGCGCCGCGAATCCAGACGCCGCCGCCGCCTATTTGGCCCAAGTCACGGATCCGAGCATAGTCAGCCAAGTTATTCCGCAAATAGCATCAAATTGGGCTGCCCAGGATTCTCAAGCCGCGCTCGCCTGGGCGCAATCACTGCCAACGGACAATCCGGCGACTAGAAATTCCGCCATTAGTACAATCCTTGATTCATGGTCTAAAAATAGTCCAAGTGACGCTGCCGCCTACGTTCAAACGCTCTCTAACGACCCAGCCTATAGCAAACTTGTAAGCACCATCGCGGAAAATTGGGGTAACATAGATCCACAAGCTGCATTGAATTGGGCACAAAGTATGCCAGCTGGTCAATCTAGAGATAATGCTATCAGTTCCAGTGTGATGGCACTTGCGAATGTAGATCCACAAAGCGCCTTTCAATATGCCACGCAGTATTCTGGAGCAAACGCCCCACAATTGGAGGCCAATATCATTTCGGCATGGGCAACGCTTCAGCCTGCTCAGGCAGCAAGCGCCCTTCAAAACATTCCTCCAGGCAGTGACCTTAATAGCGCCACTGCCCAGGTTGCCAAAAACTGGCTAAATCAAGATCCAAATGCCGCGTCACAATGGGTAGCTACACTTGTGCAAGGGCCAGCACGTGATGCCGCGGTAATCCAAATTGTAGCAACGGTAGGCAATAGCGATCCATCCGCAGCCTATAACTGGGCCCTTACCTTGGGCGACCAGACGGAACGTAACGCACAGGTTGTGCGACTCACCAATCAATGGTCCAACCAAAATCCTGCTCAAGCAGCGTCTGCGGCGCAAGATGCTTTGGCCAAGCTGTCAGGATTAACCGCAGCCCAACAGACTAACCTGCAAAAAGTTATTGCGAAAACTACTGCGGCAGGAAATTAAGCTTGTTGCTCATGTTACGCTACGAAATTTCAAAGCTCAAAGCATCGATTCATGGACGGCCAGTCGGGTACGTCGAGTTTGTCTTTAAGCACGGAAAAATTGACGGCGACTATGTTACGATAGACGATAATGTAGAAAAGGAAATTCAAAACGCTTTTTTGCCTGAAAAGTTCGAAATCAATCAATTAAAACGACAATCAAAAAGCCTACCGCCGGGGTTTGTTGATTTTATTTTTCGCCATGGAAAAATTAAGGGCGGCAATGTCGAACTGGATTTGGCCGCCTTAGATTCTTTGCACGAGAAATTCCCGATTCCTGCAATATCCATACCGCGTGAACCAACCATTGCGGAAATGTCGAAGAATTTCACTAAAGCAATTGTCGAATGGTCTAAGGCCGGGCTTCCTGTGGTAGCCAAGCGTGTTTTTGACCAACGGCTCAAGGCCTGCAACGACTGCGAATATTGGGATTCAGCAGCAAGAATGGGGGCTGGAAAATGTAATAAATGCGGTTGCACGGTATTTAAACTTTGGATGGAAACCACCCAATGTCCGCTTACTCCTCCTAAATGGTAGCTAGTTTCCGTTGACATATACTGACGCGTGACGTGCGCTAAAGGGGCATCTAAAAAACGCATTATCTATATCCGGAGGCTTGGAGTTCATAAAGTTCAGCATATTTGCCTTTATTTTTAAGCAACTCATTATGCGTACCGCTTTCAACTATTTTTCCATGTTCTAGCACAACAATCTTATTTGCCATGCGAACCGTCGAAAAACGGTGAGAAATTAATATGGCAGTTTTATTCTCTACAGATTTAATAAATCGTTTAAACAACTCAAATTCGGACCGCGGATCAATGCTCGAGGTGGGTTCATCAAGGACAAGAATAGAGGCATCACGAAAATATAATCGGCCCAATGCCACGCGTTGCCATTCCCCTCCAGATAAGTTTACCCCTCCTTCAAACCGACGTCCGAGCATTTGTTTGTAACCAGCTGGAAATCGCGCCGCAACTTCATCCGCAAGACTTTTTTCAGCAGCATTTACTACCCTTTGCATGTCATCCAACGCTTCGACACACCCCACACCGATGTTCTCTCTCATAGCAAAGTCATAGCGGGCGAAATCCTGAAAAACAACGCCTATTCCTTGACGCAAAGATTTCAAATCATAATTCTTTATATCTATATCATCGATCAGAATAAATCCCTCATCCGGATCGTATAGTCGTGCAAGTAGCAATGTAATAGTCGTCTTGCCCGCACCATTTTCACCCACAAATGCAATTTTCTCACCAGGCAAAACAATAAACGATAAATTTTTTAGAATCCACTTCGAGCTTCCGGGATAGCGAAAGCTAACGCCTCTAAATTCAATTTTGGAGGCCAAACTTTTATTTAATATTTTATCGTTCTTTGAAGGTTCGATTTTGGGCTTCAATTCCAGAAAGTGGAAAAAATCGGGTACATATAAAGCTTTTTCAAAGAAGTCTGATACTAAATTAAGTAGCAATTGAATTGCGTCTCGACTCTGTTTAAATGATCCTGCGACAAATATAAGCATCCCATAAGTAAAGACTGTGCCGTTGATGCTTTTGCCGTTAATTGTTATGTAAATAAGCCACAAGTAGGCTCCGTAGTAACATGCTAAGCCGAACGAGTTAAGAAGCCACGCAAGCGAGATGCTGCGAAATCGGTGACGAATATCTTCTTTAAGAAAGCGTGCCGCAATTTCTTCGTATCTGACTATTAACCAACCTGAGAGGTCGAAATGCTTTACTTCTTTGGCAAAATTAAGATTGGTGCATATATTTACATAATAACCTTGAAGACGGTTTTGTGCCGCTCTATTTTTTGCAATAATATAACCTTGAGAAGCAAAATAACATTCGCTCAAAAAAAGCGGAAAGGCGCTAAACACTAATAAGAGCAATAACCAAGGAGCGTAAAGCAGTACCGTTGCCGAAAGTGAAAAAAGCGTCAATGTGCTTTGGGATATTGAAGCTAAAGTATATAGCAGGTTGTAAGATGAAGTCTGTCCGCGCGCTCTTTCTAAAAGTTCACTGATTTTAGGATCCTCTAATTGTGGAAAATCAAGCTTAGAAGCGCGATTGAGCAGCAGCACTGTAGTTTTAAGACTATATAAGCCACCGAAATATGCTTCCAAAAGACTAGAGATGCTTCCTGTAACTTGATTGAGTAAAATCAAGCACATTTCAGCAACAACAAGCCAAACAATAGGCTGCCAATTAAACGCATTATAGGATTCGCTTGCTTTAGAAGCCTCAATCACCGAATCGGCAATATTTTTCCCGATATATAAAATGGCCAGAGGAATAAATGACCTAATGATTTTTAGGCCAACAATGGCCAGGAGATATTTGGGCTCTGTCGTCCATGCCATCTTTAACAAAGGCAAAATAGACTTCAGAACTTTAAAGCGGCCTGTTCGTTTATGAGATGTATCCATAACGCGTCCTTTGGGCATTTATTTGTTTCTGTGCAAATGCGCGACTGACAATATATCTTTGCTAGTCTGCGGCGTCAGTAATTCATTTTGCTAAGCACAGGACGCAAGCATGATGAAACCATCAATTTTAATTCCAACAGATCGCGATCGAGTGAATTGAGCAAGTCATGAGTTCCTCGCTTGGCCGAGGAAACTGCTTTAATGTGTATAAAGTGAGCAAATTCTACAATTTGCGCCCAATCGTCAAATGTTTTAGATGGCAATGATACTCCCAATTCTTCCATCATATGAATTCTTACATTCATTACCTTTTTATGTTCCCAAAGTAAGCGAGCAATGCGTACACCATACGTAGGATGTTTACGTGCAAATGCTGTTTTGATGCATTTAGCAATGCAATCATAAGCTGAAATACCATAGGTGTAGTGTGATTTGTCTAGTGCGGATTCATCACATACTTTTCTAAGATGCAAATTGTTTAGTCTCACGCCCTGTAAACTCTTAGAGTAATAATAGCATGCCAATTGCTTCCCAATGTCGTCTAAATCAATAAAATTGATGTTTGCATGTGGTTTGTAATACACTGAAAACAAATCTGGATTATAATTAGGCAAATATCGTTTGCATCCTGCTAGGTCAAAAGTGATAGCAGCATTAAGTTCACATATGGATACAGCAATGCCATTGTATGCTCCATTTTTATTATAAAGCGCGCACTGATATTTTCCAAGATTGCTGTCGTAATGATATATGAGGATTGGGTGCCTAAAACTTTTGCCACGAAAATACCCCGAGTCATTGAAATGACAATAATCAGCCATAACATAAATGTACCCGTTGGCACTCAAAAGACCCTTTATTAATTCATGTAAGCCTTCTGTGCCCAATTTTACCATGGATGAGTGGGCAAATTGTTGCATTCTCAATGATCCGCAAGCCGCATAATCAACCATCGAAAGTGTTGGTTCAAAATCAAAATGTGCTCGGGGAACTTTGCCATTCGAATTTGGCCATTTAAGTTGGATGTGAAAGTTCAGTAAGATATTGGGAATCCGCGCGTCTTCAAGAATTCCAAAAACATATGCCTCATGCAAAAATGTACGCACTGAAGGACTTAAATTGAATTCAGGCATAGAAATTGCACAAGATAATGTGCGAATTTTTCAATATTGATGATAAACTTTATACCTATTCCGTCTTTCTACTATCAAGCTAGATCTTTATGCATCAACTACAACTCCGCAGAAAACATAGCATTATTGATGAAAGACATCTATTAGTCGATTGTGATAAATGAACCCACGAGCCAATCATTGCAGCAGGAGTTTTACACGCCACTTTTCTTGCCCAATGCCATTTTTTGAATCGCTAGACAGCTTCTTAGTCGTGAAGCTTAAGGTTAGGCACATCTATTTAGTTAAGCTAGCCAAATAGTTCGCGGCCCAAGGCGATTCAGGCCATCCGCCCCTGTCATATTGGCGGTAAATGCCGTTTAGGTAGGTTATTGCAACGCCAGCGGGCATCCCTAATTTAATCAATACTGTCCCAAGAACAGTCCCAGTGCGCCCTCTACCCCCTATGCAATGCACCACGACCCCTTCTTTGGCCGCCAGCAGGGTTAAAACCGCCTCAGAGGCGGCTTTGACCTTTATGGCCTCTTTTTCCGGGTCGGTAGGGGTATAACCGCCAGCGAGGTCTTCCAGATCGGTGCAGTAGGCGAATTTGCAGGGGGTGGGGCTGTAAACCGGTTCCCTATTGCACAGGCAGACCACATGGCGGATATCTTGGTCATAGAGCTTCTGCCAGGGGAAGTTTGCCCTTGGGTAGCTCATACCGGCCAGTAAGCCCGGAAACCGACCTACCATAAACGATGATGCCGGCAAGCCGAGTCCCTCCGCCGTACGCCAGGGACTGGGATAGAGGTTAAGCTGGCGGGCTTTAGGATATTTTGGCATAGCTGAATGATACGGAGATTCCGGACAAAAATTATTTCCCCCCTGGGAGCCAAAGACCAGATAGATCTTGTTCGAGGGCTTGGCTATTGCTTAATAAACGACGGCCCCCTGCTTTATGTCACTAAAGAAGCCTAGTCGTAACGAAGTGTACGCCAAGCCTAGAGCAGGGCAATTTCCACTTAAGCAGTTCAAGCAATTCGGCTCGAAGTCGCAGAGAGTGTCGGTTACTCCCATACCGCTAAAGTCGATCCCAACGCCTAAGGGCCTTGCTACCCAACTGCGCCTTGAGGCGGCGAAGATCAAGCAACTACGGAAGCTGAAAGCATTCCCCTCGCTGGGATGTCATTGGACTGAAAGGGAAGTCGACGAATTGTTGTTCCGGGCGCAACAATGGGATCAGGTAGCAGAGAAGCCGGCCGATGCGGCCAAAATACGTCCATTGCCGCTCCTACGTGTTCGAGATGAAATCCAGTGGTTGGTCCTTAACAATCCAGATGAACCTACTTTCCTCGTCGATGACGATGCTAGAGACAATAAAACCGAACAAATTATCGTGGAAGATGTGTACGGCTCAAGTACGGCATTGGCCATTTTCGAGGAAGCCGCCGAAATTTTGCAGGCCCAGGCTAATGAGGGTGATGAAGTGGCCGCTGAGGCGTTAGTTCAGGCGACCATAGCTTTAAACAGCCGGCTCAATGCGCTCATCGAACAGAATCCCGATCAATTGCGTCGAATAGCCCAGGCCCTGCCGCATTGGCCTATGTTAATTGGCCGAACGGAGGACGCGCAAAAAACCGCCGGAAATCTATTTGAACAATTTAACGTAGGCCGTGAAAACGTCTTTTCCGGAGTATTTCGCAAGGGACGGAAACCCGATTTCAAGAGACCAGTTAACACAATTCTAGCTGACCTTTTCGATTATCTGCATTTCGTGAAGGAAGAGGCGCCGTTCTACGCTAATAGCGCACAAAGCCAGCTTCCCGATTGGGTGGGAAAATTATCCGCCCTTCCAGTTTTAACCGAAAACCGAAGCGAAAAAAACTTCAAGGACTGGTTCGAGATCGCTTGGCTGGCACTTATAGCTGTATGCCCGGAGGGAAAGCCGGAGAAAGTGGCTGTCTTACACCGACTAGGAGAGCATAAAAAGAACCATAGTCTTAATAGGGACGCGCAAAAGAAGGTGACGGATCGTACGAGGGATTCAAATATCCGAGCTGGGATAAAGGAAGCCCTAAAACAGGCCGCCAGAAGGCTAATTATCCCCGTGGATTGATCCCTAAAGAAAGGGGAAGTACGAAGTTACGAAAATGTGGATAATGTCCACGTGCAACGAGATTATTTACCTTTGCCCGCTAGGGCGGAGATTTTGCCGACGCCTGAAGAAAGCGTCAGCAACAGCTCCCAATATCGCATTATTCCTGAATATATTCGCTTCCCGAAACCTCGGGAAAGTGAACCTTACACCGGCCTCAAGCGTAGCCAATTATACGAAATGGCTTCAAGCCGCGTCATTCAGACCGTGACTCTCAGAAGGAGGGGACGGGTTCGCGGCACGCGTCTCATAATCGCAAGTACATTGCTGGACTATTTGCACAAGCTCGCTACCGAGCAAAATCCGCCGACAGCTTCTGATTATGGCTTCCCAAGGCCGGGGGAGGATGTTCGATGAAATCCGAGCCAGCCAGTACACACTTAGCCGAAAGTACTCAGGCGCTTAGAGTTAGCTATACCGATCCGCTGCCAAGCACGCCCGTTTCCCAGGCTCCGGTCTTAGAGCCAGAATTGTCTACCACCTCCGAGTCCTCCCAATCGGTTCATCTTGTATTGCCACCTAGTTTGTACGATGAAGATCCGGAGCCTCCCCCACATCGGAAATGGCGGGCAGGGCATGAACCCACCGTCGAAGTGCTTTCAAATGGCGACTCGCGCGTTACCCATCCAGGCTGTCCCCCCTCCATCTATACCGGTTTAATGGCCGAGGCTTGGAAAGACCAGCCGGGGGAAGGAGTTTTATGCGCTTTTAACCCCGTCTCATGGCACCATCCGCAGGGCGTCAAACGGATTTTGAGGCGGCTGTGGCCTAGGGTACCAAGTATCGGCAATTCCCTGCATGTCACCTTGACCTTTGACCGGAACCGCTTTGCCGATCCCGCGACGGCCCACAATAAAGAACGTGATAAAATCCGTAAAATTATGGACGAATTCCGCAAGGGGAAGTCATGGCGGGGTAAATTGTATAAATTCGATGCAAAGTACTGTACCAAGGTAGAATTTCACCAAGACGGGTGGGCGCATTACCATTTGATCATCCTGACGACCGAACATGTGCCCTTCGAATTGTTCAATGAACTTTGGGGAAATGGGGAGTGTAATGTACAACGCATCAAGCAGACGGGATTTTGGAATTTACTTCATTACGCACTCAAAAGCTGTGGCAACTACCCGGCTTGGGTGCTTGAGCAAAAACAGATGCACATTTTTCATTCATCACCAGGGTTTTTAATACCGGCCAAGGCTAAGGTCAAATCCGCGATCGAGGAAGGCCTGAGGGAGCTGGGGGAGATCATTAAAGCCAAAAAAACCCATCGCAAGCGTAGAGACTCTCCGACCATTGGCGAACGCCTCAAGCGCTGGGCGTCGCTGGGGTTATACCAGGAAGGCGGCCTTTATAAGACGATTCAATTGATCCGGCCATTTTGGGAAATTTTCCACGAACTCGTTTTGTCCATTGCCCGGTTAGCCAGGTATTTGGGTAGCGGGTTCATCAAAATCAATCAAAGGAGTGAACTACAACCATGGACATCCGACACCAGTCAAAAGAGGCCTTAAAGGAACTGCGGGGCATTATGCTCGGCAGTAAGGTAACGCTGATAGACGGTAACCAAACCGTTTTAATCCGCCACGAGATCGTCACCGACCGGGGGGCGGCATTCATCATTCAGAAGCTCAACCCACGTAAAGATTCGCGGGTAAAGGTCGAAAATGGCAGCGCTATCGAGTATCCGAAGATTCCCGCTGATATTATGGTGACATTTAGGGGGATTCTCAAGTCTAGCAACGCGGATAACGGCTGGCTGCGCCTCGAAGATGCAGAGCGTATCTCATAAAACCACCGACAACGCCGCATCATTCAACCAACCGGCCTTTACTTGTTAGAGTACGGTTAAAAACTGTCCAAGAAGTGGCACGGATTAACGGTCAGAGTTGAGGTAACTGTCCTGTGGGCAGGAAAAGCAATCTCGTGAGATTGCGCGAACGTGATCAATTACCGCACGATTGCCTTGTGAGGTAGGGCGCGGGGCGGCGACGGGATCGGGCGGGCCCCTCAGGCCCATCCGCGAAGCGGCGGAGCTCGCCCCGGCACCTCAATTCGGCAATTTCTATTCCTAAGGCATTATTGATATAGGCAGATCCGGCATGAGCCGGTCTAAGGCTGCTGAATAATGCGAGCAGGACTCGGGCATTGGTTGCCCAACAAGTATCGAAGGGGCAACTTCAAGTGAAACGAAGACAGGCCCTTGTCAATCTCGCCAGATTGCGAATGGCTGTGAAGTTATGGTCAAAGCCTCTTTATTGGCACCGCAGAGGGGCGGGAAAGGGTAGCCAGGCAGAGATTCTGGCGGGCAGTCTCTTGTCGTGGACAAGTCGCCTATTTATAAAAACATTGCGGCATGACGGCAACCAGCGTTGACCGCCCCCAGCGGGTCGCCCGGCTTCCGGGCCGCTGGTCTTGCCGTGTCGCCGCTCGAGGGAGTGGGTCGCTCGAGTTCGGTAATTGTTGTATTAAACAAACGCGGTAAGCAAAGCGATCAACCAGCTATGGCGGCACGGAGAAGGTCGTGTAAGATACCTGATGGGGCCGGTTTCACTTAGCACAATGCCGTAAAGCTCATATCGGAAGCGTTCAAGTGTATCATCTCTCCCAGCGGATGGGTAATCTTCGCTGCTCAGAAGGCATTTTGCGCGGAAGGGCCTAGTCTTTAACGCGTTTTTTAGGGGTCGGAGTAATCGATAGGGGAAAAACAATATATCCTTCTTGCTCAACCAAGTCGCAAACCGATTCGATCGCGCGAATCACCAATACGGGGTAGGGTACCCCGCTTTGCTTTTCAGCCTTTAAAACGCGTTCCTTCAGACTCGGTGTAATCCGTACCGAAAGCGTCTGGGTTTTCTTTTCTGCCATCCCTTAAGGATGGATACATTCCCTGTTGACAAAAGCCAAACGATGTATGACTTTGCAAACATTATCGCTAATCGTATCATCCCTGACGCCTCTAAAATCTATGAAACAATACAAAATCGTCTTCACGCTAAACGGGAAGCGAATGGAAACCATGATTGACGCGACCTCGGCCCAAAATGCCATCACGTTAATCAAGGCGCAGTACCCAGGTGCCAGTAGCATCAGTGCGCTAGAAGCACGTTAATATCTGTAAAATATGAATCTTGTTTGTAGGGTACCCGGCTTGAGGCCTAAGTGTTTTTACATCGCAGCGTTTTTTACCGCGATTTTAACCGCCCAAGCGCAGACCATATACGTTGCTAATCAGAATTCGGTCCTGGCCTTTGCGCCTGACGGTACTGCAAGTACGTTCGCCACTGGTTTTGATAATCCGATAGGCTTGGCCTTCGACAATAATGGTAGTCTTTTCGTGTCAAATTTTGCCAACGACTCGATTTCGAAAGTTGCTCCCGATGGTACCGTCAGCACGTTTGCTACAGGGGTGAGTACGCCTGCTGGTCTCGCATTTGACTCAAGCGGCAATCTGTTTGTTGCAAATTCAGCGGCCAATACTGTCTCTGAAATAACCCAATGTGGAACAGTAAGCATATTTGCGTCCGGTTTCGCATACCCAACAGGCTTAGTATTTGATGCAAGTGGCAATCTTTTTATTGGCAATGCAAACAATGGTGCGACGAATAATGGAACCATCTCCCGCATTACTTCCTCAGGCACTGTCAGCACGTTTGTTACAGGTTTATTGAACCCGTCATCTCAGCTAGCATTCGATAGTAGTGGCAACCTGTTCGTTGGTAGTACCGGGGATGGTAATATATATAGATTCACGCCTGATGGTCTGGAAAGTGTATTTGCCGCGGGTCAAGGTAATCCGGTTGGTATGGCCTTCGACCAAAACGACAATCTTTATTTAACAGATCAGTCAGTAACGATTCAGGAAATTGCCTCAAACGGGGCGAGCACCACCTTTGCCTCCAACGGTACATTACGCACAGCCCAGTTCATCGCAATTCCTTCTACAGTGGTGCCTGAACCATCAGTGTATGCGCTCGTTTTAGGTTTAGGAGCTTTGGGATATGTAGCTCTACTTAGAAAGCCAACTTCAAATCAGTGCTGAAGTATGCACCAACATATGAAAGGCCCGGCTGGGATTCTACTATCTTGGGGTTCGGTTTAGTACTTCTTGGCGTAGGCGACCGGGGTCCGGGCATCAAGGGAAGCGAGGTTTTCCGTGCCGGCTTGGTAGTTCATCATCCCGAAGACCACACCTTGGAGGTTCGAGCGGGTCACGAGGCCCGGGTCAGCGCGGTCGTTATTCAGGCCCTTAACCACCCAACCGGCATCCGTGAGCTGAATCAACCGGTGGGAAACCAAGTCGCCCGAAGCATCGCGGTAGATAACCAGCATCCCGGGGGTCAGTTTGTCAAAGTCGCTTTCGGCGGCGAGGAGGAGGGTGCCGTGGGAAATCTGGGGGAGCATCGATTCACCTTCGGAGATAAAGACCTTCCAACCGGTGTTCATCCCGGCCACCGTCTTGGCATCCGTGAGGGCCTGGGAGAAGGGCACCGGGGCGTCCGTGATCGCGGCCTGGGCCGGGGCGGTCAGACCGCCGAGGGCGAGAAAGAGGGCCAGTGTCGTGGCGATGATTCCCTTGCGGAGGGCGGCGGCGGTGTTGGCGGTGACTTTCATGTCTCAAGCATACTCGCTCGAGGCATTTTCCGGTATCGGCACGACCTTGTAATTCAGCGGCAGATATGCCCGACTTTCCCTGCGGTACAGCCCGACTTTTACCCTTCAATCTCCTTGCTACTCCTCCGGGAAACGCCGTAGGGCAGAGCGTAATAGCCCTGATTGTCCGAGGGAAAACAGCCTTGCTCAAAACAAGCCCTCCCAAGGGCATCTTTTAGCCGATCATCCAAAAAAAGCCCCGGCAGCTAATTTGACGGAAAACATTCAAATTTCCTCTGCTTTTGGGGTCTTGGACGTCAGCAAACGGTAGCGAACTTCTATGGACTTTGTCAGAATTTGTCAGAGTTTTTGACCCTTTTAAAACTTAAGTTGCTGACTATCAACACTGGTGCGGGCGGAGGGAATCGAACCCTCGATTCAAGCTTGGGAAGCTCACGTATTACCTCTATACTACGCCCGCGGTAAAGTAAGTGGGATATCGAGGAGCTTTTGATAGACCAGACCCGATTAGCTGGCAAGTGCGAACAAAATTTACCTCGCCCTACTTCTTATCTGTAGAAGCAGCTGGTGTGGCGGGTTTTTCCACGACAACAGTGTACCGCGCCCGCAATTTTTCATACGCCGCATTTGCAGTTTGACGGCGTTGGTCGGCCTGCCAGGCGGCCAATACCGCATCGTGAGCCTCTGCCAAAGTTGGAAGTGTGCCATCTGGTTTGCGAAAAGTGACGGCGTTTTTTTGCAAATACGTCGTTAATTGTTCATCGGTGGGCTGCGGTACGGTCGCGCTGTCTTCCAGAAAGTATTCCATTTTGCCGCTGAGTTGCCGGCGAATTTGCGGATCATCCTGATCCAGCCCCAGCGCCCGGGCCTCCCGGTTCAAAATCTCCTCGCGCACGTAATCGGCGACGAGCGCATCCATCTCCTTGTCCGTCGGCACGCGGTTTTCACTGCGTTGAAAGCTGACGGCTAGATTGTCCACCATGCCGGGCGCCAGCACGATGCGGTACTGCCCCGCCGGAGCGGTGCTCGGCCCGCCCCAAATCGCAAAAATAGCAAACAGGGTCGCCCCCAGGAGGAGGAACTGCACCAACGGTTCGCGCAACCATTTCATTGGGATATCCGTAATTCTTTCAAGGTATGCTCCTTCTTAGCGAGCCAGAATTATTTCTCCTGCTGTCTGTGGCTGAGTTTTTGGAGCAGCACCAACAGCACCGCCACGACGGCGACTCCGCCGATGGCTTCAGCCACTTTGCGCCATACGGGTGCGACCCCGGCGGAAGGTGCTGGTACCGTCACGCTGAATTCCGGGTTTTCCTGACTGAGCGTAGTGGATCCCAGCGTTCGTTCGGAACTATCCATAACCGTTAGCAGATCTTTTTGGCCGGTAGGAATTTTACCCAAATAAGTTGGATGAAAACTCAAATTGCCCGGTATGGCCGGTGGATACGTCAGTCGGAAGACAATTTCGCCGCCGGTCACTGGCTCTACGTTCACGGCCAAGACCTTTAATGGGGAACCATTGTTATTAATGACTAACAGATTTGCCCCGCGTTGGGTAAGTAGCGCTTGATCCTGTGAGAAATGTTGTGTGCTAACTGTGGCGCTGGCATTGGCAGAATCCGCCGGAGCAACAAACGGATCAGCATCCAGCAATTTGAAAGCGGCGCCATCAGCCAGAGTCAGCTCAATCTGTAAGTCGTCCCGCCGCAGTCTGGCCATGGCGAGCGCGTGGAGGGTCACTGGCGCTGCGGACGTCCAGGTCCCGTTCGCGGAATATTGCGCCGCAGACGCGGGATCGTAAATAATGGTGTCGTGGGCCTGCGCGGCGAGCGCAGCCAGGAACAGCCACCTCAATGCGGGGTGGAAAAATTGCCCATGGCGAAAAAACGGCACAACCCAATCTTAAGCCGTAGCTCTCGTGAAATCGAGCTTCGGAATTTGCCCACCAATCTTATAATGGGTCGTCGTTGATTTCCGGGGGCGGGCCAAAGAGGGCCAATTGTAATTCCGCCTGCTGCAAGTGAAAAACAACAATCGAATAGCCGATGTTGGCATCGGGGGTTGGCCGGTGGTGCCGCAGCCATGCGCATAATCTTCCAAAGCGAAGCTTTTCAAAAGAGCCATATTCATTATCCCAATAATTCTGGGGATGAAGTTGCAGTAACTGTGCGTGCGCAGCGGGATCTTTTTGGGCTTCCTCATAGGTCTGCATTTCGCGCAGGCAGAATTGGTAGCGTTGTTCGTATTCGCTATTCCACGGTCCAAAAGTCTGGGTGTAGACGGATTCGTAGAGCGTTGCGCTGAAAATATAGAGACCCGGCGAATAGGCATAAGCGTCATAGGGCCGCCAGTCGGGATAACTGGGCAGGCGGTTGGCCTTAATGCCGTAGTAATCCGGGCTGCCGGTGCCAAAGTAGGCCAGGAAAACCTGTTCTCGATTATCTGGATTATTTTCATCGAGCCAGGTTTTTACGCGCGGCAGATTCATGCCCCAGTCCAGTGAGCTGTCCACCAAATGGGTGTAGCCTCGCGCCGGCCCGCCCACCAAGGGGCTGAAATACGCCAGATAATCCGGATACATCCATGCGGATTCACCGATAAACCACAGCAGTGTGATCGCCGTCATGATTCGGGTGGCTTTTTTACCCAGCTTCCAGAGTAGCGCCATCACTCCGCCGCTCAGAATATACAATACCGTGTAAATCGGCAGGATATGTCGGTGCCCGATGTTGACATCCTGCGACATCGCCACCGCCAGAAATACCACCAGCATAATAAAATAGGGAATGCCCTCGTAAAATGAAGGAACCGAAATGCGTAAGGGATGTTGCGCGGATAGAATTTTGGGATGCCGGGCCAGGAACCAACCGGCGAATCCAACCACGGCCAGCAGAAGTAACGCCGGCGATGTTTTGGCCCAAATGGTGTAGGGAAAAAACATCGTCCAACCGCCAATCCGCCATTGCCCGTTCATAAAAGCCTGGCGTCGCTCATTGCTGGTTAGCAACGCGCGCATTCCTTCTAAATAACCTTCCGGTAGAAAATGGGTATCATTGGCCCAGGACATGAGCGTCGCGACGGCCGGGTCAATCGGGTCCGTCACCTTGGGTACGCGAAAGGTGATGGCGGGGTCATTGGGCAACGGGCTGGCGTGAAAGCGAAAATCATAATGCGCCCACAACATCGTCCAACTAACCACCGCATGGACCAGCACCAGGCCGGCAAATATTCCCACCTGAAGTTTAGGCGAAGTGATGGTTCGCGTTCGGCCCAGCTGCCATTCCAAAGGTCTTCCGGAAATTAATTTTACTCCCACCAGAATTGCGGCGATCGGGAATATGGCCAGTACGGATGTTTTGGCCAGACCCAGCAAACCCAGGAATACGACACTCGCCGCGAGCCGCCCCCACGTAACTTTATGCAGCAGCCGCCAGATGCACCAAGTTGCTCCCAGCATCGTCAGGCAGACGGACATATCCGTGGAGACAATCCCGCCAAAGGCCAGCATGTTGGGGCTGAAGGTGAATAAACAGAGAGCAAAGATGCCACCAAGTGCGCCCATTAAATCGCTGGCGCATAAATACACCAATACGCCGGTTGCCACACCAATGAGGATCGCCATCGCTCGCCCTTGCGCCAGCAGCCAGCCAGGGGTGTTGCCGTTTTCGTAAAGAAACTCATAGCCAAAGCGATAAGCTTTCGCCCCGCGCCAGTAATCATTGTCCGTTGGGTTCGGACGGGGGTGGGTAATGAGAAAGGGCAGGGTGGCCCAGCGTTTCATCAGGTCCCCATTCGCCCCCTCCATGCGAAAGTCGTGATTGACCCAGATGTTATAGCCCACCGCCAATTCTTCACCTTCATCAAAGGAGGGCCCCTTGTGCAGAGACGCATTCCACGATAACGCGGCGTATATCGCCAACAGTGCAACCGCCGTGACCCGAGACCAGGAAACTTTTTTAAAGGCACTGGATACGGCGGCATTCATGAAACCGCCCTAACATACTAATCTTTCGACCGAAAGGAACCTAATTTTGAGGTATCTCTAAGTGTATAATAAGGATAAAGCTTCTGCTTAATGGACCAATTAGCGAGCAAGACCGGTTTGTAATTCCTTCAATTTAGTCGTCAAGTATCCCGGAATTTTCCCACGTTCATTCAAGTGCGCCGCAATGGTATTAACCAAGGCGCTGCCCACAACCACGCCATCCGCCACCGCGCCAACTTGTTTCACATGCGCGGCGCTGGAAATGCCAAAGCCAACCACCACGGGCAGTTGCGTATGTTTGCGGATTTCCGCCACCGCCGCAGGAATACTAGCTGGCAACTCGGTCCGTTCGCCGGTCACGCCTTCCAGCGAGACATAGTAAAGAAAACCGCTGGCGGCCTTGGCAATAGTCGTAATGCGCTCCGGCGGCGTGGTCGGCGCGATGATGAAAATATTTTCCAATTTGTTTTTGCGCGATGCGGCGAGCAGTTCCCCGGCTTCTTCCGGCGGGCAGTCGAGCGTCAGCAGACCATCCACCCCTGCCGCTGCGGCGTGCTGGCAGAAGTTTTCCACGCCCGGCGCATAGATCATGTTGTAATAAGCGTAGAACACGATCGGCGTGGCGGGAAATTCTGCGCGCAATTGACGCACGAGTTGAAAGACGCCTTCCGTGTTCTCTCCCGCTTCAAGTGCGCGTTGCGCCGCCAGTTGGTTGGTCAGTCCATCAGCCAACGGATCGGTAAAGGGCAAACCGAGTTCGAGAATATCCACCCCGCCGGCTAACAACGCCCGGCAGGCGGCCAGCGACGTGGCGGCATCCGGATCTCCTGCGCACAGGTACGCGACAAAGGCCGCGCGTTTTTCCGCGCGGGCTTGAGCAAAGGCATTGGCAATACGGGACATGAAGCGCCAAGGATGGCGGAGGAATGGACGTTTATGAAGGAAAATCTCTTCACTTCCTCCTGGCTTTGAAATGCCACTCGCGGGCTTCTCTCAACGATAGATCTTTGGGCAGCTCGTGATGCCGGCGCTTCGACACACCCACCCGTTGCGAAAGGTAAATCCCCGAGTGCCCGCTGAAATAATAGGCCACAAAACAGGCCACGGCAAAATAGACGGTATTATGGGAGCCGAACAGCTCGATGCCCATGATCGTGCAGGCCAGTGGCGTGTTACTGGCTCCGGCAAACACGGCGATAAAACCCAACCCGGCAAATAAATCCACCGGCGCGCCAGTCAAAGTCGCCAACGCATTACCCAGCGCCGCGCCGATGAAAAACAACGGCGTCACTTCCCCGCCTTTAAATCCGCAACTCAGCGTCACCGCCGTAAAAAGAATTTTCCACCACCAGCTCAAAGGGCCCGCACCTCCGGCGTTAAAGGCGGATAAAATGGTCACGGCTTTGGGGTCGGGCGAATGGACGCCGAGTCCCAGGTAATCCCGCGTGCCCAGCAAATAAGTCAGCGCAATGACGACCAACCCCCCCGCCACGGGCCGCAACGGCGCGTAGGCGATGGTTTTCTTCCAGAATTGTTGGAGGTAATGAACAAATTCCGAAAAAAACTGGCTGATTAAACCAAAAATAACTCCTGCGGCAATTGTCAGCCCCAGCAAGCGAAAGTCGAGCGCGGCCCGGTCCCCTGAGCCATCGGCGATCGCAATGTGATAAGCGGTGTGGTGAATGCCCCAGGCGCTGCACGTTACATCGCCGATCAAACTCGCGGCGAGCACGGGGATGAGGGCCTGGTATTGGATGCGGCCAATGACCAGCACTTCCATCGCAAAGATGGCGCCTGCGAGCGGTGTGCCAAAGACCGAGCCAAAACCCGCGGCCACGCCCGCCATCAGTATCAAGCGCAGGTCATCCGGCCTGAGTTTGAAATATTTGCCGCAGGCACCTGCCAGGCTTCCACCCATCTGCACCGCTGTGCCTTCGCGTCCGGCCGAGCCGCCAAACAAATGGGTGGCGAGCGTGCCGATTAATACCAGCGGCGCCATGCGGATCGGCACCCCGCCGCCCGGCTGGTGGATTTGCTCGAGGAGGACATTGTTCCCGCCTTCGGAATCTTTCCCCCAATGATGATAGAGCAGGCCAATCAGAAGCCCGCCTACCGGCAAAAGAAAAAGCAGCCAGCCATGTTCAAAGCGCAAATCAGTCACCCTTTCCAGTGCCCAAAGAAAAAAGGCGCTGGCTGTTCCCGCGAGCAATCCGGCCGGTATGGCCAGTAATATCCAGAACCCCAATTGGCGCAGGGCTTCCAGATGTTCAGAAAGATTCAACAATCGTTTCATGAATGACTCCTGTCTTGGTAGGAGTCATCAGCCCTGACGGTTATCAAAGCGGTTTATTCCGCAGGGCGGAACCGGCAGAATCCATTGCCGTCCAACCAGTTTGGCGCTTTTCTTTTTTTCCGCAATCCAAAACCAGCAAGTCAAAATCCCCCAAAATATTACTGCTCCCGTCTTAGTCGTCTACTTGTAATCATCTTCTTCTAATAACAGTGGCCAGTAAGCGTCTTTGTAACCATGCCCCGCGTTTTATTCCTTGCCCTCGGGCTGACCGTGAGTGCGCTCTCCGCTTTCGGTGGCCAGACCACGGCATCATCAATTCCGCCATCTGCCGAGCAAAAGGCATTGGCCTTACTCAAACCACCCTTACCCGACATTTCCCGTAAAAAGCTGTTACCCGATGCTTTGTTTGCTGCCTGCCAGTCCCCGGGATCCAATTACCGGTGTGTTGACTATCTCGCGGTGGCTTGCGCTCTCCAAACCTTGCCAAAAGAACAGGCCGAGGCCCAGTTGCGGCAATGGGTCCAAAGCGACAAACAAAGTTTGGGTTTAAGGAGCCGCGTCTTGTGCCTCATCATGTTTGAGCCTAAACCCGGAGAACCCTTTGATCCTCCTTGGATAAAACCGGATTTTGTCCAGATAGTGGACGGCGTGCCCTTTGTCCGTGGTTTTGGAGGCTTGGGTGGCCGACCACCCGATCCACCTGTCACTTACTTTGATTACTGTTACATGCATGGACAGTGGACAACCCGGCATTACCACCCGGTCACCCCGGCCGATTTGCAGGCGGCCTTGGCCAAACTTTTGGTTAACCTGACTGACACGTCACAAATCATTGATTTTGAACGTCAACATCTGCAGATGGAAATACAAGCTGCTCCCCTCGTACCGAACCAACCAGTGACGTCCCAGAAAGATTGAAACGGTGGCCGGCTAAATCGCACATCGCCATCAGAGCCTGTTTTTGCCGGAAGTTGTTGAATATCCGGTAATTTGCGTTGGCAGGGAGCAGGTTAAGGATGCTAATTCAGGATTGACATCCGTGACAGGAATGCAAAATTGAGACTTGGCGGACGCTAGTCCAGCCCCGGTCTAATCACCGGGCCGTTCGCCAACCACCACATCTTCCTGAACATCAACACGCCAGACGGGTCTGTTTGCAAAAACGGGCCAGACTGGTGTGGTAAATTTTTCTTTCCCACCAGCCCGCCTGACCAAGGCCCCATACCTTTCCGAACCTACATTCATGAAAAAAGAGGCGATTGATCTCATCATTGAAAAGAACCCGAAGCTCGCCAAGTCTCGTGCGAAGCTCGAAGCCATGCAAGCCGGCGCTTTCTGCCTGCACCGCGCCTGGGGCTTCGGCAAAATCCGCGACTACGACGTAGCCTCGGGTAAGCTGATTATTGACTTTGACGGCGAGAAAACCTCTCACCCGATGGATCCCGCGTTCTGTGTGGAACGTCTCGAAATCCTTCCGGCGTCCAACATTCTTGTTCGTGCCCGCACGGATTCCGCCGGTATCGAGGAAATGCTCAAGAAGCGCCCCGCCGACATCGTCGTGGAAATCCTCCACCACGCCCCCGACCGCACGATGAGCAGCGTCGAGCTCGAAAACCTTCTGGCCCGCCTTTTGGGCGAGCGTTTTAAGAAATGGTGGTCCGGCGCCAAGAAGCATCTCGCCAAGGACGCCCGCGTTTCGGTCCCGTCGAAAAAGTCCGAACCCTTTGTCTTGCGCGAAGAGCCCGTTAAGCCCGAGCAGCAAATCCTCGAGGAATTCTACGTCACCAAGCAGCCCAAGAAGAAAATCCTCCTCGCGGAAAAACTTTATTCCTTCTCCAGCAGCGTCGAGGAAATCGAAAAGGATCTCCCGCGCATTTTCGACGATCTGACTAACACCATTAAAGAAGCCCGCCAGCTCACCACCGCAGACCGCCTGCACGGCGTCTGGGTGCGCAACGATTTGGCCCGCCATCTTCACGCCGATGTGGACAAGCTCGAGCCGACCTCGACTTCCATCATCATCGGCTGCCCGGATCTTCCCCAGCTCGCCGAGCAGCTGCCGTCCAATTTCCAGCGCCGCTTCCTCGACGTCATTACGCGCGTTTATCCGGACAGCTGGAAGGAAGTCATTATCAATCTTCTGCGCAATAGCTCGGGCAAGTTCACCGCCGAGTGCATTTCGTTCCTCGTGGACAAGGATTGCGCCGACCAAGACGCCGAATGTTTCCGCCGCTGGCTCAACGAGCAGACGCTGAAGACTTCCGTGCTGTTGTGGATTATCCGCAACCGCCATTCGCGTAAGTTCGCCAAGCTGGTTGATGGTATGATTGGCCCGCGCCTGCTTGCCGCCATCTTCTACGCCATTGATTCCGAAGCTCTCCAAAACACGGGCAACCGCCGCATCACTTTGGCTGACGCTCTCAGCGACGACCCCGACCTCATTGCCGACCTCCTGGCCGATGCCAACGACGAAACCGCCCGCGACCTCGCGCAGACGCTTCTCCTCAATCAAGGTTTCGAAGATCTGACGAAGAAGTCCCTCATCGCGCGCTTTATTCGCCTCTTCCCGAAGATTCAGACCTTGGTCGGTGGCGACACCACCAGCCGCCAGGCCGAGTCTCTCCTCGTTTCGCAGGTCTCCCTCGACAATCGCAAAAAGGAATACGAAGATCTTATTCAGGTCCGTATCCCGGAAAACAAAGTGGCCATTCAGACCGCCCGCGAACTGGGCGACTTGCGCGAAAACGCCGAGTACAAGATGGCCCGCCAGGAACAGGACACGCTCCTCGCCCGCAAGTCCCTCCTCGAAAGCGAAATGTCCCGCTCCCGCGTGACCGATTTCTCCGATGCCCAAGTGGACAATGTCGGCGTCGGCTCCGTCGTCGAGTTGTTTAACAAGAATTCCAACCGCACGCATCGCTACGCCATCCTTGGCGCCTGGGACAGCAACCCCGAAAAGGGCATGCTCTCCTACAAGACGCCGCTCGGCCAGAACCTCCTCGGCAAGAAAATTGGCGATGTCGTCCGCACCGAGATCGAAGGCTCCGTCGAGGAATGGACGCTGCGCAAGATTGAGCGCTGGGTTGAAGTTAAGCCGTAATCGGCCGCAATCCGCACCGTTTGGCTAGGGCAAACCTCATTCGAGGCTTGCGCGTAAGGTCTATTTTGGCCAGATTCTCCCTCTTCGCCGCAGGTTGCTTCCTTTCGGCATTTACCCTCCCACTTCCCCATGCGTATCCCACTCATTCTTCTTTCCGGCCTCGCCACCTTCAGCGCAGTTTTTACCGCTGACGCCGCCTCCACTGCTGCTGCGGCTCCGGCAAGCCCTGCCACGCCCTCGGCTGCTTCGACCGCCCCCGCCGTTGCTCCGGCTGTTGCGCCCCCGCTTGTTTTTGCCAACTACGGTTTCAAGATTAATGCGCTCGATGCCGGTACGGATATGCCGGTTGTCCCGGCAGTGCAGATGTACCTGCCCAGCTTGCCTTTGCCGTCGGACAACCGTCTGACCTTTGCCCCCAATGTTTATGTTCAACTCGTGCCTTATCTCGGCACCATGAAGGACTACATTACAGAAAACACCGCCCGCATGCAGAACGATGGCTACATCATTCGCGCCCAGAATACGCTTTCCGATGACGAGTGGCAGGTTGAGTACATCGCCAGCCTCAATGGATTGCCCATGCATTGGTATGCCAAGGCCACCCGCTCCGGCTACCGTGTTTATTACGCCGCCGGCGGCGTGCCCGATGAAATGTGGAATATGTCCGTTACCGCCGACCACAAAACTTTGGGTGATATTTTGCGCGGTTGTGTGAATAGCCTCGGTGTCACCGGCACCGCACCGGAACTCAAGTTTATCCCGGCCCAAACCTCGACCCCTGGCCCCGTTCCCGCAGCCAGCACGACCCCGGCTCCTGCTCCCGCCGCTTCAACGGCGAAGGCTACGAGCGCTCCTGCTAAAGCCACTGGCACTTCGGCCAAGTAATTTTTCGGATTTAATTTCCGGCCCAGGCTGAGTCATGCACCTGCGCAAACTCATCAGTTTGCTGGTCTTTGGTTTTGTTTTCACTACCAGTTTGCTCGCGGCGGACGCGCCCGCTTCCGCACCTGCCGCGGCTGCGACTCCCTCCGCCAAATCCGAATCGCTCCTCTTTGCCTATTTCAAAGGCGAGAAGGACGGCCTGCATCTCGCCTATAGCGACGACGGTTACCAATGGACCGCCCTCAAGGGCGACAAGGTTTTCCTCGCCCCACAAGTCGGCAAGGAAAAGCTGATGCGCGACCCGTCCATCCAGCGCGGTCCCGACGGCATTTACCACCTCGTCTGGACGTGCAGTTGGAACGACCACGGCATCGGTTATGCGGAATCCAAGGATTTAATCCACTGGTCCGACGAGCAGTTCATCCCGCTGATGGAGAAGGACGACGCCACGCGCAATTGCTGGGCGCCGGAATTGTTCTACGACGAGGCGAACAAGGACTGGCTTATCTTCTGGTCCTCCACCGTCCCCGGTAAATTCCCCGAGACGGACGGCCAGGACTCCAACCCGGGCGCCAACAACCCCGGCTACAACAATCGCCTGTATTACGTCACCACGAAGGACTTTAAAACCTTCAGCGCCACGAAGCTGCTTTTCAATCCCGGCTTCAACTGCATTGACGCCGCGATTTTCCCCGACGGCAAAAAATTCGCCATGATCTTCAAGGACGAGACCAACGCGCCTTTCCCGGTGCAGAAAAATCTCAAGCTCGCCTATGCCGATAAAGCCGAAGGCCCGTACACGGATGTTTCCGCACCCATCTCACCTGCAGGAATTTGGTCCGAAGGCCCCACCCCCCTGAAAATCGGCGACAAGTGGTTCATCTATTTCGACAAATACCGCAACGGCGCCTTCGGCCTCATCACCTCTCCCGATTTAAAAACCTGGACCGACGAATCCGCGAAATTCACTTACCCCAAAGGCCTCCGTCACGGCACCGTCTTTCACGCCCCCATAGAAAATATCGCAGCCTTGAAGAAGGTGGAGTAGCGTTGCAAAATAGAATCGGTTGCTGCTAGGTTTGCTTATGGATTTTACGCCCCAAGAGCAAAAGATGGTTGAGAAGCTGCGTAAAAAGCAACTTCAGTGGCCCCGGGAAAGATGGTGGCGTTTGATTCCTGGATTATTGGAAATTGCCGGCGCTTTTTATGTTTTGTCTAGCGCGATAAGTTTTGCCAGCAACGATTTGATGATGAAGGCAATCGCATGCGCTGTATTTTGCCCTATCGGATTTATGATG
>Ga0206895_1082_pt1 | contig 27716 bp, 24 predicted proteins | sample Alteio_BWOrgHeat_51_FD_152967 | JGI IMG/M metagenome (GOLD analysis project Ga0206895, IMG submission 152967) | Enriched cells from forest soil in Barre Woods Harvard Forest LTER site, Petersham, Massachusetts, United States -... | ecosystem: Environmental > Terrestrial > Soil > Temperate forest >...
CCTCCGCATTTTTAAGCGTGATCCGAGAGAAAAAGACTCGAATTTTATCTGGAGTCAAACTTTTTATAGGCACTCTGATTTGCAACATGGTTTTATATTTTCTAAAATCCGTCTCATGTTTTTCGTGGTATTTTTTCAAACCTTCTCCAGAATTAAAAACCTCGCAGAGGACAAATCCTTTAAACAAATCAGGCACAAGATTTAGTCCCATGCCATGTTCTTCAAAACCATACGCTAATAGTTGGGATAATCCTTTATTTAATGCGTTATGAATTTTCTCAGATTCTTTTTTTAATTCATTTGAGCTAATCAATGAAAGACGAAGAGCTTCACTTAAAGCATCCCCAGCAGTTTTATAACCCTTTTTTTGTAAATAGTCAGACATAATTCCCAGGGAATAACTAACAAGAGCCCCGGTCTTAGATCGTCTGCATACCAAATCAAAAAACAATCGATCTCCTAAATGAGAAATATCCCCCCTAAAGTACCCATTAACAAAATTACCTTCGTAAACATTCCCGCTGACCTGGACTTTTTTTCCTTGCCCATGAAAACTCCCATTCACAAAGTCGCCTTCATAATACTCCCCATCCGCAAAGATTAATTTTCCTTTTCCATGGAACTGACCATTCAAATAGTTTCCTTGATAAAAAGATCCATTGAGATAATAACTTTTACAAAACCCAGAAAAATGACTCGCTTGATATTGCTTATAAAAACCAAAACTTAGGAAGGCAATACCTCCAAATATGCGTATTGTTCTATCGGAATACAATGCACGAGCTATAATAGATGTACTTATCCAGGCAGATTCTATAACAGTGGAAGGAAAAAACGTACGTCCAAAAGAAAGTCCCACATCGATCCAGTTACGAAAACCTGAAATGGACATAAAACAAAACTCACATAATTGTTGAAAAAACAGACAAAAAAACTATCTATGCAAAACCTTAAAAAATAGTCGATCTACTAATTGAAAAACATTGAGATTATTAATGAGCTGATCTTTAAAAAATTCACCTTTTAAAAAGCTTCCGTCGGCGCAAATTTTTTCCCCATACCCATGAAATTTGCCATCGATAAAGGCTCCTTTATAAATATCCCCATTGGCAAAGGTATAAGTTCCTTGGCCATGCATTTTTCCGTGGGAGAACTCACCTTCGCAAAATCTTCCGTCAATCCAAGTCCATTTTCCCTGACCGTGCGGCTCGTTATCCATAAAACCGCCTTCGTAGACATCTCCATTAACTAAGATTTGTTTCCCTTGGCCGTTCATTTTTCCATGGGCAAACTGACCTTCGTAAACGCCCCAATTTGAAAGGGTCAGCTTCCCTTGCCCATGTGGCTTCCCATCGAAAAATTCACCTTCGTAAACATCTCCATTGGACTTGGTCAGTTTTCCCCACCCATGAAATGTCCCACATACAAAATCTCCTTCATAAGAAATTCCATTAAGAAAGGTCCGTTTATCCTTACGCCATGACTGATCCAAACGCAAATCCTCATGAGGGTTTTTGCTTCTATACGCCGCCTCACAATCAAGACGCAGCTCAGAAAGCATTTTTTTATATTCTTCTTCCGGCATTTTATTTTTTAGATAAACCAATATCCATCGAAAGTTGCACTCGCTATCTTTCTGGGCTGTTTGCCATGGTATTAGGTCGGATTGAATGTTTTCCGCTCCAGGCAAGTCTAAAATGACGCGATAGACATCATCTATATTTTCAAGATTCTGTGAAGATAAAAAAAATCGAATTGTATCTGGGGTCAAACTGCTTATAGGCACCCTGATTTGCAACATGGTTTTATATTTTCTAAAATCTGTCTCATGTTTTTGATGATATTTCTTTAAACCTTCTCCAGAATTAAAAATTTCACAGAGGACAAATCCTTTAAACAGATCAGGCACAAGATTTAGTCCCATGCTATGCTCTCTATAACCATATTGGAATAGTTGCGACGAGCCTTGGTTTAATATGTTATGAATCCTTTCAGATTCCTTCTCATTTTTTTCTGGATCAATCCCTAAAAGACGATGCGCTGAACCTAAAGCACTCCCAAGCGTTTTATAGCCTTTTTTTTGTAAATAGTCAGATGTAATTCCTAGAGAATATCCTGAAGGAGCGCCCTTTCTGGATAATCTACATACAAAATGAAAAAATACCTTATCCCCTAAGTTAGAAATATCACTGTTAATTAGTTGAGAGTTAAAAAACTCTCCTTCGTAAACAGTCCCATCGGGCTGGATCTGTTTTCCTTTGCCTCGCGGTTTCCCATCGAAAAATTCTCCTTCGTGAACAATCCCATCGGACTGGGTCTGTTTTCCTTTGCCTTGTGGCTTTCCACCGAAAAAATCACCTTCGTAAACATTCCCACTGGACCAGGTCAGTTTTCCTTTGCCCTGCGGGTTCCCATTGAAAAAATCCCCTTCGTAAATGTGTCCCTTCGAAGAAATTAATTTTCCCTTGCCATGCCACTTCCCATTGACAATGTCTCCCTCATAATTGCTCCCATCAATATAAGAATATTTACGAAAACCAGAAAAAACGCTCCACTGATATTCCTTGTATTTAAGATACCCCAAGCAACTAACGCTAGCGATACTGAGACTAAGCATAGTGTTTGAATACAAGCCAGATACAACAGCAATTGAGGTTCCTACCCAAGCAACTTCAATCATCGTTGAAGGAAGTAAGTGACGTCCAGCATTGACCAGATTACAAACAGATGAAATAGACACAAATAAACCGCGCGATTTTTAAACCAATAATATATGAATACATAATAAATAAATAGGATTAAATAATAAACTTAATGAAACAAAAAATGTTAATTTTAATTACTAATTTAAAAAATGTTTACATACAAAAGATGAATACTGACAAAAAGAATCAAATCCTGTAAGTTACTCAAGAATGAAAGAGCCCCAAATAGACCAATTCATCAAATATTATGGCATTCATGCCTGCTTAGCTTTGGCTGAAAAAAGACGACAAGACATTTTTCGAGTCTATCTCGATGAATCGAATGTCAAAACTTTTTCTTCCCTTTTAAAGTGGTGCGCAAAAGAAAAAAAAGTTTACCGCATCCTTCCTCCTGCCGAAATGAATAAAGTTGCAGGTTCAATCCATCACGAAGGTGTTTGCATAGCAGCTAAAGAATCAAAGCCGCTGACCGAACAACAATTCAAAACAATACTCGCTAAAATCCCGAGCAAATGCTGCCTTTTATATCTTGACGGAGTGCAAAACCCTCATAATATCGGCTCAATCATCCGGACAGCAGCCCATTTTGGCATTCCTTACATTTTAGGGGAAAATCTTCCTGCCCTTTCTCCTTCAGCTTGTAGAATTGCCAAAGGGGGAGCTGAATTGGTTCAACTAATCTCTTTAAAAAAAGCAACTGAAACGCTCAAATGGCTAGAAAAACAACAATTTCAAATCATTGGGACCTCTTCTCACCAAGGTACTTCTCTTTTCCGTTACGCTTTTCCTGCCCGCTCTATCATCGCCATGGGCTCTGAATCGATCGGCGTCAGCGAAATGTTTTTAAAAAATGCGGTCTGTATTCCAGGAACAGATTCTGTAGAAAGTTTAAATGTATCGGTCGCAACAGCTCTTTGCATCGGTGAATATTGCCGCCAGCATCAAGGCTAAAAAATGTTAACAGCCTATCTTGCCCCCCTTGACTTAGAAGAAGCTCTCGGATCAGAGCTGAAAAATATCGTATCGCGCCATGGAAGGTTATTTTTAACAGAAGGGCCTTGTCAAAAAACATACTGGGCGCAAAACATTTGGATCGATGCAAAAATCCTTCCCTTTACTTCTATTTCCCATGCTGCAAAACAACTAAGAGGTCTTCACGGCCTCTGGGCCTATTATCCCCATTCCCACATACGAAGAGCTGCTCTCATATCCGCTCAGCTGCCCTATTTTTCTCCCAAACCTCTTACTTTTCCCTGTAAATTGCCCCTTACAGCCCCAGGCTCATGGACTCTTCTAGACGAAAGCACACTTTTAGCCTCGGCCCAATGCACAAGCTTCTTTGCCAACGGCGAGGTCCATTTTCAAGAGACCAAAGAACCTCCAAGCAGAGCCTATTTAAAACTGTGGGAAATTTTCACTAAAATCGGCCAAATGCCCTTGAAAGGACAAAAATGTCTCGAAGCGGGAGCGAGCCCGGGTAGTTGGACTTGGGTGCTACAAAAATTAGGCGCAGAAGTCATCGCGGTGGATCGAGCTGAGCTCGATCCAAAAATCTTAAAACTTCCAAGCGTACAGTATTGGAAAAAAGACGCTTTTTCTCTTTCTTCCCAAACTGTTCCAGATATAGAGTGGGTGTTTTCAGACATGATTTGCTATCCGGCAAAGCTTTTGCAGTGGATATCTCAATGGAACGAGGTTAACCTCGTCTGCACAATAAAATTCCAAGGAAAAGAAGATTATAAAATCATTCCAGAATTCGAAAAAATCGAAAAAAGCCGAATTTTTCATCTTTATCACAATAAACATGAACTGACTTGGGTAAAGCTTCATTCTTGGAACGCTGTCCCAAACCCTGCAAAAGGACTAGCATCCTTTTAAATCCTAAGTTTTATTTTGCAGATTCTTGAATATCTTTGATTGAAAAAATAGTTTCATCAACCGACTTATTTTGTCCTAAATAAAAACGATCAAAATGAATCACTGAACTATTTTGTTTTGTCGTATCAAAATAATAACTATCTACAGCTCCCGTATCCGTACTGAAAATCGAAAAAACCGTCACTGTATCGCTGGCAATAAATGGTAGAACCTCTCCTTCAGAATTTTTCATTGGAGCAATTGTTGGAAAAATAGGCTGCAATTCATTTAACTCTTCATGAATAACAGAAAAGTCTTCTTCTCTTGCTACATTGAGAGGCATGGTCAAATGTGTACCATAGGAATTGCCTACATTAGAAGTTTCCAGATAATGAATTCCAGTCGGTGAGCAAAATCGATTCCATACATGTGTATGCCCGCAAAGAACTAAATCAACTCCATATCGGGAAAACAGCGGTTCTATATCCCGAATTAAACAATTTTTATTTTTAGGATAACTATAATGGACTGCTGCAATTTCACCTTTTAAATTTTTTTTTATTTGGCTGAAGATTCTCCAAAATAGCTTCGTGACGGTAAATAGATCGAAATACCCAAGAAAGCTTATCTACAGAGTCTTCTCGAATCCGGGATAACCGAATCGTTTTACAAATGGCCGTTTTAGAAAAACTTTCACCATATTCAACATAATTCGCCTCCCCTACACACTCAGTAAACCATACAATACGAACAGAAGAAGAGGTCGGATCTTGCAATATCGGATCTGTAATAAAATAATCACACATAAATAAAAAAATAATTTAATAATATATATTTCACTAATTAATACTAAAATTATAGATTAATTACAAAGAAAATTTTATAAAAAACTATGATCGGGTTTTGGTCTTGAGACAGCGTCCCCAAAAAAATTAGACCATTTTTTTAGGATCGACAATTTTATCAAACTGCTCTGCTGTAAGGAAGCCCAATAAAACCGCCGCTTCTTTCAGACTGATGTCTTCCTGATATGCTTTTTTGACCACTTTGGCGGCTTTGTCGTAGCCGATTTCGGGATTCAGCGCAGTGGCGAGCATAAGCGATTGGTTTAGATTTTCTGCAATACGTTTGAGGTTGGGCTTGATGCCGCGTAAACATTTGTCTGTAAAATTAAGCGCCATATCGCCGAGCAAATGAATCGATTGGAGAAGATTATAAATCATGAGCGGCTTGAAGACGTTTAGCTCAAAATTCCCCTGAGAGCCTGCCCAGGCGATCGCAGCATCGTTGCCCATGACCTGCACTGCGACCATAGTCATCCCTTCGCTTTGGGTGGGATTCACTTTGCCTGGCATAATGGAAGAGCCCGGTTCATTTTCTGGTAAAAAAATCTCGCCGATTCCGGATCTAGGACCAGAAGCTAACCAACGAATATCATTGGCAATTTTTAAATAGACCACGGCCACTTGGCGAAGAGCTCCACTCATGCCAACTAAGGCATCATGAGCTGCAAGAGCTGCGAATTTATTGGGAGCCGTAATAAAAGGAATTCCTGTCAGAATGGAAATAGCTTCGGCAGCTTTTTCCCCAAATTCTTTGGGCGCATTGAGTCCTGTGCCAACAGCTGTGCCTCCAAGAGCCAATTCATAAAGAGGATCTAGAGCGGTTTGGACTGCATGAATGGCCTGCTTCATTTGCGCTGCATAACCGGAAAATTCCTGCCCGAGAGTTATAGGCGCTGCATCCATTAAATGGGTACGGCCTATTTTGACAATGTCTCGAAATTCATGAGCTTTTTTGTCTAATTCTTGATAAAACGTGGCCAAATGAGGCAATAGCCGTTTGTGTATCGCAAGAACTGCAGAAATATGCATGGCTGTCGGAAAAGAATCATTCGAAGATTGGGATCTGTTCACATCATCGTTAGGGTGAATTGGCTGTTTCGATCCTTTTACCCCGCCTACTTTTTCAATCGCGCGATTGCTAATGACCTCGTTTACATTCATGTTCGTTTGAGTACCAGACCCCGTCTGCCAAACGCTTAGAGGGAAATGCTCGTCCAATTTTCCTGCGATGATTTCATCGCATACATCGCAAATAAGCTCTTTTTTTTCCGTAGGCAAAAGCTGGAGTGTAGCATTTACAATCGCGGAGGCTTTTTTGACTATCGCCAAAGCATGAATGACTTCAATCGGCATCACCTCGCGGCCAATCCGAAAATTTTCATAAGATCGTTGCGTTTGCGCGCCCCAATACTTGTCTGCGCTAACATGCACCTCGCCCATTGTGTCTTTTTCGATTCGGTCTTGCATGACCTCACTCTATAAAAAACCCTATAAAAATAGCAAATAGATCAGACTTTATCTTTCCCATGGAGTTTTGTTTGGAATATGGGGGGTGTTTCATACAAAAGTTGCAACTCATTTGCCTTAGAATTTATGTATCATTATAATTACAAGACACTTATGGATAATTTATAATTTTGTCGTGAACAATAGATTATAATTTATTTTTTTTCATCAAATTTTTCAAAAAGTGACAGATTCGTCACTTTATCCTAGCAAAAAGTGACAAAAATGTCATTTTTTGCTAGGATAAAGTGACGAATCTGTCACAAATAGGATAGCCAATGAAGCGGAAAATGATGAGCAAACTCCTTGCATGGAAGGAAGAGCTGCCTCGAAAACCTTTGCTGCTCAAAGGAGTTAGGCAAGTAGGAAAAACTCATTTATTAAAAGAGTTTGGCAAGCTTCATTTCTCTCAATGTCATTATTTTAATTTTGAAAAACAACCTCAACTGGCCAAGATTTTTGAGCCAGATCTTGTTCCAGAGAGGATTTTAAAAGAACTAAGCTTTTTTTTGGACCGCCCCATTCATATTGGCCAAGATTTAGTGATTTTTGATGAAATCCAAGAGCTGCCTAAAGCGCTTACCAGCTTAAAGTACTTTCAAGAAGAATGCCCAGGGCTTCATCTTTGTGGAGCCGGTTCCTTATTAGGTCTACACTTGAGTTCAGAATCTTTTCCCGTAGGAAAAGTGACGTTTGAAACCTTAAGACCTATGTCTTTTGAAGAATTTTTAATGGCTAATGAAGATAAATCCTTACCTTTTCTTGAAAATCTAACAATGAAGAGCAAAATCCCTTCGATTGTGCATGAGCATCTATGGGAACAATTAAAACGATATTTTATCGTGGGTGGATTACCGGAAGCTGTTTCCACTTATTGCGAAAAGAAAAATGATTTATTCGAAGCTTTTGCACAAGTAAGAAAAAAACAAGAAGATCTTCTTAATTCCTATTATGCGGATATTGCTAAACATGCAGGAAAAGTCAATGCAATGCATATCGATCGAGTTTTTAGATCCATCCCAATGCAAATGCAACAAGTGCAAGATCATTCCATCGCACGATTTAAATTTAGAGGGGTCGTCCCTGGCTTGACCCATTATGATCGATTAGCCGGCGCCATTGATTGGCTAGAAGCTGCAGGATTGGCTATTAAAATTCAAATTGTGAATACAGGACATCTTCCATTCAAAGGGTATACGAAAGAAAATTTATTTAAACTCGCGCTATTCGATGTAGGCATCCTTGGCACCATGAGTGGTCTCTCACCTAAGGTGATTTTAGATTATGATTACGGAAGCTATAAAGGATATTTTGCTGAAAATTTCGTTGCACAAGAGCTGCTGGGCAGCGGAAAAGAACCTCTTTTTAGTTGGCAAGAGCATAAATCCAAAATAGAATTTCTAGTGGAAATCAATGGAGACGTAATTCCGCTTGAAGTCAAATCAGGAATGATCACAAAAGCCAAAAGTCTACAAACATTTTCAGATAAATACCACCCTCCCTATCAAGTAATTTTTAGCGGACGACCAATGCATATAAAACCAAATGCAGGAGAACAAAATTACCCGCTCTATTTGACAGGATGGTTCCCTTTATAAGCTGTATCTAATGCCAAAGGAAATTGAGGGCCTTTTTGACCTTATTGAAAAATACATTTTTTTATGATAAAATTACTCCCATCTCTTTAAGAGAAAAACTTTTTTAATCACCAGGGGTGCTAAGGATGATTTTCCTTAGCTGAGAGAGTCCCTTAAAACCTGATCTGGATCATGCCAGCGGAGGAAGTGTGAAAATGCAAATAGACCAAAAAAACACTTGGGCGAATGTCCAGACGACTTTTCGTAGTAGATTTAGCGGCATTATTGGCAATCTTTTAGAACACTACGATAGCGCTCTTTTCGGGCTTTTAGCCCCTTTTATTGCCCCTCTTTTTTTTGAAAAACAAGATCCTCTTACAGCTCTTATTTTAACTTATGGCATGCTGCCCCTAGGATTTTTGACTCGTCCCTTAGGCTCATTATTTTTTGGGTGGATAGGCGACTCTTTCGGCCGTAGACAAGCTCTTTTTTTTTCTTTATTCGGTATGGCCCTTGTGACGATTGGGATTGGATGTCTGCCAGTGTATCAAGACATTGGCATATGGGCGCCTCTTTTATTAGCCTTGGGAAGAATGTTGCAGAGTTTTTGCGCTGCGGGAGAATCAGCCGGAGGAGCGATATTTGTTCTAGAGCATACTGCCGTATCAAAACGAGGGTTTGTCAGCAGTTGTTATGACGCTTCTTCCATCGGAGGCATTCTTCTCGCTTCTGGCTTGGTAACTTTTATGAGCGCCCAAGGAATCATTGATCAGGGCTGGCGCATCTTATTTTGGTTTGGGGGAATTACGGCTATATTTGGAATTTTTTTACGCTGGAAAACCACAGACGGAGCTGAGTTTGTCAATGCTCCAGTTACTAAAAATGTCTCTAACCTGCAATCTTTAAAAGAATATAAACTTCCTTTACTTTCAATTATTTTAGCTTCTGGTTTTTCACACACCACCTATTCTTTAGCGTTTACCTTAATGAACGGGTACATTCCTCTGATTACTTCCTTATCTAAAACTGAGGTAATGCAAGTGAACACAATATTACTTGTGGTAGATTTATTCCTATTGCCGTGTTTTGGATATTTAGCTAGCAAATTCGGTAAGGAAAAAGTGATGTTAGCAGGAGCCCTCTGTTCTGCCCTATCAGCAATCCCCTTATTTTCGCTACTCAACCACGCCTCTTTAGCTACTGTGATCGCCGTCCGATTGGTCATCATCTTATTTGGCGTCGCCTTCGCAGCACCCTACTATGCTTGGGCGATCGAAGAAGTCCCTGCCCGCCATCGGTATCTCATTCTCTCCCTAGGAAGCGCTCTTGGATCTCAATTGATAGGAACTCCCACTTCCGCAATTTGTCTTTGGCTTTACAAAACTCTTGGTTGGAGTGGAGCTCCAGCTCTCTATCTATTAGCCGCAGGCAGTGCAGCAGGGTTTGTCGTGTATCGGTCTATTAAAAAAAAGAGAGAAGAGCCTTGGATACAAAAAACATAAAAAACTGAAACCTAACACTTTTATTTATCCAAAAAGTTCTTTCAAATTGTCAAATTCACCTGATTATGCTAAACCTTCTAACACAAAAAAAAATAAGGGGATGATTTATGGCTGCATCGATTACAGGAGAAAAAATTGTTTTAAATTTTGGCTGGAAAGGTCCAAGTAGTTGGCATGGAGGGAGCTCTCACGGCGGTTTGGATATCAAGGTTGTGGACCTTTTATTTAAAGATGCAAAAACCAAGATCTCTGTACACATTCCAGATAATATATCCCCCTCTACAATTCAAAAAATCCCGTTCACGTGTAGAAAATATGATGCTCAAGAAACTCATCCAGATTCACTAAAAGTGATGGTTGAACAAATTCATAATCTAACGATCAAAGCTGGAATTTTTGAGGAAAGTTCCGATAATAAAGGACCTCTTGTGGATAGTTTCGGTAGAATTACACGTGAAAAACATATGCTGCGATCGGATAGAGAAATTAAATTCAAAATACCCGAAGAATTAGAAATTGGCCAAACATATAGTCTTGTGGTGACATCATCCCATGATCTTTCCCTTTCAGCTCAGCTCCTAAAAGAAAAGAGAGCTGATACTGTAATGGAAGAGGGAAACAAAGCTAGCAGAGATGAATTTCAAAGCCGCATGAAAAAAATGGGCGAAGCGTTGGTTACAGAAGGAATACAAAATCTTGACTTAGCTTCAAGTGGTGGAATTGGTGTTTTTGATTCCTCTTCCACTACAGCAGACGTATTTGCACATGGAATGAGAGGGGTTGTTCGCTCAGGTCAGCAAATGCATCCTGGAATTAGGGTGCCGTATAGTAAACCTTCAGAAAGCCCTTCAGATTTGAATAAGTTAACTGCAAATGAATTACAGTCACGCTTTGAAGCAACTTTTAAGAAGGACAAAGAGTTTGAAAGTCAGCGTATACGAGCGGCTTTGGCTGGCAATGTAGAAGAGATGAATAGAGTGACTGAGGCTGAACATGCAAATAGTCAACTGCTCATCAATCTGGCTGAAGCGTTAGAAAGAAAAGGAATCAAGGCTCTAATCCCCCAATCTGAAAGTTTTCAATCTGCAGCAAACCAATCTTTAGAAACTCATGTTAATGCATTAAAAAAGCTTGAAGATGACTGCACAGTACAGTGAAAATTATCCTTCTTAAAAAAGAGAGCCGTATTAAACCAAATACAGCTCTCTTTTTTTTAATTGATTTATGGCAGCTTCAATCCCGTCCAAAAACCGATTCTTGAGTCACGAGCGATATAAAAACAAGCTGGAGTTTATCTTTTGATAAAATTTCAAATGGAAACAAATTTTGAATATGGCGCAGGATTTAAATGGTATTTTTGAGATAACACTTATAACATAACTTTAAAATGTTGTATCACGCGAGTAAAACCTGTGACTGATAAAAAAAAAGAAAAAAGACAATTTTGGTTCATTCTGACCCTTGTTTTTTTGGGCTTTTTAGGTATTTCTATACCTTATCTCATTTTCCCTGCCCTTTTTCTCAATCCCGCTTATTCCATTTTATCTCCCAGCTGGAACGCATCCAGCCGCGCTCTTTTTCTTGGCATCACACTCGCAGCCTATCCTTTGGGCCAATTTATCGGATCGCCCATTCTCGGCTCTCTTTCAGATGACTATGGACGCAAAAAACTTTTATCGGGAAGTTTATTTGTTGCCGCTATCTGTAATTTATTTTCAGCAATGGCTATCTCATGGCAAAACTTGGGACTACTCATTGCAAGCCGATTTGTTGCAGGTCTTATGGAAGGAAACATAGCCATTGCGCGTGCTATGGCGGTCGATCTGACCACTCTTTCTAAACAAGAAACGTTTGGTAAAATCAATGCCGCGGCCTCCATTGCATTTCTTGTGGGCCCTCTTTTGGGAGGAATCATGACAGAAAAAAGCCTATTTGAAAATCTAACAGTTTCTACACCTTTTTATTTCACATGCATTCTTTTTTTCTGCCTTGCTCTGTTTTCTACACGTATGGTTGAAACAGGTGTAATTAATCCTCAAACTCAAAAAAAAAACGTCTGGCAACGGGTCAATTTATTCAAACGCCTCTCCTTTCTTTTTTCCAATAAGCATCTACGATTTCTAATGATTGTTTCTACCTGCTTTACCCTTGCAGTAGATATTTTCTATGAATTTGCTCCTGTGTATCTGACAGTAAAATGGACGCTTGGGCCCGCACAGCTTGTTCTTTACAATGCGGTGCTATGCTTGGGGCTAGCTATTGGAAATGGATGGCTGCCAGTTTTTATTTCCTCCCGCATTTCAAGCCGCTTGGCCATTAGCATTTCTATGGGGGGACTTGCTCTTTTTTTACTGGGGATAATTTTGACAAACTCTTCTATCTTGATAATGCTTCTTTTCCTTTTCGTAGGTTTTGCAGTTGGAATCGCGGTCACTTTAATTACTGTAAAAATTTCCAATGCTGTTTCAGAAAATATACAAGGAGAAGTCATGGGAGTTCAACTCTCCTTAAGAGTTTTAGGAGATGCTTTTATTTGCCTATTTGGGGGAATTTTACTCATCCTCTCTTCAAAAATAATCTTATTTATTGCCGCGATATTGTCGTTATTTGCCACACTCTATTATTATACCTCTTGTGATCTTAAAAAAACTAAGAGGTAACAAACGGTTGGCTCAATTTTGTTTTAACTTCTTCTGTTAACAAGGTCAATCCGTAACTAGTGTGTTGCATACCATAATAAACGTCGCTTTGATACTTGTTATATTCTTGAAAATTACGATCTTGAAATACTGTTGGATCAAATTTATCGCCTACAATTTTACGTAATAACCCCTCTTCTCGAACGAAAGAAGTGGCCGGCTTTTCTCCAGAAAAGAAAAAAACTGCGAATCTATCTTTATCTAAATATTTTTGAGGAACGTTATGATTTCGAAGGTATTGATAAATGGGCAGTTCCTGCTTGAGCTCATTTTTATATTTTCCATAAGTATAAACTCGATAAGGAAACGTCACTAGATCAAGGAAGAAGTTTTTCATCAAAACTAAAACTCTTAGGCAAGCGTTTTCAATTTTCATTACTTGTTGTACATGAGGAAAATAAAAAAGCTTTCTTTCAATTGCAGCGTCGCCTATTAATAATTGATTTTTTAGCGCATCTACATCTTCTGCAGAGTCTAAAGGCTGTTGGAAAATACGTTGTCCTAAGGTTCTATCTCTGTTTAATTCACATACTGAAAAGCTATACATCTCAAAACCTCTTTTTTGATTCTTTTTTACAGTTCGTAAAGCTTACGAGTTTTTTTATTTTTCTGAAAGTTATAAAGATCTTTTTTTTAATATGAGGCTCTTAGAACCTGTTTAAAATCTAAGGGTTCGTCGATTTTCTGGATTATTTTGGCCGATTTTCGATTTAATTTTGGGGGGACATATACTGCCATCGATATTGCCGCTCCGAATTTAAATCGAAAATCGACTGAACCTTAGATTCTAAACAGGTTCTTACAAAAATCGCTATCCTATTAGGGAAGAGCCAAGCAATTTTTCAAGTTCTTCTAAAGACATCTCAACGATTACGGCAATATCAGACAATGGCATATTTATGGAAAGAAGCTTATATGCTAATTTAGTTTTTTCTTCCGTTTTTCCCTTTGCGATTCCTTCAAGGATTCCTTCCATTTTCCCCTTCGTAATTCCTTCAAGAATTCCTTCAGCTCTTCCTTCAGCTTTTCCTATAGCAATCCCTTCTTTAAGATTCCCATCAGCAAGAGTTTTTGCAGTGCTGATGGTATCCCAATATTTGTTATATCCTTCCAGCTCCCCTTTTGTATAGCCTGCTTCTTCAGAAAGAGCGCAGGCTTCTCTAATTTCTGGAATGGCCAAGAATTCTTCGGGAACCATTTTTGTGTTTTCATCTAGTTCTGAGAGGAAGCGAAGCCAAAGCACCTGTAAATATTTTTCAGTTTTATTGACCGGTTTGAACTTTGGCAGCTCTATAAAAAGGAACTCTAACCCTTCGATCTTTTTTACAGGATTTTTTATATTCACAATTTGATAATGATGATACCAAGAAGGGTCTTGGAATTCAAAAGTATCAGCAATAATCCCTACCCCGTAAACAGGGCATAAAAGACTATAAGATTCCCCTTTTTTTAATTGCTGTACATAAGCGCTTGCAGAATTAAATAACATGCGCTGCATAAAACCGCCAATCCAATCGGTTTGCATCTCTACAATAAAAGTACGCCCCTGTTGGTCAATGCATTTTACATCTACAATCGTTCGCTTAAACTCAGGAATTACAGGAATTTGTTCTCCGGACAAATAATTTAAAGAAACAATTTGCCCATCGTCGGGAAGGGGAAGAATCGCATTTAAAAAGCTTTTTAGCAAATGAGGGTGATTGCCAAAGATTTTTTTAAAAACAACATCTGCTGTGGGAATTAAATATTTAGCCATAACAGAGGCAAGTTTAACATAGAAATCCCTGGAAAGTCAATTTTATAAAACTCTTTAGCAAGGAAAAATCGAGTAGAAAGTTAAAGCAATCTAACTCTCTTAATCGGCAATCATGTTCGGTATAAGTTGAGCAATTTACTTTTTTGAAAGTTCCAAAGCTCTTTTTTTAAGCGGCATCTCAGAAAACTTGGGATAGCACAATTTAATCAATCGAACAAAAGAAATAAAGGCAGATTCTGCTTCTTTCAATACAGTAAATTTAATCCTAGCCCAGCGGCTTTCTTTAAAAAATAAAGAGGCGGCTTGTTTTTGATAGAGTTCAAATTCTGCAGGTAATGGGGTAGAATCATCCATTAAAGATCGTTCAAAAACTGGCCTTTCAAAAAATTTAGCAACTGCTTGAGCACATAATCCAGCTTCAATAAATCCTTTATTAACGCCTCTTTCCAAAACTAGCCCAGAGCTTGCATCGCCTGCCAAAAGAACAATTGCTCCGGCAACTCTTCGAGCAACAAAACTACTTCGATAGATCTCTATTGGAAACGTAGCAATCCTATCTTCTGAATAATCATTTGCTGTCAAATGATGATCTTGAAAATACCGATGAAAATAAGTACAAACTGCTTTTACTTCTGAACGAGTTTTGGCCAATGTATCGAGCTCTCGAATATTCCAAGGATGTTCAGAAGTTCCTTTTTCAATTTGGTCTTTTTTTTCTTTTAACTGAAGATGAGTATCTTTATCGATAAATCGATGCAAAGAAACGGTAATCGGAGTTTCTTTGTCTTTTTTCTTTCCTACAGTTTCAAAATCAAATCCTTCTGCAATCGAATACTGCGCGATTTTTTGTATCGTCTCTCTTTCTTGAATGGAAGCTGTTTTAAATTTCAATTCCAATAAATAGCTAAATGTAAATACATTTTCTAATTCAGCTTTTATAGCTTGTCTTACTTGACTTTTCGCGCCATCTGCACCAATCACAATTTTTGCACCTGTTTTTTGAACAAATTGCTCAAAAGAATCTTTATGAAACTCCGCTTGCTCCCCTTTAAGAATGCGACCCCCTAATTCATTTGCAAAAAACGTTAATTGATCTTGAATGACAGCAGTCGAAATAGCCCTGTCTTTCCATTGGTTTAATTGCTGACATAAAGCTTTTTTAGTAGCGCTTTGAAAAGGAGAATTTTGCAATGTACGAACCAATTCATTTATTGAATCACTTTGAATGCGAAGGGGATGATGGCGAGTCGCTTGATCTCTTTTCTCAAATACACAAACAGATAAATTTTCATTTAATAATTTTAAAGTACAAGCAGTAGCCAAGCCTACAGGCCCTCCACCAATAATTGCTACATCACAAAGAGGATCAATCTCCACATTATTTCCTTAAAATTTAACCAAGATATTAAAACAAACAAAAATAAAAATCAATTAATAACTTAAAATTATAAATTAACAAAAAAAATAACATAAAATATTATTTTCATAATAAAACTTACAATTAAGTCATATTAAATTCACAAAAATAACAAAATAGAATAAAATAAAACAAATAAATCAGGAACTAAAAAATGAAAATACCAAATATTATAAATTTTATTTATGGAAATTACAACTGTCCAAATATAATAAAAACAGCTGACGATCTGATTTGTTTTTTTAAAAAAAATATTATCACTCCGATTGAAAAAAAACAAAAAGAGTGCATGATAGCTATTATCTCATTTCATGGAAACGCTCTGCAATTCGCCAGTGAAGAACTGCAAACAGACGAAAGAGTAGTAAGAATTGCTATTCGTCAAAACATCCAGTCTCTTCGATTTGCCCATAAAAACCTGAAACGCGATCAACTTTTTACAAATCCTATTTTTGAAGAACATAAGATCCATACTCTCGAAGGAAAAATAGACGCTCTTGGAATAAGCCCAAAGGATCGATCATTTATCATATCCTTGGAAGAAAAGAATAAAAATGACCTAATCCCAATCGCTTTCCAGTTATCTTTTGGAGAAGGAATCAGTAAAGAACTTAATTCTGCCAATCCAGAAGTGAAAAACAACGAAGAATTCATGCTGACTTTAGCCTCAATAGATATTCAAGCACTAGAGCATGTCGGCGAAGAACTAAAAAAAAATGAGCGGTTCATGTTAACTGCGGCCCAAATAGACATCAAGGCGCTTCAATTCGCTGATGAAACATTGACGCAAAACAAAGAATTCATGTTAGCTGCGGCCCAAATAGACATCAGAACGCTTCAATTCGCTGATGAAACACTGAAACAAAACAAAGAATTCATGTTAGCTGCGGCTCGAATAGACATCAGAACGCTTCAATTCGCTGATGAAACACTGAAACAAAACAAAGAATTCATGTTAGCTGCGGCCCAAATAAATATTAAGACCGTTCGCTATGCGAACGAAACCTTAAAACAGGACGAAAAATTCCTATTTCCTCTTTTTCAAGAAAAAAACATGATTTCTTTAGAAAAAATGACAGAGGCCCTCGGGTATAGCTCCGCACACTATTTTTTTTATTGCAACAGAAACAATGATCTTATGATCAAACAAGCTCTAAAGTTCTCATTCACTCTGGAAGAGATCAAAGCCTTTAAAAATATCGATAAAGATTTAAAGAAAAATGAAGAATTCATGCTAATTGCCGCCCAAAACAATGTTACATTGCTCAAACACGCATGTAATTCCCTGAAAGAGAACCCAAATTTCATTAGAGCTGCTGCCAAACAAAACATCAATGCGCTTCAATATGCCAGCCAAAAGCTGCTACAAAATCAAAACTTTCTCCAGTCTATCTTCGAAGAAAACAAAATTATCTCTTTTGAAAACCAAATCATGGCTCTTGGATTCGATCCACAAGATAAATTTTTAGTGTTTTTTTTGATCTCAATCAAAAATCATTCATTGATTAAACTAGCTTTGACGGCCTCTTTTTCAATGAAAACAAGAGATCTACCAGGAAGAAGAGCGCTTGATTTAGTTATTCTGCAAGAAGACGCCGAAACACTTCAAATTTTCATCAATCATTTTCCACGATCGATAGGCTATAGCTATCTCCAATTAGCAGCTCGGAGAGGATGGGAAAAAGGTGTAGAAATGTTATTGCCCCTGTTTAACCAATCAGATTTACTTAAAACTGAGATAACAAGTTTAAATGACAAAAACCCTACCACTTTGCTTCATGATGCTGTTTATTCAGGAAATCTACCTCTTGTTGAAGCGTTGGTGAGATACGGATTTAAGATCAATCAAATCACTTATGGTAAAGAAGAATATTCTCATTCAGAAACCATAGATGAGGGATATAACACAGAATATACGAGTCCTGTCTACAAGTACACTTATGTACAGGTGAGTCCCCTTGCTATTGCACGTATCTTTCATCCACAGAACAAGGAATTAAACAATTATTTAAAAATAAATGGCGGAAAAGACTCTGTCTCTTGGAGTATTAATACTTTGAAAATAAAAGAGATGTTCGATCAATATTCCGACATTAGAACTTAAACAAATCTTAGAATCTTAGATTCTAAACAGGTTCTTAGAGACGGCTTAAAAGAGTTTTGTCAGGAGTCATATTGATCAAAAACTCTTCTACAGGGAAAACTGGAAATCCTCGATAATTTTCTCGACGCTTAGGGACTGTTAAAAAAATCCGCTACCATAAATTATATTATACAGTGAAAAATGAGATCTTCGATAGCATTTTTACAAAACCAAACTAACTTATTACGAAGTAGTTAAAAATAGATTCTTCATAGAAAAACAGGATTCCAAAGGACGAAAGTCCTTTGGCAGGGTTTGGGACAGCGGCCCCAAGGAAGCGCTTCATTGATAATGAAGCGCTTTTATAGCAATGCTAATAAATAATCAGAAGGGCAAAAACGAAAGCGAAGAGTGAAAAAGATTCAACAATCGCAAGCGAAGCTAGCGTTTTACCAAAGATAGCTGGCTGTTTTGCCGAGGCTTGGATCGCAGTTGCGGCACACATGCCTTGATAGATAGAAGAAACCATGATAGCGAGTCCCACAAAAAAGGCAATTCCTATGCCTCCAATGGCGGTAAGAGTGCCTGCCTTGATCGAGTTTTTCATCAAAACCATCAGGATAAATCCATAAATTGACTGAGAAGAGGGAACAGCTGAAACACCGATGAATTTACCATGCCCTTCTTCGACACGAGTCATAACGCCGTGCGAGGCCATACAAGCAATACCGCATCCAATCGAACTACCCAAGCAGCCAAGTCCTAGGACAATCCCAGGCCCAATCATGTCATATTCCATAAAATATTCTCCTTATTTAGATTTTCTTAAGCGAAGGGGGTTGAACAAGCGGCCGCCTCCCTCCCAACTATAGTGGTACCATTCCAGAAAGTTCAAACGAAGGCTGTGAATCATCCCCCCCATGGTTGATAACCCGAGATTAATCACATGTCCGAAAACTATGATGAATACGCCCCCGATCAATCCCATTTGATCGCCCATCTCATTAAAGGTATTGGCCATGATCATGCCGGCTAAAGCTAAAGCATATAAACGAAGGTAAGATAAAACATCTGAAAAGACTTGTACTGCATTCATCAACTCATGGAAAGCCCCCCATTTCCTTTGGAAAAAGGCCAATATGAAAGCAGCGCCAACTCCACCGAGTACCAGCTGCAGCCCCACAACATGAGCCACGGGCTTGGAAACGATCCCGAGAAAATTAGCAATGGTCGTGGCATGAATGATAGAAGGAAAATACAAATAGCCGCCAATCATAAAGGCAATCCAGCCAATCCCCGACCAATTTCTACCGAGATAGCGAAGGAAGGATAAAGAAAGATGAAAAATTCCCATGACCAAAGAAAACTCAAGCAAAATATTATCATAAAAATCATCGAGAGCTGCATAACTGATCTTTCCCCGATCATTTATTTTATTTGCTTTGATAAAAAAGTCTTGCTCATCTTTGGCTGTTGCAACAGCTGGAAAGTCTCGAACCCATTCTTGGTAAGCTTCATCTTTTTGTGCGATATGATATTCTGCTTTTTTCACCGCAATGACATGGATCAACGAATTTCTTCTTAAAGGATTTTCCGGACCAATTGTTATCCCAAAAAAAGAAGCCACCAAACAACCCCACACAACGCAGCAACAAGAAACGATGATTGCCATCTTAACAAATCTTTTTCCAGGACCATCTAAATTTGGAAATTTAAATTTTAAAAAAAGCGCGAGCAATAAATAAACAAATCCATACCCTGCATCAGAAACAATCATGGCAAAAAAGATCGAGAAAAAAACCATGACCCAAGAAGAAGGATCTTTATCTGTATGGGCCGGAGTATCGTAAATATGAACAAGATCCTCGCCCATCTTTCCAATTCCTTTGTTTTCCATATAAGTCGGAATGCGATCCGTCGGCTCAATTTCAATCTGTTCCGCAACAATATCAAATCCACTTAATAAGCCATGAAGAGCCTTAACACGAGAAGATGGTACCCAGGCTTCGATGACAAAAATAGACTCTCCAAAAGGATACGCAGCATCATGCTTGACAAGACGTAAATGATAATCATTTAAAAAATCAGCCAATCCCTGATTCAAAGCAGGCAACGTATTTGCATAATGGCGAAGCTCCGTCTCAACATGAGCCAGCTTGTCTTGCGTGGCAAACAATTTTTCCCGGAGTTCTCCCACAGGATGATCGATTGTCATTTCAATCATTTTGGGATAGCTGGTCTTTTCCTTATTAATCGCTATGAAATAATCGAGATCATACTCAGTCTTGATATAAATTACTTCGGGAGGAAGCGTCATCTCTCTCGCCAAATCACTTTTCATGCAGAAAAACTGAAAAACTCGATTACCTTCTTTCTCAATCTCTTGCAAATCTTGGCTAGAAAAATCTCCAAAAACAGCAATCCGAGAAATTTCTGAAGTCAATGTTCTTTGTTCTTCAGCAAGCTGTTCTACAGCCACTTGCAATTCAATGATTTTAGCTGCCAACGCAAAAGGATCTTTGATGTTTTGAGGGGCTTCTTGCGGGTGGGTGGGATATTTTTTTGCAATTTTAATGGCCGCTAAAATCGTTTTGATCTCATCGGTAAGCTCTAAACTTTTTTTATAAGAAAGACCAATGAATTCTAAAAAGCCAGCTCTCTGCGCTAAAGAAAAAAAACGATCCATCTCTTCTTTGGGGCCAAAAATCAAATATTTATAAACATCTAAGATCATGCAAGCTCTTTTCGTCTGGCAATTTTTCGTTTGGCAACTTTGGCCTGAGCCACAGACGCAAGCTGTTGGTCCCCAAGGAAAATTCGAATTTTTTTAATGTTTTCCAAAGATCTAGGAATCAAAATTTTTTCAAACAAATTAACACGGATGGACACTTCTCTCAATTCTCGTTCCAAAGCCCGCTTCTTTTCTTCCGCCACTGCAACTTTTTCCCTTAAAATGACAAGATCTTGCAAGAGTTCAATAGCCCGATCCGTCCACACCGGCGTATCAAACAAAAAATAATCTACTGGCTTAAACACGACCTGATCAAAAATCGGAATTTCTACTCCAGCAATATTTTCATACCGCTTTTTTACTTGAACTGCCTCTGCATACTTCCCTACATCAGAAAGGTCTAACAACAAAGCAGAAAATTCTTCTACACGTGTACGGCCAACAGATAACTTCCCTTCTAAAATAGCAATTTCATTCAAAGCGTTATTCACCTCGAACTGAAGCATTGCTTTTTTCAATTGCAAAGTAGGCAAATAGCGCTGAAACTGAGTCAGCCGCATCTGCTGCGCCCGCAATTCATTTTTCGTCAGTTTTAATACAGCCATTTGAATCCTCACCGACAGAAAACTTTAGTTTCGAAAGAGTTCCAATGCCTCTATCCGTTTATATCTTTTGGCCAATAGGTTTCAGCCAATGCTTTTTTGACCCCGATTTCTTCCAAATTAAAACATTCGGCAAGGGTCAGCCAACCTAAATCCAACGCTTTTTCCAAAGGTAAATTTACTTCCAAATTCATCATGCGATCTTCGAAAAGGTAAGAATAGCGAAGCAATTTTTCATCCCATCGGGACAACTTAAAACCCATTCCTTGCCGCTCTCTGGCCTTTTTCGAATCGGCATACAAACGAATCATTGTATTTGCAAGATCCCCGTGATCTTCCCGAGTGACTTTTCCAATGACAAGCTGTTTTAAACGAGAGAGTGATCCAAATGGCTCAATCCAGCCTCCATTTAGATAAAACTGCCCCTCCGTAATGTATCCGGTATTGTCAGGAATAGGATGGGTAACATCGCCACCAGGCATGGTCGTGACCGAAAGGATCGTAATCGACCCACTTCCATCAATATCCACTGCTTTTTCATAACGGGCTGCTAAATCTGAGTAAAGAGAACCAGGATATCCACGATTGGATGGAATTTGATCCATCGTGATCGCAATTTCTTTGATCGCATCGGCATACGCGGTCATATCGGTCATTAAAACCAATACATTTTTCCCTTCCAATGCAAATTTTTCCGCCACAGATAAAGCCATATCAGGAACAAGCAAACATTCGACAGCAGGGTCAATCGCTTGATGAATAAACATCACTGTTTTTTCAATCGAACCTGCCTTCTCGGCATTATCAATAAAAGATTGGTAATCATCAAAACGAAGTCCCATCCCAGCGATAATTACGACCTCGACGTCCGTCTGATTCGCAATCCGCATCAAAAGCGCGTTGTAAGGCTCCCCCGCCACAGAAAAAATAGGGATTTTTTGGGATTTGACTAAACAATTAAAAACATCGATCATCGGAATATTAGTGCGGACCATTTCCCGAGGAATAATGCGTCGAGTGGGATTGAAAGAAGGCTGACCAATATCTACTGAAACACCCATGATCGCAGGGCCTGAATCAATCGGCTCGCCCGCACCATTCAATCTCCTCCCTAAAAGAGAATCGGAAAAAGTCGCTTGCACCTGGCGATTTAAAAAAATGACCCTATCCCCCGTAGAAATCCCACGAGTATTTTCAAACACTTGCAAAGTCACTAAATCATCTTCGAAACGAAGAACCGAAGCAAATGTCTTTGTCCCGTTGCTTTTTTGAACGATAGCTACTTCTCCAAGAGAAACCCCTTCAGCCACTACCGTAATGAGATTGCCCCGCATATCTACAATTCGATCATACACTTTTCTCATGTCTTCATCCTCGAAGCAATTTTAGCCTCCACATCCGTCCAAATTTCTTGAAACCGATGAGATTTAAAGGGAATAAAATGCATGTTTTTAATTTCATTTTGTAAATTTAAAAAGAAAGTTCTTACTTCATCATGGGTATCAAAATTAAAATCAGCATCAAAAATCTTTAAAATTAAACCAAACAATTCAATTTGGCGATCTAAAGGACAATAAGCATCCTCTTTATCAAATGCGTTTTGCTGCAAATAACAAAATTCATAAAGTTCCGATTTCAGATAGACAATCATATCGTTAAGGGCAACCCCCTCTTCGCCTACAACTTCCATCCGCTTTCCGATTTCATCCCCTTTTCGAAGAAAAGAGGCCGCTTGCAATACGCGATCAGCCCAATGGGGCAGCCGAGCATTTAGCTCAACTCCGGCTTGTTGTAAATATTTTGTCCAAGAGATCAAGGGATCGATCGCTGGATAGCGCCGCGCATCTGACCTTGCCCGAGAAAGTCCGTGAAACGCTCCCACAATCGCCAAAGAAGCCTGCGTAACTGGTTCCTCAAAGTTTCCTCCTGCCGGAGAAACACTCCCTCCGATCGTAAGAGAACCGAAAGATCCTCCGCGCAGCTCCACCACTCCTGCCCGTTCATAAAAGGCAGAAATGCGAGAAGACAAGTAAGCAGGAAATGCTTCTTCTCCTGGAATTTCTTCTAGGCGACCTGACATTTCACGCATTGCTTGTGCCCAGCGAGAAGTTGAATCAGCCAAAAGAAGAACATCAAGACCCATCTGCCGATAATATTCTGCAATCGCAGCCCCCATGTACACAGAGGCCTCTCTCGCCGCCACCGGCATAGAAGAGGTATTGCAAATCATGACGGTTCGTTTCATCAATGATTCATTCGTATGGGGATCGATCAGCTCTGGGAATGTCTGCAGAACTTCTACCACTTCGCCCGCCCGCTCGCCGCAAGCAACAATTACTACAATGTCTACCGCAGAGTATTTTGAAAGATGATGCTGCATCACTGTTTTTCCAGCGCCAAAAGGGCCAGGAGAACAAAAAGTCCCTCCTTTAAGGATTGGAAACTGCGTGTCCAAAATCCTCATCCCCGTATCGAGCAATCTGGAAGGGCGGTTTTTCTTTCCTTCCATCAAAGGGTTTTTAACAGGCCATTTCTGCAGCATCTTTAGTTCAATCGCCTGACCTTTTTCATCTTCTCCGGTAGCTAACACGTGCTCGATCGTATACGCGCCGCCTTTAACAAGATGCGTAAGCTTAACTTTTCCAAAATGAGAAAAAGGAATCATGATTTGATGTTGAAAACGCTCTTCTAAAACAAAGCCAATCGAATCGCCTCGAGATAATACATCGCCAATTTTTGCCGTCGGAACAAAATCCCAATTCTTTTGTCGGTTCAAAGGAGGCATATAGACTCCCCTTTGAAGATAAACGCCCGTCTTATTCGCAACATCTTCCAAAGGATTTTGCAATCCGTCAAAAATTGAAGTAAGAAGTCCTGGACCTAACTCCGCTTCCAGCAAATGATCATTAAATTCAACAGGAGTGTGTAATTTAATCCCTCGAGTATCCTCAAAAACCTGCAGCTTCGCCTCATTTCCGGCAATTTCAATCACTTCTGCAAGTAAAGATTCGTCTCCAACGCGCACTCGGGCCATTTCACCCTGACGAATTGATCCTTCGAACCGGACATGGAGAAGGTTTCCAAAAGCTTGGACAACTTGTCCTGTAGCATGTTTTTTATTTTGCATAGTTAACCGTTTTTACTCAAATTGTCCACAAGGTTCCGCCCTTTTTCAAAATCGAGCTGGTCCCACATTTCCACAATCATCAATCGAGCCAAAAAACCCAAAATCCGGTCGATCGTAAAACTCTGGTACGTTTCTTCTATTTCCAAAATTTTCTCAAAACGATACTCCAAAAGCTTTTTATAAAGTTTCAGGGGATCCGAACTATTTTCCATAAAAAACCCTTTTAAATCTTCATATTCCTGTGGAAAAATCGTTTCGGCTGCATCTTTTTGTACTAAAAGCTGCATGACAAAAGGATCCGAAGGGTCTTCAAACTGCAGCTCCCTCAGTAAATCCCGCCCTGTTTGTTTGGCTCTTAAAGCTGTAAGGACCAACCGAATCTCCCGCTCCATCTGATAATAAAAACGCAAAAACCCTGTTAGTTTTAGACCCGTTCCTCGGTAAAGCTCAGCATAAAGCGCTGGAAAATAGTGCAGCCGCTGCTCGGTTGTTTCATACCGGTCTAAAAAATCAATCACGAACGAAGGAAGAGAATCTTTCACCAAAAGAGCTTCCTCTAATTCTTTGGCGCTCAGTGCCCCCTTATCGTTTAAGGGCAGCCCCAGCCAAAAAAGTTTGATATTATCGAGATCGACCGAGCGAAGCAGCAGAGAAACTTTTTCAACATCGCAAGAAAGTAAATTCATCGCCAACAAATCCTTCACTTCTTTAAAAGAGATTTCTGGTTTCATTCCGATCTGGATTTCAGGGAAAGAAGCTGTAATAAATGGGTATTTATTCATTCCTGCCGCCTAAACATTAAACACCAAATCGCGAAAATCGCGACGGATGTACTGAGCAATCAGCTCTCTTACCACCTGATCCGAAATATCGATGGTGATTTGCCGGCTAGGCATCTGAATCTGAACCCCCCCTTCAAAATCGCCAATAGAAACAGAATGTCCCTTCAATCGTTCTAAAATCTGTTGAGTGAGCAGCGCATTGATAGTTCTCGGAGAGATATGCTTAGGAATGACTGCAGCAAAATCTTCCTCGATCCCCCTTTCTTCCATCGCTTTCATAAAACTGGTCAAAAGATTCGCAATAACTTTAGGATCAGCCGTTTCTTTAGCGATCACTTCCGTCAATTGACGATCGAACAATTCGGACTCGATTTTTTGTTTCAGCAATTCTATCCCTTGACGACAGGCTAAATGAAGGGAAGACTGAAACACTTTTTGTTTCTCTTCAATCTCTCGCTCTGCCGTAGCTAGTCTTTCTATCGCCTCTTTTTTCGCGGCAGCAACAATGTTGACCGCTTGCAAATGGGCGTTTTCGATGATCTCCCGAGCCTCTTGTTTTGCAGGTTCGAGTGTTTCTTTTTTCAACACATCGCAGATTTTCTGGATTTTGTCTTTTCCGGTTTCTAAATTTTTCATTTCGTTGACAGCGCGGGAACCCTCTTTTTGATCAAAGGGAAGAAGCGTTGCTCCTCTGTTAAATATTTAAAAGCAGCTTAGAGCCTCTTGAGACCGATTCAAAACCTGTCTCTCTTCTTCTAACGGAAGAGACGTTCGACCAAGCCTTTCTTCAATCGGCACAGTCTTTTAATTCTACATCTTAGGCGATTTTATCGGCATAACAAATCATCTCCTGTAAAAAAAATTCAATCTGTAAAAAGTTTATTTTTCTTCCAAATAGGATTCTCGTTCAAATCCTTACACCCCTAAGAAAAAAAAATACTTCTTGCAAATGTTCAGATAAATGTATAAAAAAAAATCTAAAAAGGTTATGAATGGAGTTTTGAAGTCTTAAGCTACACTGCGTCTGTATAGCAAAGCTTCAACGCATCAGAAGAAGAAAAAAGGGTATTTATATGAAAAAAATGACAGTTTTATTTATAGCAGTTGCTACTTTGTTCAATAGCGCAGCTTTTGCACAGAATGCAGGTGGAAACGCTTCGCTCGGAGCTGGCGCGAACGCTGGCAGAAATACAGCCTCCAGTGGATTTGCTTGGGGTCCGGCTATTGGAACCATTGCTGTAATTGGCACAGTGGTTGGCTTAGCTGCCAGCGCTGGATCAAGTGGGTCTTCCTCATTTGGCCACTAACCAAAAAAGGGTTGTCATTTTTTAGATGGCAACCCGCTTTTACAAAACGATCTGGCTTTCAAGACCTCTCCGAAACTCTTGCGTAAAACTTTTCTCTATTGTATAGACAGCTTATATGTTCGAATGGTCAAAACATGAGAAAAATCTGCTTACTGCTCATCCTCTCTCTGCCCATGACCGCTCCCACGCAAGAAATCGCGAGTCGAAATAGCCGTGCAGGAGAAGGAGCTGGCTACGCAACCCGAGATGCCACTGTGCTGTCTATGATGGGATGGGGGGTGGGACTTGCCGCCGGAATTGCAACTCTTTGTGCTTTGTTAGAAAATAATACGAGCAGCTCTCATTCTCATTAGGTTGTAAAAATATTGAAACCACAAACGGCGTGACAAAAGGTCTATTATCCATGCGATGGATTGTACTGTATTTTCCTCTGTTTCTCTATTCTTCTGTTTGTTACTTTACTCCTCCAGCCGATTGGGAATGCTGCCAGCCTAAAAACATGTCCCCTCATATACAAATCGGTTTTGTCGGTAAAGGATCTACCGAATTTCGGCCTTCCATCAACCTTGCGGTCGAGGAAGTAGATGTCTCCTTAAAAACATATCTCAAAGCGGTGAAACAGATTCACCTCGCTCAGGGAAATGCCGTGTGGCGGGATTTAGGACCTTTTAAAGTAGCTGCAGGCGAAGGTCGTTTAATTCAACTTTGTTCCTTTTCTCCTTGCGGCGAAGTTGAAATGTTTCAAGCAATTCTCATCCGAGATCATCAGGCCTATATTCTGACAGCCGCTGCACTTAAAAAGGACACCCCTCATTTAAAAGAAACAATCTTAAAATCGTTAGCTTCCCTTTCTATTGTTCCCAATCTTTGGACCCCTTTGCCCCTAGAAGAGCAACGGCTCCAACTTCAAGATTTTTTTTCTTCCATTCATACACGTCCCGATGACATTGCTTTAAATGATTGGAACGCTATGCAATGGATCCAACTACAAAAAATTGTAGAAAAAGAAGGATCTTCTATGGGAAGCCACTGGCAATTTCTTGTCTTAAAAGACGGATATGCAGAAATTTACTCTAAAAAAGCACAAAGAGTTGCAATTCCGGCGGCAAGTCCCACCCCCCATCCCATCATAGACTCGTTATCGTTACTGCAACTGCTTTGACGGCCCAGGAACTTGGCGAAGGATCTGTCAATTCCTCAAAAGCCTCTCAAGCAACAGA
>Ga0206895_1075_pt2 | contig 27105 bp, 23 predicted proteins | sample Alteio_BWOrgHeat_51_FD_152967 | JGI IMG/M metagenome (GOLD analysis project Ga0206895, IMG submission 152967) | Enriched cells from forest soil in Barre Woods Harvard Forest LTER site, Petersham, Massachusetts, United States -... | ecosystem: Environmental > Terrestrial > Soil > Temperate forest >...
AGCACGACGCTGCAATACTGGCAGGTATTGCGGTCGCGCAGCAGGATGTTCTTTCGCGAGAGCGCCCGCGTCTGATGAGGGATGCGGCGATACTCGAGCAGACGGATCACCGACGGCATGGCCATGCGGCTGCGCTGAGCGTGCAGTATCAGGCCATGCTCCTCCTCAGTCTTGGCCACGCCTTTCAAAACCAGTACCAGCGCCCGGCGCGCGCCGCAGATGTTGATTGGCTCGTACGAAGCGTTCAGGACAAGCACAGGCATCTGCATGACCTGGCTTGATTGCGTCCAGGTCTGCGCATCCGCATGGGTAACGTGGGCTGCTGCTTTGGCGAGTGACTTCTGCTTGCGGGCATGAATCATGGCTTTTCCAAGCGACATCGCTTCCCCTCGTAAAAATGTCTTTCGGTTCCCTGTCCTGCGTTGCCTCGCGTACGTTGCCTTTCGTTGCTGGTTATCCTCTTTTCAATGAATCATCGTCTGACGCGGCTTATCCGTCCCGTTGTCCGGAATCGCAAGCCGAATATGCTTCCCCTCATCGCGACGCCCCACTGGAATCCGCCGCTGGGCTCGCGCCAATGTTGCTACACGCACTGAAGCCGCTCCTGCCTCGACCAAAATCTTGCTGCAGGCGCGAGCGGTTGCACCGGTCGTGTAAATGTCATCTACCAGTAAAATGTGCCGTCCCCGTACCGCTTCGGCGGCGAGGACAAAAAAAGCGCCGCGCAGATTCTGGCGGCGCTGGCGGGGAGTCAACCCCGCTTGACTCTCCGTGGAGAGTTGCCGCATCAGCACCCCACCGGCAAGTTCAAGCCTCCAACTGGCGTGAGTCCTCTGTAACGATTTCAATGCTTCCACAGCCAGCGTGCCTGCCTGATTGAATCCACGCTGCGTCATCCGGCCGCGATGGAGCGGCACCGGCACGACCAGCATTTCTTTCGGAGCGGCCTCGCCCGTCGCTTCATTTGCCGCCGGAGCCAGCTGTGCAATCGCTTCTGCAAGCCGCTTGCCCAACTTCGCGGCGATTGGCGTGATCCGCTCAAATTTCAGCGCGTGAATCGCGCCCCGCATCGAGCCCTCGTACACGCCAAAACTTACCGCCCGCACAAAGGCCGGAGGAGCCATACGGCATGCGCGGCAACAGCCCGTCCCTGGGGCAGCTCCGGATGCGGGCTCGAACAGGTCTTCGCCGCAACGGGCGCAACAATTCTCGCGCTGCGGAGGGATCTCGCTCCAGCAGGCTTCGCAGATTGGTGCTTCAGAGAGTCGCGGTAGAAGGGAGCCACAAAGATGGCAAGAGGTAGGAAAGAAAGAGCAACTCAGCGCATGACCCAGCCCGCTCAGAACATTTCCGGGCGCAAGAGCCGCTGCGCGCCAGAACGAAGTTCCCTGACGAGAAGTCGGGCCGGAAATCTGGCCGGAGATCTGTCGCGAAACATCACGATAATCCGAACGAGGGTCGCTACTGAAGTCGCACCTCTATCCTGGCAGGCTGATCCACGCCCGCCTTGGCAACAGTATACGCAGACACCGATTAAGAAAGCTATCCCTGTACCTCAGCTGACACGCAATTTAAGTAATATCCATCTTGGGTCTACCGTGTTTAGATATTTTTTGGCGACACCAGCCAACGCCAATGGGATCGTTGTCGAACTCCTTTCTTCTATGCAACTGGTTCTTCAGCGAAACGAATCTCTGGACAGATTTCGATTTTCTCGGATATAACTCATGTGCGGGTCTGGATAAACTCGATGTCCAAATGTGCGGCACGTGACGTTACGTTTGCTCATGAATGCGGGTCGGTCACCTTGGGTGCTCGACCCCATTCTCTTTGCGGTCCTAGTTGATCCTTTTGCCTTCTTCAAAGGTGATTCCCGGAATTCGAGAGGGAATTGTGGACCACTTTCGAATTTCGTCCGGGGTGAAGCAATACTGACAAAGAGAATTGCGGAATTTGGACTCATCTGGCGGTGGCAAGGTGTCGAGAGGCTCGATGTTGTAGAACTTTCCCGCACGAACATCGCAGAACAGACATCGCTCTCGAACATCGGTTTTGTGGATGGCCGAGCGACGCATCTTGCGTTGGATGACCTGAACCGGCGGAGTGCCCGTGCGCCAATAGTGCATCTGCCACCACCGGGCATAGGGGTGACTGCGGTCAAACTTATCCCCGATCTGGATGGTCGCCTTGTCGGCCCCTACCTGGGTTCCAGGCGGCTTTTCGATGGTAACGGTGGCGATATACGAGGTTTCCAGATACAGCGAGGGTTGCCAGATATCGATCGGATCGCACTGCGGGTCGGTGCCCTCTCCGCTCCAGACCGTGACGCCAGTGATACCCGTCCCATCGCTTCCCTGACCGGCCCAAAAGGTCACCAAATACGTTGGATCAACGCGTAGAAGAGCGTTCACATAGGAGACGGTAAGATAGCGCTCACGGATATAAATTCCGTTCGGTTCAATCGCGCCGCTGACATCCTCGGACGGCGGCGGCGCAATCGAAGCACTTGCCCCGAGAAGTATCGATCCATAAGTGCGGACGATATCCGGCGCCACCTTGATCCCGGTCAGAACGGCCGTGACGCTTACACCGGGAATGCCTGGTACAGCGAAAGTTGCCGTACCGGAATCTGGGCTGGTGGAGGGTCTGGCGGTGTTCAGCCGATAGAGTGCATCTTCGAGATCCGTTCCAAAGAGCTGTCTGAGGAAAACCCAGATCTTGGCGTAGAGGGGCAAATCTACGGCAATCTTCGGACTAGTCGTGAATTCCACCCAGCCAGCCGACACGGAGATGCCGATATCGAGGTCGATTGTGGTTGCGTATCCCCCGGGAAAGGGATTTGGAGCTGAGTATTCCCCTGTAAAGTGAGCGTGAAATCCGTTCTCAGGCAGCGAGAGAACTGTCATCGCCGGGGGACCGTCCAGCAAAACAGCCACACCCTTGCTAGCGATCAGGAAAAGTGCACCCACATATGCCGATTGCTGAAGATAACTTGCGACACGACCGGTATCAACGTAGGCAAAGACGGTGTCAGCGCTTAAAGATGTGTCTGCGCCATCGGGGAGCCCAATGCTGTTCAAGTCCCCAACAGAGGGAAGGCCTAAATCATCAACTCCCAGCGTCAGCCAACCGTTCAGGACCTGAATTCCCCCAAGCTTGAGCGTCGGCGGATTCACCACCGCGCCACCCCCGCCAAGAGAACTGAACAATTGATTCAATAGCGAGTTCACGGGAATTTGAATCTGCAATAGCTTGGCGAAAACGTTCCGGATGTATTGGGCAAGCCAGTCGCGTATTTCCGGCCCTTGCATCGCATTGAGAATCTCTGCGACCTTCAGTCCAACCGTCACCGGCAAATCGGACCAGACAAGTGTTATGTCGTCCGCGGCGACGGTGAAACCAGTGAAATCGAGTACGGCAGCGACGGCATAGTTTTCCTGGGTCAAAGAAATGGGCACATCTACCGAGGAGGCAACTTGTAGCAAGAGCGTGTTCTGAGCGGAGAGTAGATCGGTGGTGAGCCGTGCATAGGCAGTTATCTGGACAGAGATCGTGTTAGGGGTTCGAGGCACAAGGAAAACGGCTGGCTTATCAATCCTCACCAAGCCTTGGAAGGTGGCCGGAATGGTAGACGAGGTGGTAGAAAAGCTCCCCTTCTGGACGCCGTTGCTCCACAAAGCTCGCCAAAGGGAATCAATCTGAAGATCGATGACAGACTGCGACACATAAGCGACTGCGGCAAAGCCTCCAAGAGCCGGCACGGACAACCTCCGTAGCCGCACCTTGCGGCTATCCTGATTGGCGCGGATTCTACCAAAGCGGAGATGCTGCCGGAAAGCATCTTCAGAAGAAAGAGGTGAGGTATTTACACTCACTACGTCAGGAACCGCTCCTGCGAGCGCTCGACAGTCCGCTACGAGTACATGAGCCCGGGAAAGCGCAATCCGACCAGCGCCGAATGGCGCGATGCCGAAGGCCGCTTGCTCTACGCCGCCTATTATGAATACGAACTAGACGCCTTCCAGAACTGGACACATCGCAAGGTCTCGGTATGGTCCTCCGACAACCCTGAGCGGACGCCGTATGAAGACGACACCCGCACCATCACTTATTGGCAGGAATAGCCAAGCGGTTACCCGCCGAGCTGGCCGGCGCCCCTGCGTGTAGCCTTCTTCCGCGCGAGCTTACGAGGCCTTGCCGCGAAGCTCCTGCTCGGCACGGAACCAATCGTCCACATGCTGACCATGCCGGTAGCCGCGCTCGGCCCAGAAGCGGTGAGCGAGCGCTGCCACTTCCTCCTGCGAAACCGGCTTGACCACAGCGATACCTGTTGGAGCTTCCGTCTTCTTGGCTGCCGCCTTCTTGGCACCGGGCTTCTCGGCCACCGGCTTTTCTGCCACGGTCTTCTTCGGTTTGCTGGGTGCTTTCGCCTTTTTCGTCGTCTCTGCCATGAATGTTCTCCGGTACAAAGTAGTGATAAACAAGTTTTTGCCTATCACTCTAAGAATACCGGACTGACCTCCCATCCGGAAACCTCAAGATTACGAGCGAACCTCCGAGGTATACCCGGCGTCCAATGCCCCGCTCAGGACCCGTGACTGCAAATCCGTTGGCCTCAAGCTTGTAACAGACCGGCCTGTCGCGAATGCGGACGGCACTCCTCCACAGTTCTGTCTTGTCTCACCGAGCACCTAATACCGTATAGTCGCTGTACATCGCACAGTGGAGGCACCTGCCTTGCCCGAATTTCAACCCTACGTCTCGCCCGCCGACAAGCGTCCCGAATTCACGCTCCGCGCCATCCTCCTCGGCTGCTTCTTTGGCATCGTCTTTGGCGCCGTTACTGTGTATGTCGGTCTCCGCGCAGGACTTACCGTGGCCGCCTCCATCCCTATCTCGGTCCTCTCCATCAGCATCCTGCGAGTATTCGGCAAGTCATCGATCCTTGAAAACAACATCGTCCAGACCACTGGCAATGCTGGTCAGTCCATTGCTTCAGGCGTCATTTTCACGCTTCCTGCACTGATCTTTCTGGGCTTTGACCTCGAATACTCACGTATCTTCCTGCTGGCTCTGGTCGGCGGGTGGCTGGGAGTGCTGTTCATGATTCCCCTGCGCCGCCAGCTCATCGTCGAGGAGCACGGCGCCCTCGCCTACCCTGAGGGCACCGCCTGTGCCGACGTTCTCATAGCAGGCGACCGCGGTGGATCATTCGCGAGCCGCGTCTTTCTCGGGCTCGGACTTGGCGGCATCTATACGCTTTTCCAGAACGATAACCTCTTCTCCGCCTGGCCCGGCACGCCCACCTACGAACCCGATCTGGGCGCGCAACACATCCTCAAAGGTGCGGCAATCAAGTGCGACGCAACACCGGAATACCTCGGCGTCGGCTACATCATCGGGCCCAAAGTCTCCGGCGTCATCTTTGCCGGAGGCGTCTTCTCCTGGCTGGTACTGATGCCGCTCATCCATTTCTTTGGATCGGGACTCGATCACCCCATTTATCCAGGCACTATCCCGATCAGCGGCATGAGCCCCAGTCAGCTGTGGTCCACTTACATTCGTCCGATGGGTGCGGGAGCAGTCGCCGCGGCCGGACTTATCACCCTGGTCAAGACGATCCCCACCATTGTCGGCGCGCTCACTAGCGGCTTTAGCAAGATGCGCAAATCGGGCGCATCCACCGCGAAGGCCATTCGCACTGAAGACGATCTGCCCATGAGCGTCGTCATATTCGGATCCATCGCCCTTGTCGCAATCATGTTCATCTTTCTGCAATTCCGGCCGGTGCCCGGCACCTATGTCGGTCCGCTGGCAAACCTCGCGGCGTCGCTGCTGGTGGTCGTTTTTGGATTCCTGTTCGTCACCGTCAGTTCGCGCATCGTAGGGTTGATCGGCAGCTCGGCGAGCCCCGTCTCCGGCATGACCATCGCTACGCTGATGGCCACTGCCGCGATTTTTCTCCTGAAGGGCTGGACTGCCCCAGCCTACGGCGCCCTCGCGATTACGATCGGCGGAGCGGTGTGTATCGCCGCCTCCAACTCCGGCGACACCAGCCAGGATCTCAAAACCGGATACCTGATCGGCGCAACACCGCGTCTGCAGCAGATCGCACTTATGATCGGTGTGTGCGTCTCTACGGTCATCATCGGGTTCACGCTCTCGGCAATGAACATCGCATTTCAGCAGTTTCGCGCGGCCCCGCAAGCATGGGATATCAACGCTCCTCACTCGGGGGTAACGGTTCAGAAAGATGCCAAGCTACCCGAGAAAATCTCCGTCGTGGACGCGAATAAGGTCGCGACCATGCACTCCCCAAGTGAGTACGTGGTGTTGAACGCCATCGGTTCTTCAGAGCTTGAGAGCGGCAAGTATCTCTACTCGCCTGCGTCCGGCAAAATCGAAGTGCAGTGGACGCAAGGCATCGGCAGTGAACGCGCAGCCGCGCCACAGGCCCGCCTCATGGCCACCGTTATTAACGGCATCCTTAGCCAGAGGCTTCCCTGGGGGTTGGTGCTGATGGGCGTCTTCGTGGTTATTGCCGTTGAACTCCTGGGCATCCGGTCGTTGTCCTTCGCGGTTGGAGCTTATCTCTCCATCGGCACCACACTGGCGATTTTTTGCGGCGGCGTGGTGCGATTACTCGTGGATGCCGCACTTAAAAAGGCTGGCCAAGCAGAGGATGAAGGAGAGATCAGCCCCGGTGCGCTCTACGCTTCCGGGTTAATCGCGGCAGGAGGCATCGTAGGCCTGATTGGCGTGGCCATCCAGGCCTACGAACAACTCACCGGCAACCACGTTCCGATCCAGTTTCCGGAGATTCCATATCTGCACAGCCAGGGTACCGCCGTGGTCATGTTCGCCGCGTTAGCCTTCTCGCTCTACTACTTCGCCCGCAAGCCGTTGAAGAAATCCTGATTTCTCGATCCGGCTCCCAGTAAGAAATCAAGCAGGAACGGTCATCAATTCAACCGATCTGATACGCACGCTTCTTCCATATCGCTGGCCTCCGAAACAGCTTGCACATGAACGCGTACCACTGCAAAACGAGCAGCACCAGCACACCGACAGGATGCAGCAGCACTCCGCGCCAGCTTTGCTGGTAGCGCCAGGCGCTCACTGCGCGAATTGCATAACCTGAAAATAGCGCTAGAAAACATAGGTCAAAATCCACCTCATTCAGCCGGAATGCAGCCCAGATCATCAGCGGAAGAGGTAATACCTGTCCTGCGAACAGCAGCACGGTAAACACTGGGATGCGACTCCACGAAGCCATACCCTCAGTGGCGTTCTTGGCCAGCCCCCACCACACCTCGCCCGCGCTGCCGTACATGCGGCAGGCCGCATCCCGGCTCAAATCGTAGACACTCGTCCTGAAGCCGTTCCTCCGAAAGAGGCGCGGCAACAGTACGCCATCGTGCATCGAAGCGCGAATCTCAGAGTGACCGCCAGTAGTGAAATATGGCTCCCGTCTCACCATCATGAATTGCCCGCAGCCCGCCGCAAATCCACTGCTCCCACTCAAGCGCTCCCCAGGCAAAGGCAAGAAGCCCAGCAGCACAAAATGAATCAGGGGCAGCAACAGCCACTCCAGAAAAGTCTCGGTCTCCTGGCGAGGAAAGCCGCTCACCAAGGCTCGCTCGTCCTCTCCCGGCGCAATGTAATTCAACTCGCTGAGCATTCGGTAAAGCGCCTCAGGCCCAAGGCCAACATCCGCATCCAGAAAGCAGAAAACATCATGCGTCGCCAACGAGGCCAACACCCAGCAGGCGTGCTGCTTGCCGTTCCAGCCCTTTGGCAATATCGGAGCCGGTTCGAGCCGTATCCGCAAATCCTCGTCGGCAATGGCCTGCACGATCTCACCGGTGCGATCGGTCGAGGCGTCGTCAAGAATGACAATCTCGAACTCCACTCCGCGCGAAGCCAGTACCGATTCAATCGCCGATGCGATCGAGTCTTCTTCGTTCCGCGCAGGAATCAGGACGGAAACCGGGGGAAGCACACGCCTATTCCACGGCGGGCCTGGACGTCGAAAGAACCACACATTGATTGCAAACAGGAAGGCAGGAATGGCGGCGCAGATCACGGCAAGCGGAACGAGCACCTGCAGCGGATCGACTGCGACAGACAAACCCAAAACCAGAGTCACATGGGAACTGAGCGTAATCACCGATGGAGGCTTCCGTGATCGTGATAGTACGGTCGCCCTGTGATCGCGCAAATGAGTCGCTTCCACACTTCATAGACACCGCCCACGCCGCCGCTTCCTGACAGAATCGTCTCGAATGCATCAGGGTCGCGTTCCGTCGCCAGCATGGTCAGCTCATCGAGCGTCGCGGACATCGCGTACGACAGCAGGTTGGTCCAGGTGCGCGCGTCTTCCATCGCGCCGTCGGCAATCTCCAGCGGCTCGCCGATATTGACCAGAATCTCCGGCAGCCGCTCATTCCAGAATGTGTACTCAATCGCCACCGGGACACAGGTCAGTCTCCCATTTCGGCTCATCAGCGCCCCCAGACCGGGACGAAACTCGACCGGCCGCTTGCGCACATCGTTGAACTGACTCTCGGGCGTTATCCAGAGAACCGATCCCGGACGCGCCAGCACTTCGTGCCCCGCGCGCAGCAGTTGTGACGCGCCGCGCATCGAAGCGCCATCGACCGGGAAAAACCCCATCGGCTTGAAAATACTGTAGTGATCGAGCGACATTGCATCCATCGGAGCATAATGCTCGCGCTGGGGAAGCAGTGACTGGCCCAGAATCATCGCTGTCAGAGGATCCCACCAGGAGGAGTGATTGGCAAAGAGAATCAGCGGCTCGGCCTGCGGCGGAATCCGGCCGGCATTGGCGACGCGCACGCTATGAAAATGGCGGCGCATGTACCAGCGAAGATAGATAGAAAACAGGCCGATCGCGCGTACAGAGGGAGTTCGCAACTCTCCGCCGGATCGGGCCGTATTCACCTGCGTTCGCGTCATACCGATGTTTGATGCTCCTCAACCGGACTGTGCGGCATTCGCGTGCCGGGCTCCGCGACCCCTTGTCCTGCATTTCCTTTACGATAACGCTGATCCAAAGCGTCTGCCGCAATCCACCCCGACATTAGTACCATAGGCATCCCAGGACCGGGATGCGCCGCTCCGCCTGCGAGAAAAAGCCCATCCAGGTCGCGACGCCGATTCGATGGCTTAAAAGCGCCGGTCCAGCGCCCGTGGCTCGACAGCCCATAGATCGCTCCGTTGAGCACCTTGTATCGCTCGTGGATATCCAACGGAGTCAAGGATCGCTCAAACACAATCCGCTCCTCGATATCGGGCATTCCGGCCGTGCGCTTCAACTTATCCAGAATAATCTGCCGGTACCGAGGAAACATCTCGTTCCAATTGTGCTCCGGGCGCAGGTAAGGCGTATGCACCAAAACGTACAGCGCATCGCCGCCGTGCGGCGCGGTGACTGCTTCAGTTCTCGAAGTTGAAGCCAGGTAACAGGTAGGGTCGGGCGCCAACTGGCCCAGATCGTAGATGTGGTGAAACTCTTCCTCCGGATTACGCGAGAAGACAAAACAATGGTGCGCCAGATGTTCGTAGCGCTTATTCAATCCAAGATAGAGCACTACTCCAGAGCATGCGGGTTCATATTCCCGCTGCTTCTCAAATCGCTTTGCTAGGTCGCCGCCCACCAGTTCACGATAGGTACGAACAGCATCTTCGTTTGACACTACCGCGTCAAAAAGCAGGGTCTCACCAGTTGAAGTCATCAACCCTGTGACCTTCTCCCGGTCGATTATCAATCGCTCAACTTCTACGGATGTGAAGTACTTGACACCCAGTTCACGCCCCAGCTTTACCAGCGCCTCAGGAACGGCGCGCGTTCCGCCTGTCGGATACCAGATGCCTTCTTCGGATTGCATATGACCAATGGCGCAAAGGATCGCCGGCGAAGCATCCGGCGATGAGCCGACGTACTGCGTGTAGTGATCCAGCATCTGCGCCACGCGGGTGTCGGAGATAAACTCGCGAATCGTTTCGCTCACCGTCTGCCCCAGCCGCATGCGCAATACATCTTTCAAAACCGCGATGGAGAATGCGCCCTTCAAATCCAGCGTGTCCATCATCGTGCCCACGGGCCGCCAGAAGAAGAACTTGTTGCTGATCGCATGCAGTTGTTCACTGAGCCGCTGAAAATTCAGAAAGCCTTCGCCCATGCCCGGCTTCAACTCGTCGAGCGAACCGGCCATTGCCTGCAGATTATCTTCGAGATCCAGAACCAGCCCATCGTCGAAGAAGCAGCGCCACTGCGGGTCGAGTCGAACCATGTTCAGGTAGTCTTCGAGCTTGCGGTCGGCCTCGGCGAAGATGCGCCGCAGCACCGACGGCCGAATCAGAATCGTGGGCCCCATATCGAAGCGGAATCCTTCTTCTTCAAGCACTGCCGCCTTGCCGCCCAGCCATGGATTTTTCTCGAAAACTTCAATCTGGTAGCCGCGCGCCGCAAGAGTCACCGCTGCGGCCAATCCGCCAAGTCCCGATCCAATAACCGCAATGCGCACGCTGCTGTCTCCTCTTGCCAATCTTCGCTAACTCAGTTTTCTTCCAGCTCGCCATAACCGCATCAGCCCGGTCCATTTCCTGCCTATACTGCCGTGCAGCATCTCCGCTAGTCCTGCAAATAACTCGACATGAGTGTCTCCCGTGGGTTCATACGCACGTCGCGAATATTTGCGTTGCGTCTGTATCGTTCGCGGCGTGGTCATTGCCAGCAAACCTTCCGCGCCGCGCGTCACGCCGAACCCGCTGCGCCCGCGTCCGCCGAAAGGAATGCGCGGGTCTGCAGTTGGGATGACGATATCGTTGATCAGCACATTTCCCACTCGAATTCGACTTGCGAGCTGTCTCGCTTTATCTTCAGGACCAAAGATCGATACTGTCAGCGCGTATGGACAAGCCGCATTCACTGCCAGCGCCTCATCGAGATTGACGGCACGCATTACGGTCAAAATCGGTGCGAAGATCTCTGTCTGCATCGATAGCAAAGCCGGTGTTGCGTCACAAATCAGTGTCGCGGACGATGCACTGCGCTCAACCAAATCGCCGCTTCCATGAAGCAGAATTTTTGCTCCCTGTGCGCGAGCATCCGCGACCAAAACCACCAGCAACCTAACGGCGTCTGGCGTAAGCTCGACCGGGGCAATCTCGCACAACTCCGCCGTCAACTGGCGTTCAAAATCGGTCGCAACCTCGTCAGCCATCCCTACCAAAAATATCCGCCGTGGAGCCATGCAGGTAAACGAGCCGTTGAAGCGCAAGCCGAATCCCAACGCCGACACTGTTCGCTCGATATCCGCACCCGGCAGCACAAAGACTGCATCACATCCGGAGAGCTCCATCGCCGCCGGAGTGAGCGTCTCGGCAAGTTGCCGCAATACGGCCTTGCCCGTTTCCGCAGAACCGGTCAGCACAACGTAATCCACTCCCGCGGTGATCGCCTCCGTCGCCGATTCCACTGAAGCATCGAGCACCGTCAACAGCTCTGGGTTTAGTCCGCACTTCACGAGCAGCTCACGCAGAGTGAAGGCCACGGCCTCCGTTCCTGGAGCGGGCTTCCACAATACTGCGTTCCCCGCCACCAGCGCCTGCAATGTCTGAACCCCTGCCAGCAACAGCGGATAGTTAGCCGCGCCAAGGATAAGCACCACACCCCAGGGAGCGCGCTCCACCTCAGCCTCGACGCCGGACAGCCAGACAGGCCTGCCCTCAGCGCCGATGTTTTTAACACGCAGTATCTGCTTCGCTTCGCGCTCAAGAAACCTGCACGCCTCGATCAACGGCAGCACTTCCGATACAAGAGAATCCGCAACAGTCCGGCTCAGTGCTCCCGCCAACTGCAAGGGGATAGTCTCCGCCAGCTCCGTGGCGCCTGAAGCCAGGCTCTTGCGCAGCCTGCGAAGGATCGCGAGCCGGTAACTCAGCGATGTGGCGGCCCACTGCCTTTGCGCAAGCGCAATGCGATCGTGATTAGCGAGATACTCGATCCCCATCCCTCGCTCTACCTGCTGCATTCGATTCTCTCGCAAGTACGACAAAGCAGTGTGAAGTGTGGAGTGTGAGGTGTGAAAAACCAATGCGCTTGCCGTTACACTCCGCACTTCACACAGCCTACCGCGCTGCTTCATACGCCGTGCTATTCCCGAGGCGCGGGACCGCATGCCACTTCGGCTCCAACTTCATATCCTCAAGCAGCAGCCTTGAAGTAATCCGCGCCGACTCAAAGATCACCGGCAACCCGCTGCCGGGGTGCGTTCCGCCTCCAACAAGATACACACCCTCCAGATCCTCAAAGCGATTATGCGGCCGCAAGTGCAGCATCTGCCGCAGCGAGTGGGCCATGCTGAACGTCGCCCCAAGATGCAGATGGAACTCCGAGTTCCAGCTCGCCGGCGTAAGACGTCGTTCCACGCGAATCCGCCGCTCCACATCTGTGATCCCGATCTTCTCCAGTTGCCTCAGCGCCATCGCGCGAAAGCCCTCCTGCTCCGTCTCCCAATTCACATTGGCATGCTCGTGCGTCACCGGCAGCAGCACGTATAGCGTGCTCATCCCTTTCGGCGCGAGCGTCGAGTCCGTCACGGATGCATTCTGCACATAGAAGCTCGCATCATCGGTTGTCAGCCTATGATTCTGCTCAATGTCACGGAGGTTTTGCTTATAGTCCTTTGACAGGTAGATGGTGTGGTGCGCCACGTCGTCGTAACGCCCTTCGATCCCCAGATACAGCATGAAGGTGGAGCAGGAAAACCTCTTCTTCGCGATGCGTTCGTTCGTCCACCGCCGGCGCAGGCGATTCGGCACCAGCCGCTGCATGGCCTGTGCAAAATCCGCATTCACTACAACGGCATCTGCATGCAAAGCCTCCTCCGCTGTGCGAACCCCAACAGCCTTGCGACCTTCGAAAAGCATCTCCTCAACCGCAGTATTCCGCAGGATCTTCACCCCCATGCCTTCAGCGATCCGCGCCATGGCTTGCGTCACCGCGCCGCAACCACCCACTGGATGGAAGACTCCATGCTCGTACTCGAGGAACGAAAGGATGCTGAACAGGCTCGGGCAGGAGAACGGCGACATCCCCAGATACTTCGACTGGAAACTGAACCCCAGCCTGATCCGGTCGTCCTTGAAATACTTGTGCAAGTCTGAATCGAGCGATCTCCAGGGCCGTACCAGCGGCAGCATGCGCAGCATCTCGGGACGGACCAAATCTCGCCAGCTCTCGAAGCTCGATTGTAGAATCGGCTCAAACCGCTGCAGCTTCTCGCGGTTGTCGCGAAAGTAGTCCTCCAGCCTCGCCGCATCCGCCGGACTGATCGTGGCAATCTCTCGCTTCATCCTTGCCACATCGGGAGTGGCGTCGACCTTGCCGCCTCCCCCGAATATGAGCCGGTATTGCGGATCCAGCCGATGCATCGGAACTTCTTTTTCGAGCGAGTGCCCGGTCGCCGCAAATATCTCTCGCAGTACCTGCGGATAGAGAAAAAACGTAGGCCCTGTATCGAAGCGGAAACCCTCCACCTGCATCGTCGATGTACGGCCGCCAACTGTGTCACGCTTTTCGAGCACCGTCACTTCTATGCCTGCTTTAGCCAGCAGCATCGCCGAGGCCAGACCACCAGGCCCCGCTCCGACAATCACAACTCGATCCGCTCTGCGCTTCGTGATCCCAGAATTTTTTTTGCTCATTGCCTCGGAGCTTCGTCGTATTTCTATGTCAGGTACGCGGCAGCTTCCTGTACGGTTCTCATCGTGAACAAGAACCCGCGGAAACTAACTCGCTTCTTCAATGTAGACGCCGGTTGCCGCTTCTGAAGGCTGGCAGCGAATTGAGTTTTACTGCAAAGAGAATGGACCCCATCAAATTTTGATGGGGTCCATTCATTTTCAATAAATCACGTAATTGTAGCGGAAACAGGACCAGCGCTTGCCGCCTAGGGCTTCGCCGCGCCGAGTTCATCCTTGTAAACTTTGCCGCCCTTCATGACGAAGTTCACATGCTCCAGCACTTCCACATGATCGAGTGGATTAGCAGTCACCGCAATCAGGTCGGCGTATTTGCCGCTCTCAAGCGTACCCACATCTTTCGACCTGTCGATCAGGTCAGCCGCGCTTGAGGTCGCCGCGCGAATCGCCCCCGCAGGCGTCAGCCCATACTTCACCATGTAGTGAAACTGCTTGGCGTTGTCCCCATGCGGATACACACCTGCATCCGTACCAAACGCCACCTTCACCCCGGCCGCAACCGCCTTGGCGAAGTTCTCCCGCTGGAGCCGGCCCAGGGACTTTTCCTTTTCGACATTCTCCTTGGGCAAACCGAATTCGATCGCTTTCCCCAGGATGTAGTCGTCGTTATAAATATCGGCCACCAGGTAAGTCCCATGCTGTTTCATCAACTCGATGCCCTCGGCGTCAATAAGACTTCCATGCTCGATCGAGTCGATTCCCGCGCGAACTGCGTCCTTGATGCCCTCGGTTCCATGGGCATGCGCGGCAATCTTGCGGCCTGCGTGATGAGCCTCATCTGCCGCTACCTTCAGCTCTTCGTAAGTGAACTGCTCCGCGCCGGGCTTGTCACCCGCCGAAAGCACGCCACCCGTCGCCAGAATTTTGATCACGTCGACGCCATACTTGATCTGTTCGCGCACGACTTTGCGAACCTCTTCCGGCCCGTCGGCAATGGCGTAATCCTTCTCTGCCGGATACATCATGTTGCTGACGGCGGGCGCAAAGCCATTCATATCGCCATGGCCCCCGGTGATCGAGATGCCCGGGCCGCTTGCCACCACTCGCGGTCCAGGGATGTAACCCGAATCGATGGCCTTGCGCAGATCCACCGCAAAGAAAGGCGATGAGCCCACGTCGCGCACGCTGGTGAACCCAGCCTGAAGCGTCTTGTTGGCGTTGACCACACCATTAAATCCGCCCATGAACGGCGTGTCTCTGACCTCATTGATCGGGTCGTAATGATCGGCGCGCGCTTCAAGATGCGTGTGGCAATCGATCAACCCCGGCAGCACCCACGCATTCGAAAGGTCCACCACCTTGGCTCCGGCAGGAATCGCAATCTCGCCTTCCGGCGCAACCTTGGAAATCCTCTCTCCCTCAACCACCAGCACGACCTTGTCGCGCAGCTTGTCTGAAGTTGAGTCGAAAAGATGACCGGCTTTCACGTAGACCGTAACCGGGGCTGGAGGAATAGCAGGGGTCTGGGCAGCGGCCAGAACGCCTGAGGCAAGCACAAAGAAAGAAGCGATACGCGAAAAGCGAGGCAAGCGGTTTGCTCCTGAATATAAGGTACGGTGGGGAAATCCGATGTGTCTCACTCTATCGTATTTGGATCCACAACGGAGCAGTTAAGCCAGCCGAGCGAACCCCTCACGCGCCAGCTTTGCCAGCGCCTGCGTCAAAATGGGCGAGCCATTCAGCGACTCAGGCCGTTCGAGCTGCATGCCCAGCTTGGCCGCATGTTTGCGAAAGGCTATATCGATGTCGTAAAGAATCTCGACGTGATCGCAGAGAAATCCAATCGGCTGCAGGATTACCGTCTTCACTCCCTCGGCTGCCAGCCCGTCCAGCGTCGCCTCGACCGTCGGTCCTATCCACGGACCGCCGCTCGCCCCCTGGCTTTGAAAAGCAAAGTACCACGCCCGGATCCCCGGAACCCGCTCCGCCACGAGTTGCGCCGTCCTCTTCGCCTCGACAGGATAAGGGTCGGGCGTCGCCACCGGACCCGTGGTCGGCCACAGAATCGGTTGGCCCTCCGAAGCAGCAGGCGTCTGAATCGTCCGGCAAGGAACACTGTGCGCAGTAAAAATCACCGGCACCGGACTACCTGCCTCGCTCGAAACCCTCTGATGCACCACGCGCAACCGGTCAGCAAAAGCCTCAGCCAGCAGCGGCTCCTCAGCCCATCCCTCCAAAAAATCCATCCGAATGCCGCCCGCATCGGCCAGCGCCGCCCGCCGGTACAGCCCAACCGAAGTTCGCGAGTTCTGCGGAGCCAGGCAGATGACCGCTGCCTCTTCGACACCATCCGCTCGCATCTGCTTGACCGTGTCGGCGATATAGGGGCGCCAGTTGCGCATCCCCACATACACGCGCTCACCAAGCTCCGCTGCCAGCAGCGCCGCCTGCTCCATCGTGAGGTCCGTCAGCGGACTGTGCCCCTTGGGCTCGCCGATCAACGAATAACGATGCTGAATCTCTTCAATCACGCTCTGCGGCATCGGCCGCCCGCTCACCACATTGCGGAGATATTCGGGAATCTCATCGACATTCCCCGGCGTGCCGTGCGCCAGCAGCAAGACCGCCCGCCTAGCCAAGCGGCACCTTGCCCGAATCTGAAGCAGACTGAACCGAAGCAATAACCTGCTTGCGCGCAAACTGAGGCGAAAGCTTCTTCACCATCCTGACCACCGCCTGCACGTTTTCAACCGGAGTGTTCGGCACGATGCCATGCCCCAGGTTGAAGATATGCCCCGCCCGGCCGTCAGCCTGTGCCAGCACCTGTTTAACGCGGGTCTCCAGAATAGGCTCCGGCGCAAACAGAGTGATCGGATCGAGATTGCCCTGTACCGCGCAGCCATACTCCATCGAGCGCCAACCCTCGTCCAGCGGAGTCCGCCAGTCGAGACCAATCACATCCGCGCCAGTCTCACGCATCGCCGGAAGCAGGCTCGCCGTATCGACGCCAAAGTAGATCACCGGCACGCCCAGCTCCTGCACCGCCCGCACCAGCCTCTTCGTCACCGGCAAAACATAATCGCGATAATCCTCGACAGAAAGCGAGCCCACCCAGCTATCAAATATCTGGATCACGTCCGCGCCAGCATCCACCTGCTGTTTGCAAAAGGCGACCAGCACGACAACCAGCTTGTCCAGCAGCTTCTGCCACGCATACGGCTCCGCATACATCATCTGCTTGGTGAAGATGTAGTTGCGCGACGAGCCGCCCTCGATCATGTAGCTGGCCAGCGTAAACGGAGCCCCGCAGAACCCAATCATCCCCAGCGAATCGCCAAAATGCCCCGCCACCTTCTCAATCGCTGCCGCCACATATTCAAGCTGCCCGGCCCGATCCACACGCAGCCGGTCTATTGACTCGGGACTTCGCAGCGGCGAATGCACCATCGGCCCCTCACCCGCCACAAACTCAAAGTCCAGCCCCATCGGCTCCAACGGCAGCAGCAGATCGGCAAAGATAATCGCCGCATCCACCCCCAGCTTTTCAGCCGCAGTAATAGTAACCTCAGCCGCCAGCTCAGGCCGCTTGCAGATCTCGACAAGTGTATGGTGCTTACGCACCTCGCGATACTCCGCCATATACCGCCCAGCCTGCCGAAGAAACCAAACCGGAGGCCGGTCCACAGGCTTCTTCAAACAAGCGCGAAGAAAACGGGCGCCACCAGTCATCCCCAGCGGCAAATCAGGATTTTCAATCAGGGAACTCATCTCCACCAATTTTAGAGGCTCAACCTCGTAGCGGTCAGCAGCACAGCGACACGCGGTTTGATTCGCGCAGAACGACCTCATTCAGAACCGGTGACAGTTCCAGCGCCAAAGGCGCGCCGTCATCCCAGCCCAGGCCATCGGCCTTGGGTAAAGAACAGGACAGAAGAAACAGGGCTGGAGGCCCGTTCTATCGCCCACATTGCTAAAAATTCGCTGCCCCACCTCTCCACACCTTTGCCCTCATGTCTAAGGTGCGATAATTTTGTAGCTATTGCTTCTGCAGTCTTTTCGACACGGGCCAGCCTCATTTCTCCAAAAGGTAGCCGGGAGCAAAAGCAGAGCACCAACTCAATATCGTTAAAGGCCCGGCCAACAACAAATGTCTTTGCTTAACCTGTTCAAAAGACGTACCCAAGACGTCTTCTACACCAGAATCCTCGTCTGTTCGCTCGGTGCCGTCGCGGAATCTGACTTGATTTCGGACTTCGACATCTACAGCCGTCACTTTGGAAGCGTCAAGCTCGAGCGTTTCACCGATGCGGATCAGCTGATGCGTTCTCTTTCCGACAAGTACGACATAGTTCACGTTCTCGCGCCAGTCTCATCCGATGGACACATCGCTGGGAGTCAAATCACTGGCACAGAACTCATCGAAAAATCGTCAGGTTGGGGCACAAAGCTACTCTGGCTGGCCAGCAGCAACGAGCCGGAAGGCTACATCAAGGGCTGCAAGGTAAACGGCAACAAGCTCAACGTCGTCATGACCGTCGACCGTGGTGAACATCGCTTGCCCGACTTTCTCGAAAAGCTGCTAACCCAAATGCACGCTGGAGCCAGCATGCCATTCGCATGGAATCGAATTGCCCCTCAGATCCCCGGCAAGCCCCATCCGGATGCACCCGTAACAATCTTCTACTCCGGCCTCGGGCAGGTACGGTTCCTTTGAGGACTTCAATGTCGAGTGTCGCGTCGACTCAACTCGGTCGGCGCGTTTCTTACCCACCCACAAATGACTTGGCCCATCTTTAACGCCGGGTTCACGGCAAGGATGGGCTGTCCCAGAAGCCCGCTCCACACCACCTCCACACGCCAAATCCCAATTCGCTGTAACAACCCACAAATGCCTTATAGAAACCGCAAATCCATGCGCATGAAAACAAGGCACATACAACAAACCCTGCCAAGGACTTTCCCGTTCAGCAGAGATTGTTCTACGTGGAACAATTTCGACAGCCCAGCCCCGCAGCCCATCAGTGAGCGAAGATCCGGTACTCCACGCTCAGCCGATCATGCCGCATCTCCGGGCGCGTGTAAGTCCGATGGAGCACGCTATTCAGAAAGACCAGACCATCGCCCAACTCAAGCTCAGGCGCCCAGAACTCCCCCGCCGAGAACCGCTGGCGCAACGCCGAGTCATCAAGCTCCGTGAAATGCAACAAAGCCGCCTGTCGTCCGCGCACAAACTCCAAACCCGGGCTGTCGTACCCACAACGGCTCAGCGGAATCCAGCAGGTCAGTAGCTCTGTCATCGGGATAACCTTCCCAGTCTCCGCAGGAAACTGAACACCAAGCGCCCCGTCCTGATGCCAGCCCTGCGGATGGTATTCGCTAGCTGGCGCCCGAACCGGTGCAAATTTTTTCCGCACCCACGACTGCTCCACCTTGCAGGTCCACTCACGGCCCATGGCTTCCGAAAACAGGCTCTCCAGACCCGGCGCGGAAAGAGGCGTTAAGAGTTCCTGCATGTCATTGCAGCCAAACTCCATCAGCGCGATCAGCGGCACAGAATGAGAGAGGCGATTGAACTGGACCTGTTCAGGAAGCGCTCTCCCTGCCTCAACGGCCTCAAAGCATCGGACGGCTGCCTCTTTCAACCCGGTCAGAGAATCGATGGCAAACCCGCCGCGCAGCAGTGCAATACCCTGTTCCTGAAGCTAAGAAATCAGGTTGCAGGAATCAGCCCCGTTCATAGTGGAAATGCAGCTCTTGTTCACTGGTAATGGGGACGCCGTTCCTCATCGCCGGGGTATACCGCCACTGCTGCACCGTCGCGATCACCGTTTCATCGACTGGCGAGCCCAATCCTTTGAGAAGGGTCAACTCTGTGATCTTCCCGTCTGCGTCTATGACTGCGTTCAGGATTACGTCGCCCTTGGTCCCATGCGGCAGGCTGGATAAATCGGGCTTCGGATAGGGGAAATAGCTCTGCAGAGCGATGGTGATATCGCCCTCACCCAGCCCGCTTTCGGCTGCGGTGCCTGCTCCGGCCTTTGTCTCGGTCGCCTGAGAATGATCGAGCTGAGGCACGCTCGGAGCAGGATGAGCCGTGGCTACAGGTTTTGCTTTTTCAGGACTTTTGAAGGGGGAATTTGAGGTTACGGGCTGACGGCTGCCGGGCGCGTAGAAAGTCAACACCGTGTCTCCCATTGCTGTACCGGGCAACCGGCAAGGCATGATGCGGGGAGACAGACGAAGGCGGCCAAGGAGGCAAAGCAGCAGCGTCAAATGCACTGCGATCGACAACAGTTCGCCCTTATGCCGCGAAGATCTCGTCCTCATCCAAAGAAAGAAATTACGCATAGCGCCTCGGGCAGAAACGAGTGTCCTAGATTCCCAGTGTAGGTTATCGAAAGAAACCTGTACATGTGACTCGTCACAGCATCGAATGTCGCGTCAGGCTATCTCACCGTGCCCCGTAATTCGTCTCCATCCACTTCAAATACGCGCCTGAAGTCACTTCCTGCACCCAGGCCTGGTTATCCAGATACCAGCGCACCGTCTTGCGCAGCCCCGATGCGAACGTCTCCTTCGGGCGCCAGCCCAGTTCGCGCTCGGCCTTGGTGGCGTTGATCGCGTAACGGCGATCATGCCCCGGCCGGTCCGTCACGTAAGTGAGCAACTGCGCATGAGGTCTATGCGGAGAATCGGGCAGGAATTCGTCGAGCAGGGCGCACAGCATCTTAACGGTGTCCAGATTTGCCTGCTCGTTCCATCCGCCTATGTTGTATGTCTGCCCCGGAACACCCCTTTCGAGCGCGACGCGAAGCGCCGCGGCGTGGTCGCCGACGTATAGCCAGTCGCGCACCTGCATGCCGTCGCCGTAGATGGGCAGCGGCTTGCCATGGATTGCGCGATCGAGCACCAGCGGCAGCAGCTTTTCAGGAAATTGCAGCGGGCCGTAATTATTGGAACAGTTGGTCACCACCGCGGGAAATCCATAGCTCTTGCCCCACGCCCGCACCAGCAGGTCGCTCGACGCCTTGGACGCAGCATAGGGGCTGTTTGGCTTGAAGGGGAAAGTCTCCTCAAACGGAGCGTCGCCCGGCTTCAGCGATCCGAAAACCTCGTCGGTCGAGACATGCAGGAAGCGGAATCTGGCCCGATCCTCCGCATCAAGTTTGTCCAGATACGCCCGCGCTGCTTCCAGCAACACAAAAGTCCCATTGATATTGGTCGCCAGGAAATCACCGGGGCCCACCAGCGAACGGTCCACGTGGCTCTCCGCCGCCAGATGCACGATTGCGCGCGGCGAAAACTCATTCAGCAACCGGTCGACAAGGGCCCGATCCTGAATATCGCCACGCACGAAGTGGTAGCCCGGTTTGTCCGCGATCGGCAACAAGTTGCGCAGATTGCCGGCGTAGGTGAGCTTGTCCAGATTCACCAGTGGCGTACCGACAGTATCGAACCAGTCGAGAACAAAATGCGAGCCTATAAACCCGGCACCGCCCGTGACCAGGATGGGGGATTCTTGTGTGAGCATCGCACTCAAGTGTAAACGGGCACGAATGCAGAGACCATGACGGATTTGTGGTAGACCGCGATTTGGAGTCCAGCGCTAAAAATCTACAAGAAGATCAAAAGTGCGGAGCACAAAAAACGGCCCCCGATTCTGTCGGGGGCCAAGTTGCCTTGGTTCTCTCGTGTTGCGAGAGCTTTGTTGGCGGCCGTACGGCTAGGGAGCCGGTAGGCGCGGGCTAAAGCCTCGGGGCGTGGCTGCAACGTTTTACGGTTGCGCCGCACCTGACTGAGATGGGTTTAACCGGGGGGTGGACCCATCCTTGGCCGCCAAGCTGTTTTCCATCAACCGCAATTCCACGTAGCTGGTCCGGACTGGCGTCGGCTTTGTATCGCCGGTCGCTGCAGCGGATATCGGGGCGTTGCCCAGAGCTACTGAGTGCATGCGGTAGACGGGAATGTCATGTTGGGTAACGAGGTAGCGTTTGACCGCTTCCGCGTACCGAGTGGAATTCTGAATACCTACACTGCCAGCACCGGGAGCATGCGCTTCAACTTCAAGCAGGTATCCCTGGTGACCGGAGAGATTCGCTGCCATGTCGTCAAGCTGTTGCTTTGCAGCCTTCGACAGAACTGTGGAGCCGCCCTTAAAGGCGATCGACACGGTGTTCTTTTCGTTGTACTGATCGAGGCCGTTCACCGTTCCGTTAATCTGGTCTACTTTGCCATTTGCCTGTCCTGCAACTGTACCGGCCTGCTTGGCCTGATCACCAGCGGCGGTGGCTACCTGATTTGCCGCATCTGCTGACGCCTGCGCCTTGTTGATGCCGGCGGTCGCGCGGGCATCAACATCCTTGATGTCTCTGGCATTCTTGGCGTTTACTTCGTCCAGCTCATTGAGTTCGCCCCGGATCGGCGTGACCCGGTTGTCGACCCACTTCTTACGAGCGAAAGGGTTGACCTTGCCCCAGAAACCTTCCTTCGGCGGGGCGCTCAGCTTCTCCTGAGTGGCGGGTGTGGGCTGCGTCGCCGAAGGGGTCGGGTCGCTGGTCCCAGTTGCTGGCTGCTGTGCAGCCGCAGAAATTGATAACGCAGACGCCAGCGCTATAAAAGCTACCTGGCCGGGGAATGTCTTCCGAAATGCAGACTGAATCGTCATTTAGGTGTTTCTCCCTGTTTTTTGTCAGCTCCGAGAAACAGTTCCGGAGGAGAGTGGGTCATGCCCGCTCGCTTTTTCTATTGCAAGGGCTATGCCAAACCCGGCTAGAACTCGAAGAATCGCATAACGCTATTGAAATGAAGGACCTGTGCAAGGCTGACTTGGGGCCAATCGCAACTGTTTGCGGATTCGGCAATAAATGGCGGTGTAGTTTTTGCCGGAGGGTGTAATTTTTACCAAGTAAAGGTGGGAACGTTGCCAAGTAAATGGCTGTAGTAGCGCTATTTCAGATCTACGTGGAGCACTCTGATCTCGGGCAGCGTGCCGGCCCAGTCCGAGGAAACGGAATCGAATATCAGCCGGAAATCTTTTTGGGCGTGCGACTGCAGTGGAACCAGCGAAAGGGGCGCCGTATCAACGTAGGGATCCCGCATTCGAATGACCGTGAGGGGCATGGTCTGGTTTTGCGCCACTTCGTTTGCGCCGTTGCGAAAGAGCACCTGCACCGTTACACCGGTGACCGTACGATCGCCGTTGTTGATGATGTGTCCGTCGATATATGTGACCTTACCGCCGGCAAGATTGGACGACTCGCTCATCGCCAATCCACTCAACGGCAGGTTGGCCGCATACGGATCAGCGGCAGCGTTAATTGGCGTAGCCGTTTCCGGTGGCTTCGGGCGTCCCCTCAACGCAAAACCGCCCACTACAACGACCAACACAAGTGCCAGCGCGATTCCCAGCGGAACCCAATTGCGTTCCCGCCGCTCGCCACCGGCAGTCAGGTTCAGATCAGATTGGGAATCCATGGGTTCCTCAGCGCTCACACCGCAGATTTTACACCGGAGACCGCTGCACAATCGTTTCTGGCAATACAAAGTTGCAGCCTGAAATCTTTCCGGGCATGGAAGGGTTTTTTACGCGTTTTACGCTAAACCAAGTAGGGCAATCCGGCGATAAGTTCAGTACGTTTTTATTGCGAAGAATGCATGAATAGTTTCCTCATCTGAAGATTTCATGCATCGCCTCTGCGCTCGGTTGCGTCGAACGAATGAGAACAAATTGTTTGGGAACTGATCCACAGAGAAAGCCGTATTTCATCGCAACATGTGAACCGATCAAGTCGAAAGGAAATCCGCGATGCAGGCCAATTACTCCAACCATTCCGTCGCGGTCATGCCTTCCGGCGAAGGCGATCATAAGCTCGGCCAGTACCTCTATCAGGCTGGAATCGTAGCCGCGATGCTGGTTTTTCTATTCAGCTTCTGGTCTTGCTAAGGGGCCAGTCAGGCCATCCGCACAAATCCCACACCCAAAACTTCAAGCGAAAAACTGGTCACCCAAATCGAGCACGCCCTGCGCTTTGGCGGAAGTCGGCGCCAGTCATCTCTACCCGCACGCACATCTCGGCAAGCCTGGATCGCATGCGCTCCCCGATCCGGTCTCCCAGCGTTTCCTCTCGCGTCGCTCGCTGCGTGGTCGTAAGACCGCTGCCGGCCGGCGGCATGTCGGGATAGTTTGTGGTGATGATCGTCGTTCGCTTGTCGTTGTAGCGGGTGTTCAGAATCAAGGCCACTGTATCCCAGACCCAATCGGTTGGCTTCTGCGCACCCAACTCATCGAGCACCAATACTTCTGCTTCGAAGACCGGCTTGAGCACATCGAGTTCCGTGGAGTTTACCTGCGGGTTGTAACTGTGTTGAATCTGTTTGAGCAGTTCGCGATAGTCGTAGAAAAGCGCCTGCGCGCCTTTCTCCTCAACCAGAGCCAGTAAAAGACCCACCGCCAAGTGCGTTTTGCCCACCCCAATCGAGCCGGTAATGAGCAGCCCCTTGCCGTCTGTTTCGACGGGATACGCCTCGACAAAGCGCCGTGCCGTCAGATGCGCCTGCCTCATGGAGGCATCCGCCCCGCGGAAGCCTGTTTCGTAACTGTCGAGACTGCAATGCTGATAGCGTTTTGGGATACGCGCCGCCGTTACCCGATGCCCGCTCTTGGCCGCCTGCTGGCAGACGCAAACCCGGGCCACGCGACCGCCGGCGGCGTTCACCACCAGCACCATTCCAGCACCATCACATTCAGGGCAAACGTCGTCCATCACTCTTCCAGCCTAGCGCAATCGAGCTGTCTCCGACGACAGAGGCAGCCCTCTGCAAATGTGGAATTCAGGCCCGCGCCCCGGGAAACTCCTCGATATGAACCTCGCCCTTGCGTCCGAAGTAAACCGCCCTTCGTCCGGTCAGGAACACCCGGTACGCCACCACGCCAGCAGCTCTCGTCTGCCGCAGAAACTCCGGATAGCGGATCGTATCCGCCTGCGCCCCACGAATCGCAGCCACCAGCCCGGCCTGCGAAAACTCTTCAGCAATCACGGACACGGGCAGCGTCGATTTCACGACGAGGGTCTCGCCACTGGGCATGTAGTAGACCTTCTCTCCCCGCACCAGGTCTGCGCAGTACGACTCCACTCCAGCCTCCAGCAGCCCGGCCACCACCTCAGGAAAGCGCAGCCTTCCCGCTTCCGACTCCTCTGCCGCCCAGCGCATCACCTGCGTATTCATCGTCTTTTCTCCAATCACGGTCACCGTTTTCTCCTATTCGGTTGGTAGTTTGGTCAGGTGATTGGCCTCGACCAGTTTTTTGAGAATCGCGGACAGTGCCTGCCGCTCATCCTGTGTCAATGCGGCAAAGAACTCCGCATCGTTTTCATCCGCCAGCTTCGCAAGCCTGGGAACCAGGCTTTTTCCAGCAGGCGTAAGCGCAATGGTCTGAAACCGCCGGTCGTCGTCACGCCCCACACGTGTCAGCAGCTCTTTGCGGAACAGCCGGTCAACCAGCTTCGAAACAGCACCCCGGCTCAGCCCGGTTGACTCCGCCAGGAGGCTCGGAGCGAGGCTTGCGTGGTCGAACATCTCCCGCAGAATTACCCACTCCGCCACCGTCACGCCACTCGCCAGCAGCTTGTCCGCGAAGGCGTACGAGACATGGTTCGAAACAAATCGCAGCCAGAACCCCAGATGGCTCTTGAGATCGCTGACTGCCCTGTCGTTTAGCGTGGGCTGCTTCATGGTTTCCTCAATGCCAAAATATTAGTTTACTTGGAAACTATTGTCAAGGAATTTAACTAGGAGCGACTGTGTATTCCGACCGATGAACTTCCCTGCCAGCCCTTCACGGCATAATTGTTTGAGGCTGCTGATGTCCAATTCGCGTCTGCTGTTTGGTTGCGCTATTTTTCTGGCGTCTTTCTTGCTTTTTCTGGTCGAGCCGATTGCTGCAAAGCAGCTGTTGCCGGTCTTTGGCGGCTCGGCGGCTGTCTGGATTACCTGCCTCGTCTTCTTCCAGACCACCCTGTTGGCCGCTTATCTTTATGCGCACTGGCAGACGCGGAGATCCGGTCGAGAGCCGCACCGGCTGCCATGGTCGCTCCATCTCCTTCTGCTTGCACTCGCTTCCGCGGCAGCAATAGCGTTCGCACTTCAAAAAATCGATGCCAATCAAGCTTCTGGCCACCCAATCGTCAGCATCTTCGTCTCCCTGACTGTCTCGATCGGTCTCCCTTTCCTCATGCTCGGCGCTACCAGTCCGCTCTTGCAGGTTTGGCTGGCACGCATCGAAACCGGCAGAATTCCTTATCGCCTGTTCGCCCTGTCCAATCTCGCGTCTTTGCTGGCGCTGGGCATCTACCCGTCGCTTGTCGAGCCTTATTTCGCGCTGAAGGCGCAACGCTTCACCTGGTGTCTGGGCTTCCTCGCCTTCGCCATCCTTTCCGGAACTCTGGCGTGGAAAACCCGCTCGATGGCACTCGGTTCCCCGAAAGCAGGCGAAGAGCCAGACACCCAACTACCAAACGCAGAACTACCCGAATCGCCCACAATGCACAAGCTGCTCTGGCTGCTGCTGCCCATGGGCGCGGCGATGCAGTTGAGCGCCGTGACCAGTTACATCACAGCCAATATTGCTCCGATTCCATTGCTCTGGATCGTGCCGCTGGCTGTCTATCTGCTCACGCTGATCCTGGCCTTTCAGTTTCCTCGCCTCCTGCCTCGCTGGCTGATGTCCCGCCTGCTGGTGATCATGCTGGCAAGTCTCGGATACATGATGATGCAGGTCGATAAGTCGCTCCCTATACGCATCGGCATTGGCTTCTTTCTCCTCGAACTGTTCCTCGCCGGTCTCTTCTGCCACGGCGAAGCCTATGCCCTGCGCCCCAAAGGAGCCTCCGAATCCACCCTTTTTTATCTGCTGTTTGCTGCCGGAGGCGCATTGGGGTCGTTTCTTATCGGCGTGGCGGCGCCGCTGATTTTTCGATTCAACTACGATCTCGCGCTTACATTTTTCGTTACCGCCGCGCTTGCCCTCGCGGTTCTCTGGTCGAGCGGCTGGGGACAACGCCTTCTGTGGGGAACCGCCACTATTCTGCTACTGATGCTGGTCTTTTTCATCCAGACAGCCTATGAACGCAACACCCCGGTCGCCGTTCGCAATTTCTATGGCAGTCTTCGCGTCAAAGAATCCGTCGGCTATCCCGGAGCGGTGATACGCACCCTCACCAACGGCAACATCCAGCACGGCACGCAGATATTCTCACCGGATATGCAACACACCCCGACCACTTATTACGCGCGCGATTCTGGCATCGGAGTCGCGATGGATGCCTGTTGCGAAAGCCGGCCTCAAGGGACAGGCCGTAATATCGGCGTCATCGG
>Ga0206895_1080_pt2 | contig 27067 bp, 25 predicted proteins | sample Alteio_BWOrgHeat_51_FD_152967 | JGI IMG/M metagenome (GOLD analysis project Ga0206895, IMG submission 152967) | Enriched cells from forest soil in Barre Woods Harvard Forest LTER site, Petersham, Massachusetts, United States -... | ecosystem: Environmental > Terrestrial > Soil > Temperate forest >...
CCATAAAGACGGAAGGAGAGCGAAAGCAGGCGCGAAAGGATCGAAATGATTTCGATAAAGCCGACGAGGAAGAAGATGGGCGAAAGCGCGAGGTAGAGGAGGATGTGGACGTCCTTCTTGTCGGCCTTGTTGCCGAAAATGTCCTTCAACAGCACGCCGATGCCCGCATAGCGCAAAACGAAGTAGAGCCACGCCACAAAGGAAACAATGGTCAACGCAAGCGTGGTGTTCAGGTCCGAGTCCGCCGGGCGGAAAATTGTTTTATAAATGCCGTCTTGGTTAACGATGCCAATGGAGCCAGCGCCGGGGAGCAGCCCGCTCCAGTTCATGATCAAGATGAAGAAGAAAAAGCCAATGAGGAGCGGGAAAACTTTATCCACCATGTGTGAGCCGACGATCATTTCCACGAGGCTGCGCAATTCGCCCAAAACGGTTTCGACCACGGTCTGGCCGCGGCTGGGAATGAGCTTCGGGCGACCGGCAGCCCAGCGAACTAGTAATATAAGGGCCAAAGAGAAGAACCAGGTGGTGACCATCGCATTGGTCACGGAAAAACCGCCGACATTGTAGACTTCCGACGGGCCGGGCTCGACACCTTCCGCGCCGAACGCCGAAGCGCCCGCCGCCAGCCAGAGCAGGGGCGTAATAAAGGCGTATTTTTTCCAGCGGATGGAGCGCAGGATCATGGTAACAGGAGCAGGGAAAGTTGGGCTTTTCATCGCGGAGAACCGGAATGAAAATGGGGAAACAAAGACGATGGCGAACTGGCCCCAAGGCCGTTAACCGGATTTTACCACTTAAGGTAAAATTATGGGGGTCTTTAGGTTACAATTAGGAGGTCTTATCGAGGTGAGGAATGGGCCAGAGGCATAAACAGGACGGTTTGGGTGAAATGCGGTTGCGTGGTCGGTGGCTACCCGGCTGTATTGGCTCCATGGAATCACCGGCAAATCAACTCAACCCACCGCGGGAGCGGCCGATGCGTCTCGATCGCTTTCAAGATGTGGTATTTTGGGTGCTGGCAGCGTTTTTCTTTGCCCAGATTTGGCTGATGCTGTGGCCGGATATGCGTGGGTAACGTTGATTAGAATAGGTTATCGACGCACGGCCATCAGGGATTGATAGGCTCCCTGCATTTCCTGGAAAACGGTGGTGAACTCGAACGGCCAAGGGGTTTCAGGCGAGAGCTGCCATGCAGAATGCCTGCTTATCTGTTCAGTAGCCCACTTGAAAAAGCCTGCGTCGTCGGTCCGAACAGCCAGCCAACAGCCTTTTTCGGCTCTAAGGGCCATGGCATCAAGGAGTTCCGTTTGGAGCAAGCGGCGTCGCTGATGGCGTTTTTTTGGGCCAAGGGTCGGGAAAAAGGACGAAAATACCAGAAAGGCGAACATGGGGAGGCAAAACGGCCAAGGTTTCGGCAGCCTCGGCCTTGCGAAAGGCGAGGTTGGCGAGCTTGAGGCGGTTTTGCTTACGCTGGGCGCGCTCAATGCGTTTGGAGACGAGGTCCACACCCAGGTAGTGGGTACCTGGGTTGGCTTCGGCGTAAGCAGTTAAGAGATGGCCATGGCCGCAACCGGCTTCAAAGACAAGGGAGACGGGGCTGGGGTAGAGCGTGGCGAGGTCGGCCGCGAGGGCATCGCGGAAGGCCGCCTGGCTGGCAATGACTTCGGGAGCGGCTTGGGAAGTGGGGGGAAGGACACCGGGCATGGGAATTCTTTTGCGCAGTGTGGCGCGTTCGCGGTAAAAAAGCATCTCCCGATTTACCTTATGAAAAAAATGCCTCCATTGATCAGTTCGCGGGTGGCCGGCCCGTTGGGAATTTTGCATCTGCCGCGCTTGTGGCTTAAGGGCACGCTCGAAGCGACGGGTCAATTGGCCGACGGCTACTGGGTCGGCAAAGGTTTTGATGCGATGTTGCTGGCAGCGGTGAACATCCCGGTCGAGACGTTCCAGGCCTTTATTAAAACGAAGCCGAGCTACCCGGCATTTGAAGCCTGGATTCAAAAACAACCCGGCGTGAGGCTCGATGCGGCGACGATTCAAAAATTTAATACGGCGGTGTTGCATTATCACCACAAGGAGGAAGTGCGGAAGGGCATCCTCGACAAAGGCGCGATGAGCGCCGACTGCAACGCGCCGGATGCCGCGACGTTGAATGATTTTGACGACTGGCAGGATTTTTGGACGGCGTGGATTAAGTAAGCTATGAGTTCGAAGCGCGATAAGCGGGTGGATGCATATATCGAGAATGCCGCGGAGTTTGCCCGGCCGATATTGCGGCATTTGCGGAAATTGATTCACCAGGCGTGTCCGGAAGTAGAAGAGGACATTAAGTGGAACTTTCCGTTTTTTATGCATCACGGGAATTTGTGCGGCATTGCGGGATTCAAGGCGCATTGCACCTTTGGCTTCTGGCGGCAGGGGATGACGGCGGTGCTGGAAAAAGAGTGGAACAAAGCCGACGAAGCGATGGGCCATCTCGGCCGCATCACGTCGCTCAAGGATTTGCCGGATGATAAAACGCTGGTAAAATATATTCGCGAAGCGGCGCGGCTCAACGAAGCTGGCGGGCCGGTGCGCGCGAAACCCGCGAAGCAAAAGCCTGAAGCCAAAGTACCGGCGGATTTAGCGGCGGCCTTGCGGAAAAATAAAAAAGCCGCGGCGACGTTTAAAAATTTCAGCCCAAGCAACCGGCGCGAATACGTCGAGTGGATTATGGAAGCGAAACGCCCCGAAACGCGCGCGACACGACTGGCAATGACAATCGAATGGCTCGCCCAAGGCAAATCGCGGAACTGGAAATACGAGAAGTGCTAAGTGGCCGGTTTGGCCGTCGGCCATTGCACGATGAGTACGCCGCCCAAGATAATAAGCGCGGCGAAGCAAATCATCGGCGTGAGTGGCTCGTGCAAGATGAGCCAGCCGAGGAATGTGGCGATGATGGGATTAACGTACGCATACGTCGCGACGCGGGTAGGAGCGCAATGGCTGAGTAGCCACACATACGCACTGAAGCCTCCGATGGCGCCAAAGATGATCAAGTAGGCAAACGCGAGCCACGCTCTCGTCGTGACTTGCGCCGGGTGAAACGCACCCCACTCGCCGAGCACGAGAGCAGTGACGCAATTGGCCACGCCGCCGCACAACATTTGCGCGGCGGTGGACACCCAGGGCGAGGTCGCCGTCGTGTGGTACTTTTTATACAAGGATCCCCCGGCCCAGAAACCGCAGGCGGCCACAAGCGCAACTGCGCCAGCCAGAGAGGTTGAGTCTGCGCCACCGCCAGGTGTATTTGCGCCGAACACGAGTAGCAGCACGCCGCCCGTGCCGACGATGATGCCGAGAACGGTTTGCAACTTCGGCCGATGACCGCCGGGGCGGATGGCTTCGAACAAGGCGAACCAAATTGGGGATGAGGCCAGGATGAGTGCGGCGAGGCTGGAGTTCACGGTTTGCTCCGCCCAGCAGACTATGCCGTTGCCGCCTACCAGAAGCAGGGAGCCGGTAATGGCGGCTTCTTTCCACTGGCGCCGTGTGGGCAACGGCATTCCACGCCAGGCCAACCAGCCCAGCATCAACCCGCCCGCCAGCAGGTACCGAAAGCCCGCCATCAGAAATGGCGGGATCTGCCCCACGCAGATCCGGATGGCGAGGTACGTCGACCCCCAAAGAATGTACACCGCCGCAAAGGCGATGATGACCTTGGCGCGGTGGGACAGGACGGGTGTGGAGGACGGGATGTTCATGGCGAAAGGCCGGCGAACACCAGCAAGCGGGGACAAAAAACCCGCCGGCTGGAAGCTCGACGGGCAAAGGAGGAAAATTTTTTTATAACCTCAGAACCCGGTCGAGCCGCAGGCATGCAATGCCTTCGCCTTCGTCATCTGAGCGATGACGGCAGCGAGTGCTTGAGTGCGGGCTTTACGCAGGTTCATGGAAGTGAGAAAAAAGTAGGATGAGCGATTCGGTTTGTCAATGGCGCCGTGGTCAAAGCGGCTATATTGAAAAACAGTCAAAATCAATGTGAGGAACTTTATTTTTAACTCCGGGCAAGCTCGGTGAGTCTGGCCAGCGCCAATTGAGCAGCGTCATGCTCCATGGCGACTACGGCCTCCTCGTTTACGTTGGCTTGGTAAAGCAATTCAACGAGTTCGGTAAATTTGGCCTGTGACCGACTCGCGACAATAGACGCCGAGCGGAAATTTATCCATAATGCGCTGACGCCATCTTTAAGATTCTGAGCCACCTTGTCGGAGTTTTGTCCGTAAGCAGAAAAAAATTCGTTGTCCGCGCTAACCTGGAACGAACGAAAAGGGTCGGATGAACGATGAATTACCGCATCGTCTCGCTGGCAGATGGCGTAAAAATGTTCTGCGACTTTCTTTTTGCTATCCAGGTTTTTGGCATCACGATCAGCAAATGCGACTTCCTGGGTTTTGAGTCCGGAAAGATAGGCCAGCGTTGCTTCTGCCTGATCTTGCCCCAGTTGGCTGATGCTCATCAATGACGCACGATTTTCCTGAACATGACTAAGCAGGTCGATTAGATCGGCGTATTTTACGTGTGTAGGTAAAATCTCAAAATGAGCCAGGCGAAAAAACAGGTGCAACCATTCAATTTTTTGACCGGGTTCTTTTACAATATGGCCGTCATTTCTTGCTTCGAGGTGAATTAACTCGTTCTCGACGCGCACCAGTAAGAAACCATTGTCCCGGCCGATTTCAACATTGGGCCGGCGGCAAATCGCCAAAAGCATTTCCGCAACGTTTTTGTTATCAAAGGTGGTCATGCCCCACGGGGTTAATGTTTTGTGGATATTCCGTTAAATGACGGAAGGCCGGACCCGCGAATTACTTCAGCAAGTTTTTCCACCGCTCGATCTGTGCGGCAGTTTGCTTGGGGCCGGGCATGCCGGTTTTTTCCCGAGCAGCGAGGGCGCGGGTGGTATTGAAAACATCCTTCCAATTACGCGCGAGCTTGGGCGCGACGCGGCGGGCGGCATCGTCAGGCAATTCATTGAGCGGCACTTCCATTTTCTCGGCGAGGCCCACGAGAGTGCCGACGGCGTGGTGCGCTTCGCGGAAGGGCAAACCTTGGAGGACAAGGTGGTCCGCGAGATCGGTGGCGAGCAAGAGCGGGTCCCCCGCGGCGGTGGCGCAGACATCCTTTTTAATTTCGAGACCGAGAATACAACGCGCGAGAACTTGCAGGCTCAGCGATAGCTGGTCGAACGCATCGAACACGGGCGGCTTGTCTTCCTGCAAATCGCGGTTGTACGTCAGCGGCAAGCCCTTGACGAGCGTGAGCAGCGTTTGCAAATGACCTTGCAGGCGTGCGGATTTCCCACGCAGGAGTTCCATCGCGTCGGGATTTTTTTTCTGTGGCATGAGGCTCGAACCCGTGGTGAAGGCTTCGGGCAGCGCGGCAAAGCGGAATTCGGAACTGGACCAGAGAATCAAGTCTTCGGCGACGCGGGAAGTGTGCACACCGCAGAGCGCAGCGGCGGAAAGAAATTCGATAAACACATCGCGGTCGGCCACGGCGTCCATGCTGTTTTGCGTCACACGCGGGAGACCTTGGGAATCCACAAAGCCCAGTTCGATGGCGGTGAATTCGCGGTCAATCGGCAACGTCGTTCCAGCAATAGCTCCTGAACCGAGCGGGCAGATGTTCGCATGTTCGGCGACGTCAATAAACCGCGCGCGGTCGCGGCCAAACATTTCGGCATACGCGAGCAGGTGATGCGCGACGGTGACGGGTTGGGCACGTTGCAGATGCGTGTATCCCGGGATGATGGACGCCTGATGCGCTTCGGCTTGGATGACGAGCGCTTTCAACAAATCGGTCAGACCAACGTAAAGTTGCGCGCAGGACCATTTGAACCAGAGGCGCATGGCCGTGGCGACCTGGTCATTGCGGCTGCGGGCGGTGTGGAGCTTCGCGGCGGCGGGTGTGCGGTGCTTGAGGGCGTGCTCGATATTCATGTGCACGTCTTCGAGCGCGGGGTCCCACTTGAATTTGCCGGCTTGGATTTCTTCCAAAATTTCGTCGAGGCCTTTGATAATAGCGTCGCGCTCGGTCGCAGTGATGAGGCTGACTTTGGCGAGCATCTTCGCGTGGGCCTGGGAGCCGAGGATGTCGAACGGGGCGAGGCGTTGGTCGAACGAGACGGACTCGCTGTACTTGAGCATGAGCTCGGATGGCGGCTGTGCAAAGCGGCCGCCCCACGTGGCGTGTTTGGACGAGGTCGGCGGGGCGGCAATCGGATTGAGGTGGGACGGCTTGGAGGCTTTCGACATGGGGGATAGTCTGATAATGGAAATCGGAAAATGGAAGATGGAAAATGGGGGTGGGGAGGTTATTGGGGAATGTGACAAATCAGAAATTGCCAAGCGGAATGGTTGGGTAGTTTAATCTGTAGCGTGGCCAATTATTCGATAAACACGTTGCGGTATGAGCGGTATGGCGTACCGGCGGAGGTTTTGCAGGAGGCAAAAGTCGAACTCCAATCTCCAAGCGCAGGAGAGGCCTTGGTCGCCTTGCGTTACGGTGCGATTCATTATTCAGACTTGGGTTTGATCAACGGCACGTATGGTAAATTGCAAAAGCTGCCAAAGGTGGCGGGGCGCGAGGGCGTGGGTGAGGTCGTGGCGGTCGGGTCAGGCGTAGATAATTTAAAAATCGGCGCGATGGTGCGGATGCCGGAGGACGCGGGCGTGTGGCGCGAGGCCGTGGTGGCGAAGGCGGTGGAGCTTTACCCGATTCCCGCCGGAGTACCCGCGGAGCAGGCGGCGCTGGCGTTTATTAATCCACCGACGGCCTGGCGCATGCTGCGCGATTTTGTGAGGCTGGAGCGCGGGGACTGGTTAATTCAAAACGCGGGGACGTCCGCGGTGGCGGTGTTGGTCGCGCAACTTTCACGGCATTTGGGGTACAACTGTATCAGTGTCGTACGAGATGCAAAAGTCGCGGAGACTTTGCTCAAAGCCGGAGCGGCGAAAGTCGTGGCGGAAGATTCCGGCTATGAAAAAAACGCGGCGAAGCTGACGGGCGGCGCGCCGATTAAGTTGGCGCTCAATGCCGTCGGCGGCGAAAGCGTGGGACGGCTGTGCCGCGCAGTGGGGCTCGGCGGGGTGGTGGTGACGTACGGCGGTGTCACCGCCGAGCCGATGAAATTCCCGACGCGGTATTTAATTTTTAACGACATCCAATTGCGCGGCTTCTGGCTCGATGGCTGGGCGCGGACGCATTCAGTAGAGGAAATGGGCGCGATGATGGATGAGCTTTTTAGCCTGATACGCAAAGGCGTGCTCGCGCAGCCGGTGGTGGGCAAATATCCGCTCAGCGAATGGCGCACGGCACTGGAGCACGCGTTTCGTCCCGGCCATGGCGGGAAAGTGTTATTTGAAAGCAAGTGGACTATGCCTTAGTTGTTTCGACTGATTTGGACGGAGTTGCTTCGACGGTTTCATCAACCCCGTCGTTGCCAATCGAATCAGTCGGACATCCTAGGTAGGCTTCTTCCGCGAGTTCGATTTCTTCCGGTGTCACCGGTTGCCGGTAAACGTAGGAGACGATCAGGTCGTCATTGCGACGAAAGAAATCCGGAGCAGTTTCGCGACAAAGGTTGCAATCAATACAACTGGAGTCCACGTAGAAGCGTCCTCGCACGTTATCAGTCAGTCGGTCTTTTTTATCAGCCATAGTTTTAATTGGGTTCGATGGCAGTATAACGCGCCTTTGGTGTTGCGTAAAATTCATTAGAAGAATAGATTAATGTATTAAATGAATGAGTATCTCTCGACGACGCCCTTTGATCTCTACGAGATGCACTTATTCCGGCTCGTGGTGAAGTATGGGAGTTTTACCAAGGCGGCCGAGGTGGTTGGACTCACGCAAAGCGCGATAACGCGGCAAATCCAGGGAATGGAAAACAGCCTTGGGGTCAGTTTATTGGAACGCACCACACGAAGGGTTCGTCCGACTCCAGCGGGAGCTTATCTTTATGGGGAAGCCAGCCGTTTGGCTGGCGACATTGATTTAACGCTGAAGAAATTAAAAGAGGAATTTGCGGGAGCGAAAAAACAAATTCGCGTTGGGGTTTCGCGATCCATCGGTTTGGCGTATTTACCGGGATTCTTTCACGCCTCGTTAAAGCGTACATCGGATATAGCCTGCCAAGTATCCCAGCAACCTAGCCAGGAAATTCTGACTGGTTTAGATCGCAATGAACTTGATGTCGGAGTGTTGTGTCGGCCGAAACAATTGCCGCGTACGCTACGCGCAACCCATCAATTTACTGATGCCTTTACCCTGATTGCGCCGGCACTGGAGTCAACTGAACCAATACTGGTGCCTTTTGACAAAAAGACTTTCCGCCAATGGAAAGAAAAACAACGCTGGTTGCTAATTTCTGAAGCCACGGAAACCGGACAACAATTGCGCGCGTGGATGTCCAAGCAAGGTTGGCGGATCGAGCCAGCGATGCAGCTCGACGATTTTGATTTGCTGATCAATCTGGTCGAGCTGGGGATGGGGGTGGGATTTGTGCCCATGCGAGCGCTGGCGCTCTACCGGCAAAAACGAAAATTAAAGCAGATAAAGTTGATCGATCGGTTTGAGCGCGAGTTGGTGGTCGTAGTACGCAAAAACCGAAAACCACCGCAGCATTTGCAGCAATTTATTGACGACATTCTTTTTTAAAGGCGGCAACAAGACTGAGCCCTACATCCCCGGCATACTCGTCTGGCCGTTTTGGATGCGGTCTTGGAGGTCCTGCACGGTTTGCTGAATCTGGGCTTGGACGTCGGGTGTGAGAATCGAGGCGACGGTGGCACGGTTGGCCAAATTTTTGCCGAGATTGGTTTTCTGCTGGTCGGTAATGGGCGCGGTGGCGAGGGCAGCGCGCGCGGCGTCTGGGTCTTTAACGGCCCACTGGGTGATGCTGTTGCGGACTTGATTAAAGCGGCGGTTGTCGTTGCCGATGGTCACGGCCAGAGCATAAGCCGACTGCGGGTCGTACGCGGCTTGGTTGGCGACATAGCGGGCGACGGCGGCGTCACGTTCCTCACTGTCCGGCAGAGATTGCATCCACGTGGCGAGGGCTTGCGGGTCTTGCTGCACCCAACTGTTGGCGAGGTCCACGATGGAGTTCACGCGCGTGGTGGCGTTATCAATATTGAGCACGGCCTGCGCGGCGGCAGTCGGGTCGGTGGAGGCCCAGGTGCCGATGATGTTGCGGAAAGTGGCGCCAGCGGTGTTGGGCTGGTTGTTGGCCTCGGCCCAGGCGGCTTGGGGGTCGGTGTTGGCGAGATTGGTGAGCACATTTCCGATGGCGGTGTCGCGGGCTTTGCCTTCGGGCAATGCTTCGGCCCAAGTGAGCGCGGCTTTGCTATCCGTTTGCGACAAGGCAGTGGCCACGCGGCCAATGGCGGCGGTCATGTCGGGGTTATTAGCCTGACCTTGCACGTAGGCGGCGGCGGCAGATGGATCCACATTAGCCCACGCGTTAATGACGTTTTGCAAAGCGCGGCTCTTGGTCGCGGCGGCGGTGTCGCTTGGCAAATTTTGGACAAAGTCGAGAGCAGTCTGCGTGTCCTGGGTGGCGAGCGAGGCGGCAATGGTGGCGGCGATGGTATCGCGCGTACCGCCGGGGGCGAGTTGAGCAAAATAAGTGGCAGCGGAGGCGGGGTCAGAAGCGGCCAACTGGGTCATGACGGTGGCTTGGACGGAATCGTGTTCAATGCCGGTGAGATTTTTATTGAGCCAGTCCATCGCGCCGGTGGGATCATTTTTGGCATATTGGCCGATGACGGTGCTGAAATAGCTTTCGCGGCGCGGGCCATCGGGCATCGTAGAAATTTGGGCGATGGCAGCCTGAGGGTCGGTCGCGCTTAATTTGGAAAGTACGGTTCTGATGCTATTATCATAGGCCGAGCCTTTCGCATTAGTATTGAGCCAGGCAAGCGCGGCGGCGGGGTCGCTATCGCTCCACTTGCCGACGAGATTGGTGATAAGCGTGTTGCGGTAAGTGCCCGGAGCGAGGGCGGCGACATAATCGCCTGCGGCTTGAGGATCCTGCACGGCGAGGTTGTTGAGGACGGATTGCTGGGCGCGGTTGCGTTCGGTGCCAGCGGGCAGAGATTGAATAGCGGCCAGCGCAGCGGCGGGGTCCGATTGCGACCAGCCGTTATATACACTTTGGGTGGCGGCGGTGCGCGCGGAGCCGGCAGGGAGATTTTGCAAAGCAGCGAGGGCGGCCTGCGGGTCTTGCTGGCCCCAGCGGGCAAAGATGCTGCTAAATAATCCGGTGGACTGCCGGCCGACGGGCAAGCCGCGAAGCAACGTCAAGGCGGCGGAAGGATCGCTATCGGCCAAGTTGGTGAGGATGGTGGTTTGAATACTATTGCGCAGCCGGGTGTTGTCGATTTGTCCGAGCGCGGCAAAGGCGGCTTGCGGGTTTACTTGCGACCATTTGTCGAAGAGCGTGCTCCAGAGGTTGTCGTTAACCATGGAAGCCGGCAGCGTTTTGACGGCGGCGAGGGCGGCGGCGGGGTTGTCGCTTTGGATCCACGTGGCGAGGACTTGGGTGACCGCTGCAGAGCGAAACGAAATGCGCTGGAGTTGGCTGGCTGCGGCCAGAGCGGCCTGGGGATCAAATCCCGCCCAAGTTTGGAAGATAGTATTCAGACCCATCGGCATGCCCATGTGCACCGCTTTGGCGTAGGCATAAGCGAGGGCCGATTGCGGGTCCGCGTGAACCCACTTGGCGTTAATTAAATCGTATAGTGTCTGGCGAATATCGGTTTGTGGGCAACTGGTGGCTTCATCCATGAGATGGGCCAATTCTTCCACCGGAGTATTTTCGACCAACTGCACAAGTGCGGCGATGCGGTCGGCGCCTTTATATTTTTTGAGTACATCGGCGAGGGCGCTGTGCGAATCCCAAGCGAGGTTGTGAGGGATGGTGGAGCCTTTGGCCAAAGTCTTGGCCTTGGTCGCCACATGAGGAGCGGCGGCGGGTTTGGTATCGCCCGTTTGGCGGCCAAGCTTCCAGCCACCGGCAAAGATGAGGCCGCCCATAACGAATAGGGCAACGCGCCCCGGCCAGCGGGACGGTGAAGGAGATGAGACAGGAGAAGTGCGCGGAGATTGGCTCATAATGGGAGAGGGTGATATGGATTAGACGCCACCCAAACAACGAATAAGACCGAATTTCTGCTTATTTTCGCAAAAAAAGCGGTTCGGGGCGGCCTTCTTAATACTTGGCGCGGTGGCCGAGTTTAATCCACCGTTTTTCAAAAAAAGTCAGCGAAAGACTGGCGAGGGCAATGGTAATGACAACCGTGAGGGCGGGGATGAGCAAATCCGCGACGGTGTTTATGGCTGGGGTGGTGCCGCGCAGTAGCCAGAAAAGCACGGCGAGAATGGGAAAATGCAGGAGATAAACGGCATAGGAAATATCGCCAGTGTAACGCAACCAACGTAGGCCCAAAAACCGCGTTAGCCAATGTTGTGGCTGGGTGACGGAGATTAAGAGAATGACACCAAAGCACAATGAGAACCAGGTATCGGAAAACCACTGGTAAAATTCCGGCATTTGATTGATGACGAGCATCCCGCACAGCAAAATACCCAGCAGCAGGTTTAATCCGGAGACTTGTCGTTGCAGCCAGGCAAGGGCTCGGGGTTGAAGGCAAACCCAAGCGAGCAGGCAGCCGATCAACAAAGAGTCTGCATGGGAAGGCGACCAATAATAGCTGCGGGCGTCATTCCAATGCAGCCGGATCAGCAAGGCGCAGGGGATGCCACCGGCAAAGAGCCAGGGTAGTAATGTCTTCGGAAAAAAGCGGGTGACCGCCGGCAGAACGAGGTAAAATTGTTCTTCCACCGCGAGGGACCAGGTAACGGCCAAAGCAATGCCGCCGGTAGTGCCGGCGGGGCCCATGAAGATGTTCTGGGTCAGGGTGGCGTAGTAATACCACTGTGGTTGAAATTCAAAAAGCTTCTGCCAAAGCGCAGTATGCGGCAACAGCGCGCGGGCAAGATAAGCGACAGCAACGAGTAAGAAATAGAGCGGTAGGATGCGGCAAGCGCGGCGGGTGTAAAAAGTGCGAAAGAGGCGTGGGGAATTTTGATTTTCGAGCAGAATTTTGGTGATGAGAAATCCACTCAACACGAAAAATAAATCCACCCCGACCCACATCATTTTGGTCCAGTACCAGAAAAGGAATTGCCAGTTGCCCGGGTGGGCGGAAATTTCCATCGGCCAGGAGAGGGTGTGTCGGATCACCACCAAAATGACCGCGAAGCCACGGATCCCGTCGAGCGCGGGAATGTGGGAGGGAAGGCGGGATTCCGTTGGCGTAGATGCAGTCACTGGTGCAAGCGTGGCAGGATTGACCATTCTGGAGCAATAACCCTTTTTTAGCACAATTTTTACCCGAGAAAGCTCTTGTTTTACACCTAAAACGCCTTGGATTTGTCTTTTCGAAGCGAGCTTAAAGCGATAAGCTATTTGATTATATGTCGGCAGGGAAAATTCGGATTTGGGCGGTTGCAACCAGGCATCATTTTTGGGCCTTGGGCTTGGCTGCGCTTGTCGCTGCGCCGGCGCTGGTTCGAGGTGCGACAGTCGCGGCGGATGGAACTTCCGGTGACCAAGGCGTCATCAGTTATTTGCCGGATATATCGCAAACGGACACTTTTTGGGCGGGCCCGGTTGGCGCATTTTACCGCGGTGCGGCACTGACCTTCATGTTATTGGTGTTGGTCGGAATGCTGATCCGCGCACGACAGCAAAACCGGCATGTCAGGCAATTGGAGCAGATGGCGAAGGAGCTGCAGGTGAATTCTGAACGGAAGTCACAGGATTTTTCGCGCATGCAACAGCTTCATTTCGAAAACACTCCGCTGGTGGTCGTCGAGCTGGATGCCCAGCGCCGGGTAAGGGAATGGACGGGTCGGGCGGAAGCGGTGTTTGGACTACGTGCCATGGAAGTATTGGGCAAGCCGGTGGCGGACATTGACTGGCTGGATCAGGCTGACCGCGAGCCATTAGTGGCCGCGTTTGCCCCGGCGACAGGCGCAGAGCAAGCGGGGCGGATTGTTATTTTGCGACATCAGACAAATACCGGAGTAAGCCGAATGATCGAGTGGCACATCTCGATCTTACCAGGGGCCAAGGGCTCAACCGAAAGTGTGCTCGCACTGGGATTGGACGTTACCGACCGGGATGCCGCGGCCGGTGAGTTGCGCGGTCAGCAAAAACGTTTTGAAAGGGTATCGCAGGCCGCCGGCGCTGGAATGTGGTCTTTGCAGCCGGATCGAAGTAGTCTGGCCTGGGATGAACCGCTGATGGAAATACTGGGCTATAACGCCAAAGAATTTCCCACCCAACAAAGCACTTGGCTCGAATTATTTCATCCCGAGGATCGCCCGCGTTTTGATGAAGCATTGAAAGAGGCCCAGCGCCAGCCGACATCCCGGCAGCTCGTGGAGGTACGATTGCGACACCGGAGTGGCGCCTACCATTGGTTGCAATTAGTATTCGAGGCAACGCCGGGGGCCAAGCGGTTGATTACCGGAACCGCAGTGGATTTGACCCGGCAGAAACTGGCTGAGGAAAAATTCCAAGGACTGGTGGAGCAATCACTCGCGGGAATTTTTATTTTACAAGAAAACCGCGTGGTCTACGCGAATCCGAAGTTCTGGAGCATCGTCCGTTCCGGCGGCGCGCATCCACCGCAGCGGCCGGAGTTTTTGGAATTACTGCATGCCGAAGACCGGGCGACGACGGCCGAGCGCCTGCGGCCACTTTATGCCGGAGCGAAGCAGGAGGCGGCATTGCTCTTCCGCTTATCCGGTCCAGCGGGCGCGCAAATTGCCGTACAAGGGCATGCCATCGCCTCGGAGCACGAAGGCGAACCAGCGATACTCGGACTGGTGATGGATGCATCGCACCGGTTTGCCCAGGAGCAGACCTCGCGGCGCCTGTCGCAGGTGGTGGAGCAAAGCCCGGTAGGCATTCTCATCACAGATCCGACTGGCATTATTGAATACGCGAATCGGAAGTTCTGTGAAGTTACCGGATATCCACCGGAAGAGTTACTTGGTCAAACCCCGCAATTGATGCGGGCCTCGAACACGCCTGAGGAATTTTACACCGAGTTGTGGGCGCGGCTCTGCCAAGGTAAAAAGTGGGAGGGCGAGCACCTCAACCGGGCGAAAGATGGCCGGCAGTTTATGGCGCGCGCAGTGCTATTTCCAATTTTTGACGAAAGCGGCGTCGTCACCCATTGTGTGAAGATCATGGAAGACATTACTGCAGAGCGCACACTGGAAGAACGCCTGGCGCGGGCCCAGCGCTTGGAAAGCATTGGCAACCTGGCCGGTGGCATCGCGCATGACTTAAATAATATTTTGGCGCCGGTGCGCTTGGGGGCGGAATTCATGAAGACGCTGCCCTTCTCGGGCAAAGAGCGCGAAATCATCGAAGTGATGGATATTTCCGTCCACCGTGCCACAGAGCTGGTGCAGCAGGTGTTGGCATTCTCCCGTGGGCGCCGCAGCAAGCGGGAGGCCATGTGGTTGCCGCCAATCATATCTGAGCTGGAGCGTCTGGTGCGCGAAAGTTTCCCGCGCGATGTCAGGTTGGATGTGCAGGTGGCGAATAATCTCGCCCCGGTGAAGGCCGACTCGACCCAAATACTGCAAGTCCTGATGAATTTGTGTGTTAATAGCCGTGACGCCATGCCCGCCGGCGGGGTAATCCTTTTGGCGGCAGACAATGTGACTTTGGGTACGGCCCAGACGGCAAGTTTTCCCGGCGTACAACCCGGTCCGCACGTACGCATCCGCGTTTCTGATTCAGGAACGGGCATCCCTCAAGTCGTGCGCGACAAAATTTTCGAACCGTTCTTTACGACCAAGGATGTCGGCAAAGGTACGGGGCTGGGCCTGTCCACTGCACTCGGCATCATGCAGGAGCATCACGGCATCATCGAATTGGAATCCACCGGCCCGCAAGGGACGACGTTTGTAATTTATCTGCCGGCTTCGATGGATGAACCGCTGGCGCCCGTAGCTGCCGCGCCCTCGACAGCGGGACAGGTTAAAAAATCTTCCGAACGCGCGGCGGAAAGCAAGCCCGGCGCCGGCCACACGATCCTGGTGGTGGACGATGAAGTGCCTTTACGTCAGGCGGTGGCTTTCATCCTTGGACAGCGTGGCTACAACGTACTGGAAGCCTCTGACGGCTACCAGGCGATTGACGTCGTGAAAAATAGTAGTGAAGTTGAAGTCGTTTTGCTGGACGTCATGATGCCACGGTTGGATGGCCTTGCCACGATGAAGGCGTTGCGGGAGTTCCGCCCGGAATTGCGGGTCATCGCGACTTCCGGGGTCAATCACGATACGAGGGTGGACGCCCTGCGGCGGATGGGCGTGCAACATTTTCTGCTGAAACCCTATCGCAACCACGAGTTGCTCGATGCGCTCAACGATTGCATCAGCAACGGGAACGGAAAGAGCTAGTTGTCCAGGGCCAGGCCGCCTTGACGGAAAGCATCGCGCTCATCCGGAGTGACGGATTGCTCGAAAAGCCAACTCAAGGGCGCGGCAGCAATAGTAGGCTCCGTCGTCAAACGAGCGAGGAGCAATGCCGCGGCCAGGGCATCATACAAAGCGCAATGAGGACGGCGGCGATTTGCCGGACAATGAAGAGAGGCGAGATTAGACAACTGGTCGTTGAGCGCGAATGTTTGCACCAAATCCATCAGCTGGTAATTCGGCAATCCCGGGTAGAGGCGCTCGTATATGCGACGGGTATCAAGCCACGGCCCCCAATCAGACAAGCGGGGTGCGGCACCCGGGTTGACGGCCGCAAAATCGGGCGAAGCGGGCGGCAGGGGCCAAATGCGTCGCAGGAGTCCGCGTTCGACCGGAGCATGGTGCGCGGCGAGCGGGCCGGTAAGCCGTAACTGGGCAAAAAAATCATGTTCGAGAGTAAACGGCGCAGCGTCGGTGATGTCGGCGTCGGCAATCCCATGCACGGCCGTTTCTGCCGCGGGCACGGGAGACGCCGGAGCGCAAAGCCGGGATCGGGCGGCAATCACTTTTCCGTTCGTGAGTGTGGCCACGCCAAATTCCACGATGCCGCTATGCCGGCTGCCTTCAAAATCGAGCACGTGAATGGAGGCGGCAGACCAGGACATGACGGAGCTTAAAATGGAAAAGCAAAAATGGAAAACGGAAAATCGGCGCAAAAAGATTTTCGCGATTTGGGATTTTCTCTTGGGCCTTTAGTCGTTATCGTGCCGGGATGGCTTTGAGTACCGATTTAACCCCCTACCGCGTATTCCTGTCTGAACTGGTGACGGCCAGCGGCCCGATCATTCAAAAGAATTTTTGGAATCCCGCTCTGGCCGTGGAGCAAAAGAGCGATCAAACCCCGGTGACGGAGGCGGATCGCGCTGCTGAAGCAGCCATGCGCAAACTGATCAATACGCGTTTTCCGCAGCACGGCATCCTGGCCGAGGAGTATGGTCCGGAGCGGGCCGATGCGGAGTGGACATGGGTGCTCGATCCGATAGATGGCACCAAGGCTTTCGTTCATGGCGTGCCGCTGTTTGGCACATTGATTGGACTTTTATATCAAGGGCAGCCGGTACTCGGCGCCATTCATCAACCGATTTTGAACCTGCTGTGTATTGGCGACGGGCAGGCGACGACACTCAATGGCCGGCCGGTGCGCGTGCGCGACACACGCTCGATGGCGGAAGCGACGCTACTGACGACTTGTATGGTGGACCCAGCCCGGCGGCACAACCCGGTGGCGTGGCAGCGGATGCTCAACTCCGCGAAATTGGTCCGCACTTGGGGCGATTGTTATGGCTACTTGTTGGTGGCGACTGGCCACGCCGATGTCATGTGTGACGCAATCATGAATGCATGGGATGTTTTGCCCATCGTGCCGATTATCCGTGGCGCGGGTGGGCTGATTACTGACTGGCAGGGCGGCGAAGTCGGCGACCAAAAATCCTGTCTGGCAGCGAGCCCGCGGCTGCATCGGATGGCGTTGGATTTATTGCTGACGTAATTCCGCGTGGTGCGTTAGACGTCGCAGACCCAGAAGCCCGAATTATTTTTGTGCAGGGATTCAGAGACCGGGATGAACAGCATCCGCAGTTTGATTAATCCACGGTCGAAGGAGTAACGCTCCAGCACGGGCAAGTGGCCTTGCGGTTTACGGTCCGGCTCAACGGCGACGTTTTTAAAGATAAGCGGCACGCGGGCCAGCGGCAGGGCACGGCCTTCTTCGGGAGCGGCAAACCCGGCGCCTTCCGCCTGGATGCGGGAGAGGATGTGGGACTGCTCGCTCAAATAAGCTTTGAATTGCACGTCGTCCATCCGCTGGCGCAGACGCTCCATCACCCCCATGAGTTGGTGGGTTTCCGTTTCATTCTCGATGCCGAAGAGGTGTTTAGCTTCGGGCGAAACTTCATTGAGCCGCAAATCCGTGCGAAGGTTGGAGAATTGCAACTCGAGTTTCGGATGGGTCGAACTCCACTTGCCTTCGGGATGGTCGTGCTGGGCGAGGCCGATTTCTGCGGCGAGGCGGTCGAGGGAGCTTTGCGGATTGGGTGCGACCTCTACCGTGGTGCGGTGCAGCAAGTAGAACGGGAGGAGGGCTTTCAGCGAAGGAATGCTGCCATCGGCGGCTGGCAAGGGCGGCTCGTGGATCATCACGATGGGCTTGCCTGTTGCGAGGCGGAAACCGATTTCAAGAATGACATCGGCATTCCAGTGCGGACTCGGTTGACCCAAGTAGGCGACGACGAGAGGCGCGGCAGCCAATTGCTCTTTAATCACCGCGATGCGGTCCGGGCCGGGGATACGGTCGGCGCGGCGCGGCAGGAAGTTCATGCGCTTGCAGGCCGGCACAATCAGCTTTTCCATGACCTCGGTGATGCGCGGGTTGCGGTCGTCAATTTCCGAGATGATGAAGCATTCGACCAATTCGTGGGCGAAAATGGCGTGCGTGTTGAAATCCGGATTGCGCACCGGCGTCTTCATCGGCTCATCCCACGGCGCGCGCGGGACGACGACGCAACGGTGGCCGAGTTGGGGCTTCTCGTGTTTTTTGCCGCGGATTTCTTCTTCGCCGCCGTAGAGGCGCTGGATGCTGCGGGGCAAAACTTTGTAGGCCGCTGCGCTCAGGCGAATTTCGCCCGTCACGCCGCCGCTTTCGAGGCGAGTAGCCACTGCGATGACCGGTCCGGCGAGCTTGCCATGGGCGTCCTTGGAAAGTTCGCCGTACGCGATACCAATGCGGAAGCAGCGCATGGCCTCGTTGAACTTGGCTTCGCGGCCGCGGGTGCTTTCCTCTTCCGCAAGCTTGAGCATGTTGACGGCGACCTCGTGGGCGTCTGCCGGCTTGTTAAAGAGAAAGATGCCACCGTCGCCACCGAATTGGACGCAGACTTGTTCGTAAACCTGGCCGGCCTTGGCACAACCGTCCGCCATGATGCGGTGGATTTGGTCGGCGAGGTCCTTCATCGCCTTGTCGCCGGCGAGCAATTGCAGGTGGTGCTGGATCTGGGCGAAATGGGCCATGTCCACCACCATGACGCAAAGCGCGTTGGAGGGTTCCATCGTTTTCTTGGGCAAGCGGTTTTTAGGCTTGGCCAGGAGAAGTCGGCTGGTCTCCGGCCCCATCGGGGGCTTGGACCAGGGTACGCAAGTGTTAGCTTGTATGGACATGATGGGTAGTGGTTGGTAACTGCACAGGTAGCATAGCCTATACCTATTAAAAACCTGAGCAACGGATTTGGTTGTGATTAACTGTATTATCCACCCCCCAGTTTTGGCTAATTTTTTGTCAAAAAAACCGGGAGTGTCTCGGGGGAATACCCTACTGATTTCCCGAATCAGCAATACTTATAGCTATGCCGGTGAGACTTGATCTCGTCGGCGTCCTGTCGCATTCCAGGAGAAAAAACGAAATTACGGCTAAATATTTCTGCCATAAAAGCCTAAAAAACAACATTTTACAAATGATATAACGTCCTAACTATCTCAAGAAGAAGTTAGATAATTATTTCATCCGGAATTGGCGAAAAAGAGGCGCAGGAAGCAACTAGGGTTAAATACCTATTTTATTTCAGGAAACTGTGTAGATGATTTTTTGAGCAAACTTTTGCGCAAGATTTTGTCCAAATTTGCGCACATTCTCACGATTATGAACAAGCTTATATACACACTAATAAAGAATTTTGGCGGCTATTAGAAACGAGTTAGTGTTTGGAAGAGCCGGGTGCCGAAGAACTCATCGGGTCGCTTGAGGGCGCGGAACGAGGCGCGAACCAGCCATGGTAGGTTTCCGTCGTATTGCCGTTCTCGGTGCGGATAGATGCACAGGCCCCAAGCAAAACGAGCAGAGCGATACTGGCGGCGAACGAAAAGATTTTTTTGACCGGCATAGTCATATAACCGGTGAATTTTTTACTATTCCATCCGCGGCAGAAGAATGGTTTCTGCCCGCAGTGCGGCCAGGGTATTCGGCGGAAGGTAGCCCGCAAAGGCCACCGTAGGCAAGACGGCGGAGCGTTTACCTAAAATCGCGCCGGGTTGGAGGACGGAGTTGCAGCCCGCTTCGGCGTCGTCGCCCATGAGTGCGCCGAGCTTGCGCAGGCCGGAATCAACTTTACCCGCCGGGGTGGTGACGCGCACGGGCTTTTGATCGAGGCGGAGGTTTGCACACGTCGCGCCGGCACCGAGGTGGGCGCGATTGCCCAGGATGGAGTCGCCGACGTAATTATAATGCGGGGTCTGCACGCCATCGAGGAGCAGGCAGTTTTTATATTCGCTGGAATTGCCGAGCACGCACTTTTCACCGGCGATGACGTTGCCGCGAATAAAGACGCCGGGGCGCAGATCGCAATTCGCGCCAATCCACGTCGGACCTTGGATAACGCCATAGGGTGGGAGTTTGACCGAAGGGTGGAGAAAAACTTTGCCTTCAACGCGTAGTCCCGGCGGTAAATTCGCGGGGAGGGTAAATTCTTTTTCTGCCACGGACTCCAGCGCAGCCGCAATGCGGGAAACCCACGCCCAAGGCGCGGTGTCGGCCAGGAAAAATGGGGCAAACTTCGCCAGAGAGGGCGGCAGAGTGAACAATTCGTCGGCACGCATTTGAAGATGGGACTAAGGGAAAAGGGACTGAGGCGACTGCGGATGTTTTATGGTTTTAGCCTAAGGGTATGGCCGACAATGGAAACTCAATAATGAGCGCCTGCTGATTACACCCACTTGCCAGAACGGGGCAGTTTCTGCATATTTAGCCCATGGCCATGGAATTTAAAGACTACTACAAGACGCTCGGGGTTCCGCGCGAAGCGAGCGAAGCCGACCTCAAGAAGGCCTTCCGCAAGCTGGCGCGCCAGTACCACCCCGACACGGCCACGGATAAAAAACGGGCTGAGGAAAAATTCAAGGAGATCAACGAGGCCTACGAGGTGCTCAGCGACAAGGACAAGCGCAAGCGCTACGACGAACTTGGGCCGGACTGGGAGCATGGCGCGCAGTTTCGCCAGCCCCCCGGTGGTGGCGGAGGGGGTGGCACTTGGCGACATACAGCCACGCCCGGCGGCGAGCGCACGGATTTTGATGGCACCGGCTTCAGCGATTTCTTCGAACACTATTTCGGGTCGCAGGGTGCGCAGGGTTTTGGCGGAGCGGGCGGCTTCCCCGGCGGAGCAACGCGGTGGGGTGGCGAGGCCGAAGCCGAACCCATGCGCGGGAACGATTTGCAATCGGACCTTCTGGTCACCCTCGAAGAAGCAGCGCACGGGGCGGAGCGCGTGTTGAACGTGCGGCGGCATGGCAAAGGCAAGGGCACGACCGAAATGCTGAAGGTGCGCATCCCCGCAGGCGTGAGTGATGGCCAGCGCATCCGCGTAGCGGGCAAAGGCGAAGCTGCGCCGCGCGGTGGCGAGCCGGGCGATTTATTTTTAAACATCCGGCTGCAAAAGCATCCGGACTTTCGCGTCGAGGGCGCGGATTTATATTATGATTTGGAGCTCGCCCCGTGGGAGGCCGCGCTGGGTGCAAAGAAAACCGTGCCGACCTTGGGGCAAAGTGTCTCAACCAAAGTTGCGCCAGGTGCCGAAAGCGGCCAGCAGTTGCGGCTAAAAGGGCTGGGCCTTCCCAAGCGTGACGGCACCAAAGGCGATTTATACGCGGTGCTTACCGTGCGAGTACCAGCGGCGGAGACAGCCGTGCAGAAAAAACTCTGGGAGCAACTGCGTGAAGCGCACGGAGAATAAGAAATCCCACGGTTCCATGCTAAACGACAATCCGGTGAAGGCTTGCCTTCAATACCTGTATTTGATTAAAACGGGCGTATGAAATTGACGGCACGATGCACGGTGGTCGCTCTCCTAACGGTGTTATTGGCTGCTTGCTCGCCTAGCGGGCACAAGGACGGTGTTTACCAGGGCTACTTGGAAGGCCGTTTCCTCGGCGTGGCCTCGCCGCAGGAAGGCCAGCTCGTGGATCTCAAAGTGCAACGGGGCCAATGGGTCGAGGCCGGGGCGCCACTTTTTGCCCTGGATCCACAGCCGGAGACCGATGAATTGCGCGAAGACCAACAGCATGTAGCCTCGGCCCAGGCCAAAATGGACGATTTACGCAAGGGCCTGCGCGATACCGAATTGGCGGCGCTGGATGCGCAACTGCAAGCCGACCGGGCGACGCTGGAGCAGACTAAAGCCGAGTGGCAGCGCAACCAGAAATTGGAAGAAGGAAGTTTTGTTTCCCAAAATGACCTCGACCGTCTGAAATATTTAACGGCCCAACACACTGCCGAAGCCGAACGCGACGCGAACCAACTCGCCACCGGCAAGCTGGGTGGGCGCGAAGACCAGATTAAGCAGGCGGCGGCGGACCTCGCGGCGGATGAAGCGGTGCGCGACCACACGCAGTGGATGTTGAGCCAAAAAACCCAAACCGCACCACAGGCCGGCTTTGTGCAGGATACACTTTATCGCTTGGGTGAGCGCGTGATGCCGGGGCAGTCGGTAGTGCTGATGCTACCAGTGGCGGAATTACGCGCGCGTTTTTATGTGCCCGAGACGGAAATCAACCGCGTAAAACTTGGTCAGGTAGTAAACGTCAAGCTGGACGGGCGCGACCCGATCAAGGCGAAGGTGAGTTTCATCTCCACGCAGGTTGAGTTTACACCACCAGTCATTTACAGCGACAGCCAGAATTACAAATACGTTTTCCTGGTCGAGGCGGACATTGACCCCGCGGTGGCGAAGGAACTACACGTGGGCCAGCCCGCCGAAGTAAGCCTGCAACCATGAGCGCCGCCCCTGCCGCCGTCGAGTCTGCCCCCGGAGCGCCGAATGGTAACCCTGCGTCCTTGGCCGTGGATGTGCATGGCCTGACCAAGTGTTACAATGGCCGCGCCGTGGTGGACCATCTCGACTTTCAGGTCAAGCGTGGTGAGGTTTACGGCTTTCTAGGACCTAACGGCAGCGGCAAGACAACGTTTATGCGCCTGCTGTGCGGGCTGCTGACACCCGATGAGGGCGAAGGCACCTGCCTCGGCTATAATCTGCGGACGGAGGCGGACAAAATCCGCCTGGGCATTGGGTACATGACACAGAAGTTCAGTTACTACGAAGATTTATCCATCGAAGAAAATCTCGATTTTGTCTCGCGCATTTATGCGTTGCCTGACCGGCGCGAGGCCGTGGCGAAGTCGCTCAAGGACTTGGGCCTTTACGAGCGGCGCAAGCAGCTCGCCGGCACTTTATCGGGGGGCTGGAAGCAGAGGCTGGCGTTGGCGGCGAGTTTGATTCATCGACCAAAGCTACTCCTGCTCGACGAGCCAACAGCCGGAGTCGACCCGAAGGCGCGGCGCGATTTCTGGGAGGAAATTCACGAATTGGCGGCGGATGGACTTAGCGTCCTCATTGCGACACACTATATGGACGAGGCCGAGCGCTGCCACCGCGTCGCTTATCTGGCCTATGGTAAATTGCTCACGCACGGCACGGTGAATGAAGTGATTGAGCGCGCCGGTTTAACTGTATGGCGGGTGGAGTGTGACAATCCCAGCAAGTTGGTCGTGACCTTGCACGGATGGCCGAAAGTTTCCGTCGTGCCCTTTGGGGGTTCGCTGCATATTTGCGGCTCCGATGCGCAAGCCGTCAAAATGGCGGTGGAGGCAGTGGAAGGGCCGGGTGTGACAGTAACACCGAGCAAGCCTTCGCTGGAGGACGTGTTCATTCATTTGCAGGGCGAATCCAAGGACAACTTTTCATGAGCAACGGTTTTTCCATCAAGCGGTTTTGGGCCATGGCGCTGAAGGAGTTCGTCCAAATGCGCCGGGACCGGCTGACGTTTGGCATGATGTTCGGCATCCCGCTGATGCAGCTGATTGTTTTTGGCTACGCGATTAATACGGATCCAAAACATTTGCCGACGGTTATCGTCACTGGCGATACGGGCCCGGTGCCACGCTCCATTGTCGAGGCTCTGCGCACGACGGATTACTTCGACATTGCTCCCGAGCCCGTCACTGAAGCCGAGGCGCAAGAAATGGTTGCCAAGGGCGAAGCGCAGTTTGCGATTACTTTTCCGGTGAATTTCACGCGCGACCTGCTGCGCAACCAGCACCCGGAGATATTATTACAGGCCGATGCGACCGACCCGGTGGCGGTGGGCAATGCACTGGGGGCGATTCAAGGGGTGATCGAACAGGCGGCCGCCCGCGAATTGCAGGGTTCGTTCTCCGTGGTGGCCGCGCCCGCGCCTCCGGTGGATTTGCGGATGCATGCGATGTACAACCCGGAGCGGCGTTCGCAGCTGAACATTGTGCCGGCGTTGCTGGGCTTAGTGCTGACGATGACCATGGTCAACATCACGGCGATGGCGATTGTGCGCGAAAAGGAGCGCGGCACGATGGAGAACCTGCTGTCCACTCCCGCTCGACCGGCGGAGGTGATGCTCGGGAAGATCCTGCCCTATATATTTGTCGGCTACGTGCAGGCGACGGTGATTCTGCTTGCGGCACGCTATTTATTTGATGTGCCGGAGTTGGGCAGTTACGGGCTGCTGGGCGGGTGTATGTTATTATTCATTATGGCGAATCTGGGGATGGGTATTTTGCTCTCAACGCTGGCAACGAGCCAGTTACAAGCGATGCAGATGGCGTTTTTCTTTTTCCTGCCCTCGATGATGTTGTCGGGATTTTTCTTTCCCTTCCGCGGCATGCCCATGTGGGCGCAGACCATTGGTTCGATCCTGCCATTGTCCCACTTTTTGCGCATCGTGCGCGGGATTGTGCTCAAAGGAAATGGCCTTTACGAAGTCTGGCCGCAGATTTGGCCCATTGGGTTGTTTTTTCTGGTGGTGATGTCACTGGCCGTGGTGCGCTTTCGCCGGACGCTGGACTAATGGGCTTCCCTGCGCCGGGATTTTTGCTAGGCTGGGCTTTCCGCCACCGCCATGAAAACCACCGCCAAGTTTTGTCTACTATTGAGCTTGGCGGTTTGGGGTAGCGAACTATCGGCATTAGGACAGGCAGCAGCGCCGGCAGGAACAACGCCTGCGCCCGTGTCACCTTCGACAACCACCAAGCCAACGGTTTCGTCCGCCCCGGTGACAAGCACAACCGCCACTGATATCATCCCAGTAATGCAAGTGGGCAAAGATGTCTATTACGATGTCAAGGTTTCACAAGTCACACCGTTGACTTTGATATTCTTTCATCGCCATGGCATTGGCTCCGTGGCCTTGGCGGATCTGCCGCCGGATTTGCAAAAGCGATTTGGCTACGATCCGACCAAGGCAATGGCTGACGCTGTGCGCCGGCAGAAAGAAGACGACGCGCGCAAGTTGTCGGGAACAGTTGCCGGTACGGGCGCGAATGGGCCGGCCGCCACCCATTCGCAGGAAATTCTGCGTCATTTCGGCGAGACCCCCAAAATTTTCGCCCAAGTAAATATGCGGCCGCGTTTTGATGTGTTAGGCATCGGCACCAAGGATCAAACACCGCACCCGAGCTGCGCGATCTTTTCTTTGCTTAGCGTCTATGCGTTCCAGCGCGCCCCGACTACCGGTCTGGCGCCAGTCTTCTCCGAGGAATATATGATCTGGGCCATCATGAAGGTTCTGTCCAAAAACGAACTCGCCGTGCCCAAGGACGCCAGCGCCAACCTCGATTTGGGGTTTACCCTGCCGCAAGCAGCGGAGGCCCTGCGCGGTTATGGCACGGCGTTTGCCGAGGAAGTCCCCTATCACTTTTCCATCAGTGACCCGCATGTCTACGCGCCTCCGACGGAAGTTATTGATCTGGCAAGGAAGCGCAGTCCGTCGGATGGTTTTTTCATCTCCGGCAAGGACGGGAAGGAGAAGGTGGCCAATGTCATTCAAGTAATCAATGCCGGCGTGCCGGTCGCCCTGACCCTCAATTGGCCTGAGCAAAAAGAGTTTGGCGACAACGTCATGCTTGATGCCCAACCAGCCGATGGGAAGAGCCAGCATGTCGTCGTGCTGGTGGGCTACCAGACGAAATCCGGCAAGCTGGACGACTTGCAGTTTCTGTTCAAAAACTCCTATGGCGTAACGTGGGGCGACCACGGGTACGGGTTGCTGAACTACAATTATCTCGTCGCGAATTTCCAAAACGCGCTTTTCCTCGATGTGGAATAAGAAGTAAAACCAGTCATGCCCACTTGGAACAGTAGCCAGTATTTAAAGTTTGCCGGTGAACGCACGCAGCCAGCAGTGGATTTGGCGGCGCGGATAGCACTGGAAAATCCCCGTCGCATGATCGATCTTGGCTGCGGGCCCGGAAATAGTACGGCGGTGCTTGCCAAACGTTGGCCGCAGGCGGAGCTGACGGGTCTCGATAGTTCGCCGGACATGTTGGCCGCGGCGCGGAAAGATTATCTGCAGTGGAATTGGCTGCAGGGCGATATTGCCACCTGGACGGCCGAGGCTCCGTTCGATGTGGTTTTTTCCAATGCATCGATGCAGTGGGTATCGGATCATGCACGAACAATTCCGCACTTGTTTGCCCAGGTTGCTGCGGGCGGCGCATGGGCGATGCAGATTCCAGCGAATTTGACCGCCCCGCCGCACCGGCTCATTCGCGATTTGGCGGCATCAGGAAAGTGGCGGGCAAAATTTCCCAAGTCACCCCGGGAATGGCGGCACGAGACGCCGGCATTTTATTATGACACGCTGGCACCGTTGGCCGCCAAAGTGGACATATGGGAGACGGAGTATCTCCACATCTTGGCAAATGTGGAAGCGATTGTGGAATGGTATCGTGGTACGGGCTTGCGGCCTTGGCTCGATGCGTTGGCCAGCGATGCGGAACGGACAAGTTTTCTGGAAGACTACCGGGCCGCGCTGGTTCCGGAGTTTCCTCCGCAACCGGATGGCAAAGTGCTGTTTCCGTTCCGCCGGTTGTTCGTTATTGCGTATCGCGGGGGAGGCGGCAGGAGTGCGCCGAGAAACCCGCGCCAAATGATGTCAGCCACAAGTCCTCCACGTCATTGAGAGTGGCAGAAGAATTATTTTTCAAATATTCGCCGAGAGCAAAGAGCACGGAGGGACTGCTCATATTGCCGTGGCGGCGGAGGATGGCGGTGCTTTCGGTGAGTGGAAACCGGTGGTCGAGTGCGGCGCCGACGGCGTCCAAAACTTTTTTCCCACCGGCATGGGCCAGCACGCGGCCGATTTTGTCCGCCGTGCCATTTTGATTATCAAAGAGTGCGCGCACGGCCACTCCGGCACGTTCCGGCACGGTTTTATCGAGCTTGTTGCGGAGTTTGCCGCCACGGTTTTCAAAGCGGATACTTTCGCGATCAGCGGGGATGTGCAACGTGTCAAAGCCATCGGCACGAAATTTGGTTGGGCCGGGGTGACCATTCCAAATGCTGGCCGAGGCGCCGTCGGCAAAAAGGCAAAGCGAGACGAGCACACCGGGATCATCATCGAGGTAAAACGCGGATGAACAAATTTCGACGGCTAGCAAAGCGACGCG
>Ga0206895_1084_pt1 | contig 26884 bp, 28 predicted proteins | sample Alteio_BWOrgHeat_51_FD_152967 | JGI IMG/M metagenome (GOLD analysis project Ga0206895, IMG submission 152967) | Enriched cells from forest soil in Barre Woods Harvard Forest LTER site, Petersham, Massachusetts, United States -... | ecosystem: Environmental > Terrestrial > Soil > Temperate forest >...
ACAACTACGCTCAAAGGCTACTTTAGCGAAGGTGAGTTGGCTATACTAGAAGCCGCGCAAGATTTACCGGCCACAGCCGTGATGCTTGATCGCATGAGGTTCGCTCGGGTCTCACGAATTGTCCTAGGCGGACTGATTGAACATATTAGCGCGAGTAATCCAATTGAAGCCAGTTGCATCAGTTCCGTGCCACACCCGTATCGAGCAGATCCAGCGAGCAGAATGGAAATAGCAACGGGTGATCTTCCTGACGTCATTACCGTTAATCCTTTATGGATAGTACATACGAGTGTTGGAGTGCCCATAAATTCAGAGCAGATAGAGGACGAGCCCCTCAACAACCCCGAGCCGACAAAAAATGGTATATGTGACCCCACAGGAATTCTACATGTTGCCTTGACCTGGCTCCCGTCCACAGCAGCGCTTGACATGCTAGACGGTGATGAACCCTGCATTTCCTATGATGAGGATTGGTATGAGACGTTAGAGTATACAAGGGTAGGTGATGGTTATGAATGGGGAGCTATAACGTCGGATGTATCTCTACGAGAACAGACTGCGTTTCTTCTCCGAGTAGGTAGTGCGGCTAACATATCTCCACCATATATAGAAACGCATTAGTGAACGTTTTACGAACAGTTTTATATTGTTCGTGTGTATAAACAGAATACGAACATGCATGTCGTGAGTTAGGTATAGGAATGGAGAAATCCTACACAAACATGTACATAACCAGCGGGCAAGTTGCAGGGCAGTAGTTTTAAAATCGCGTAAGCAGGCAGCAGAGTATATTTAATACAATCCAAGCCTGATAGAGCACAACAAAACGAACATTGACAATATGTCGCACAATGTATATTTTGCGACTTTAATATAGTATATAGAGTTGATTAACAGATACCCCTCCTGCAGGGGAGTTTTCACCTTATATATGTGACTTAATCATAACTCGTACCATTTTCCAGTGTTACCGTACACCTAACTAACCAATGTTATAGCTTGTGTGTTTTATCACGTATAGCCTCTGGTGCTCGCATGCATATTCAGACGCTATTTGACTTATCCACAGTTATGTCGTGAAAACATTTGCTTTTTCACGCTTTTGATATTTTATATGTATTCCCTCCCTACTGCTCCACTGCCCCATAATTTGACATATGGTATGTAATATATTTTTTATATGTTTTTTTGTGGCATACAGTCAGTAGCTACGTATGTGAACAAATAACGAACATGAGGGAAGAGCGGCGGGGGTTATTTATAGTACACGCGTTCTGGTACGCGTACATCTATATACGATCCAGGTGCTACGTCTGGACGCTGCAATGTAGCTATAGCTGCCCCACTCTGCTGGAGAGAGGAAGCTTGCAAATTAAACCTCACAATATATGACTTACCTTCTAGGCGCATGTCTACCTCGTAGGGGCTGCTTGCAGGTAAGACAAAATTGACCACGGGTTGTTTTGCGGCCGCAAACTGGTACGCAACAGTCTGTACGAACGATACAGTGCCGCTAGGGAGCACCTGCTTGCCAACTGTTGCGACAACGTGAGATTGATCAACAATTATTGGCACTCCAACAGGTAGGCTATTGAGCTTTGCAAGTGCTAGACCAGACTTATTGAGTGCCACATCGCCACCGGCCGTTTCCAGCACTGCACTCGGCTGGGCTACCTGCATATACACAATCAGGCGGTTACCTGCCAGGGGTAAAGTGACAGAAGCTGCTTGAATCTCTGGGAATTCCGCCTCCAGAGATCGGGCCGTGCCACTACTGTTTACCGTCAGTTTTGTGTAGTTGAGGATACTCCCTGCAAGCAGCTTTTGGGCAGCCACTTCATAGGTATGAGCAGTGTGTGTGTAGGCAGCTGTGGTTTTACTTTGCCCCAGTAGTACCACCTTGGGATCAGTACTCAGCGCTAAGAGTTTCATAACACAGACACTTACCACAATAATGAGGAGCCAAAATGGTAGCTGAGCCAAAGGTATTCGGGAGCGGTGATGCTTCCCACCCGCTTGCTGCGTTGCTAGCTGACGCTCAACCCTAGCCTGTCGATTCGGCGTTTCGGGGTTACGACTGTTGTAATAAGAAAACGCCGTACCAGATTGCTGGGGTGTGTAACGGGGGGTGCGCTGTCTCCCCTGCTCTGTTGGCGCTTTATTTTTTCCTAGACGCATCCACTCCCCCACCGGCAGTTTCTAGAATAAGCTTGGCCAAATCAGTTGCGGCATCTGGACGCGCGTAGGTAGCGAGCTGTTTTGCTAGTTCTTCTCGCTTTACGTGATCGCCAAGCAGTTCCCCAACAGCCCGCCCTAGCCGCTCAGGCTGTTCTATTTGCGCCTCACTCAGTTGGACGATGGCACCTCTTTCGGCAAGCGCTTTGGCATTTTTGGACTGGTGATCGCCCGCCAGTTGAGGTGCCGGAACGATTATGCAAGCTCTTGCCTGTAAGGCAAACTCAGCAAGCGTACTGGCACCAGCACGTGCTATGACGACATCTGCTGCACCACTATACTCATGGAGATTGCCTATAAACCCATGTACTTGTACCCTGGAACGTGCCGAGCCGAGCTCAAGTGCATCATAGGCTTTATTTGTTTCGGCTTCGAGCGTACGTCCTGCAATATTTATAATAGTTAGATCGGGAAATGTACCGAGAAGATACCGAGTATTTGCAACGAGCGCTTGATTGAGTGTACGTGATCCGTTTCCACCGCCCGTTAACAGCAACACCTTACCGGTAGTTGCTAGGCCAAGTTTACTACGGTACTGCTTTTGTAGCTGTGGAGTCAGTGCTTCATAGTGCGCGCCAGCGGGCACCCCTACCGTTCGTGTTTTATGTGTGGGATATGGATATAATTCAGCTGGCAGCGCTACCGCATGTACGGCTGCACCTCTTGCGATCAGTCGATTGGCTAGGCTTGGTAGGCTGTCTGAGTCGTGAGTAATGTATGGAACATGGTTGAGATACCCTCCGAGAGCCACGGGGACGCTCACAAAACCTCCTCGAGTAAAAATCACTGCTGGACGTAACTTTCGCAAGAGCCAATAACTCTGCCACACCCCCCGAACCAATCGACTTATATCTCGTATGTTCAGTGCCTGTGTTCGAACATCAGTCAGTCGCTTCAGCCAGTCTTCGTCGGCATAGCGGCGCAGTTTGCCGGCCCAAACAGCATAGACTGCATCAATATTTGGATCTTGGGCTGGTATATCTGAAAGGGTATCGCCCTTCTGGCCGATGTAGATTATCTCAGCAGCAGGATGCAGGCGCTTGAGCTCATGCGCGACCGCTAGGATCGGGGTGATATGGCCGCCGGATCCGCCGCCCGTCATCACTATCTTCATGGCTACTCCTCCCTGGCCGTCGTTTTACAACATGACGAGCCGTGAAACTTGTATAGTGTGAAATCTGGAATACTAAGCCCATTGCAGCACCGACGAATAACACGCTGGTACCACCGTAACTTACAAATGGTAGTGTAATACCCTTCAGTGGCAATAGTCCAATCATGGCACCTACGTTAATGATCATCTGGGTGCTCAGCCAGGCCAGTATGCCGGCTACAAGCAATCTGCTAAACATGTCGCTACTCCGCTCTACGATCAGTCTGAGCCGAGCAAACAGCGCCACGAAGAGACCAATCAAAACCATCGACCCCACAAACCCAAACTTCTCAGCATAAATTGCGAATATCGAGTCATTTTGGGCTTCGGGCAGGTAGCCGTACGCCTGCACGCTTCGCCCGAGACCGAGGCCAACCATACCGCCCGACCCAACTGCAATGAGCGCCTGGCAGGCCTGATAGCCTGTGGTAAGGCAGTTATCCGCTGGATGCAGATACGTCAGCAAGCGTGCCCGGCGATATGGAATTGCCGAAACCGCCAAAATAGTGCCAATAGCCACAATAGCCCCGATAGTCATAACGCGCTTCATCGGCATGCCCGCTATAAATGCCATAGCAGCCATCATCGCCACTATAACGCCCGTGGAGCCAAGATCGCTTTGAATACCCGCCACGATGGCTCCAATGGTACCCAGAGCGATGAGTAGCGGTTGCAAGGTAAGCTTGGTATGCCCAATGGTACCGTCCTTAGAGCGTGCAGCCAGGAAACTACCCAGCCAGATAAGAAGCGCAAACTTTAACACCTCAACAGATTGAAGTGACAGACCACCCAGACGAATCCAACGGTGTGCTGGATACTGTGGTACAACTGGTGTCACCAGTGCGAGTAACGTGCCGAGCACAGCTATGATTAATAACGGGGTTTGCCATTTGCGCCACTGCTTCAATGGTATCCGTGCAGTTATCAGAAACGCAATGATGCTCAGCGCAATCGCTATAAGCTGACGCGATACGTAGTGGCTACCAGCAGAACCGTCAGTTGCTCCAAGTGCCGGTGAAATCGCGTAGACTACTATTAAACCTATTGCCACAAGAAGGAGCGGAATAATGACAAGTAGGTAGTCAGGTTTATGACGTCGTACTTGTTCGTCACTAGTCACGCGCTCGCTGGTAGAGGCAAATCGCTCGTTCACACGTACCACCCCGCCAAGAACAGCACGAGGCCAATCAGCCCTGCCACTTGTCCAATCACCCAAAATCGCATGGTGACTTTTGTTTCTGGCCAGCCAATAGCTTCAAAGTGATGATGCACGGGCGAGACACGGAATATCTTTTTACCATTCCGTAGCTTCTTTGAAAGAACTTGCAAGATGACCGAGCCAGCCTCTGCTACAAACACCAAGCCAATAATGGGCAGCAAGAGCACCGTGTTCGTGAGCATAGCTACCACCCCAAGCGCCGTCCCAAGCGCAAATGAACCAATATCCCCCATGAAAAAACGCGCCGGGAATACATTGAACCATGTATAGCTGAGTAGTGCACCAACAAGTGTCATACAGAAGCCTGCCACTCCGTAGCGATGCTCGAGTGCAGCGATCACTGCATATACTGTAAAGGCATTAGCCGTCAGGCCGCCCGCTAGGCCATCCAGGCCGTCACTTATGTTCACTGCATTAGCTGTAGCCACAACAACCAACATAAACAGTGGTACAATCAGCCAGCCAATGTGCATGTTGCCATGAACACCAGGCCAGTGAATGCTGCTCGTACCCAGTTTATTGTAGAAATACCATCCGCCTACTAAGCCAATAATTGTAATCAGCAGTAGCTTTAGACGAGAAGGTAGCCCAGCCACCCCCTTGCCATTACTACGAATGTTGATGATGTCATCAAGTAAACCCACTGCCGCAGCACCAGCAAACGCCGCGAGTGGTAACCATGTCTCAGGCCGACTCAAGTTAGCCGCAAGCGTAATGAGGCTTGTGGCTAGGATAAAAATAATGCCCGCCATAGTCGGAATATGCCGTTTGTGCTTTTCAGCATGTAGACTATTGAATACTGTGGCCGGCTGACCGGAAAGACTGAGTGCACGAGGACGTTTCCACAGCTGCAAGCGGTACGCAACCGTGGTATAGAGCGGTGTCAGCAGCATAGATAGCACAAACCCGGAGACCGACAATAACGCGATCTTGAGTAGTGCATGTGAACTTACCGTGATGTGAAAGATATGTTGCATGTGTTTGTTTCTGTGATCTGTAAACTAGTATACCTTATTGGCTTTTAGGCGTCACGCCAAAGTTATTAACCAGCATGTGAGCAATGTCTGCAAAGACTGGCTGCGACACAGCTGCGCCACCGTTGCCGACACCGACAGTCGGTTTAATCGTGTAGACAACAATTGCATATTGGGGTTGGTCACCACCAACGAACCCCATATAGGTAGCATTGACGTTGTTAGGGTCATAACCCCCAGTTGGCAGAGCTATCTGTGCGGTACCAGTTTTACCACCAACACTATAGTGAGACCCGAAATCCAAATACGGGTAACCCTCTTTGATATGGTTTGTATTGTTCTGCTCCAGCAGTGATATCATTTGATCACTCACCTGCCGCGAAATCACGTTTTGCTTAACTACCTTTGGCTTCAGCTGTGTCGTTTTACCAGTACCACTAGTAATTTGGCTAATCAGAGATGGCTGATAGTATGTACCGCCATTAACGATACTCGATAAACCACTCACCATCTGTAGTGCAGTCGCAGTATAGGCCTGACCATACGACACATTAGCATAGGTCAGGTTTATGGCCGCACCATTATCGGCTGGCTTCGGCACATAGCCGCTCGCCTCTTCGCCATTACCCTGCTGAATACCGGTCGGCTGGCCAAGCATAAAATGATTAGTGAAATAATCATACAGCGTATTGCGCGCCGTACTATCTATTTGTCCACCCCCGAGCTGCATCAACATCCAAGTTGCACCAGTATTAAGCGATTTGTCGAGAACCGACAGGATGGTCTGCTGTCCCTGGCTATGGTCGGAAGCCACATCGTGCACAGTACCTCCGTCTATTGTCCAGCTCCCCGGATCGTAAAACGATGAGGTCGGCGTAATAGCACCCTTTTGCAAACTAGTGGCCGTGGTAAATAGTTTTGTGATAGAACCAGGCTCTATTGGATACGAAACACTGTCGTTTTCAAACAACGATCCATCACTCACATCAGCATAGTCAGCAGGATTGTATGATGGGTAGTTTGCCATCGCCTTTATCGCGCCAGTATGCACATCCATCACCACTGCACTGACGTCCTCCGATTTGAACTGACTATGGGCAGCTTCTAGGATTTTCTCTACGCCTGCCTGCATGCCAACATCAACTGTCAACTGTACATTGTCACCAGACACGGGAGCTTTAGATAAGTTGTTCGCGCTTGCAGCGAGCGGTACACCATTTATATCTGTAACGGCCTTTAGCTGCCCATCAGTCCCCTTGAGCTCTGGGTTGAGTGCCTGCTCAATACCGTATTCACCCTGACCGTCATCGTTGACAAAGCCCAACAACTGCGCCGCAAGCGTACCTTGCGGATAGGTCCTATAGTATTGTTCCTGTGTGCCAACACCAGGTAGTTTATAGCCCAAGATTTTGTCGCTCTGTGCGGGCGTTAGCTTTTTCTTGAGAATAACGTAGTGCGTCTGAGTGGTTTTTATTGCTGCCGTTATATCAGCTGTACTGCCACCAATAACAGATTGGATCTTGGCGGCCGTTTCGTCAGGCTGTTTGACGATGGTCGGATCAACGTACAGCGTATAGAGCTTCTGATTCAGCACTATCGGCACGGTGCTATCACCAAACTGTGCAGTAATAATCCCCCGGTCCGCAGATACGGTATACTGCTTCAGCTGATCACTCAGTGCAGCTTTCTTGTAGTAATCATAGCGTATAACCTGCAAGTAGAAGAGTCTGATGGCAAAAATACCGAAAATGAGAATAAGCAACGTGTACCAGGAACGGACACGCGTAACAGGGTTTACACCAGAGCTAGCCGGCTGGTCAATCATTACAGACTATTATACCGTAAGCGGCGCGATAAGCGTGGCGCAGTATTACTGCACACTGCCAGCAGGGCTAGTGGCGGTTAGATTTTGTGCTGGCTGGCTGGCTGCAACGCGGTCAATAGATTGCAAACGCGCCGAAGCTACCGTGAGGTCTTCGTGCTGCTGCTGCAACTGAGATTGCTGCTGCTGTAAACTGTGGATGTTATAACCGTAGGCGTTCGTCTTTGTTACCTGTGTCAAGTACAACAGACCGAGGAGACAGGCTAGCACGATCAGAATAATCGTATTACTGACTGGCCCAAGTCGTTTGTCATTTTGACGAAATGTAACCGAGTTTGCGCCCCTAGTAACTGTGGATTGTCGCCCCAGAGCGACGGTGCTTGAATATGTCATATGGTGTTTGTCTGTTTGTTTTTATTTTTTTGTCCCTGCTGCAGCTCCGTTACCAGAGCTACAGCCAAGGATGCTTTTCTACTTAGCCAACGACTTTAACGTGGACCTTGTAGGCGCGGGAGTTACTTTTTACGCGTATTGGCATAAACGTCATTCCCTTTCTTGTTCTAGATTTTTTTGATCTAGAAGCTTTTTATTTTTTCACTGCGGCGCGAAGTTTAGCACTTCTTGCACGCGGATTGAAAACTATTTCAGTGTGGTCGGCCACTATTGGGCGTTTGGTCAGTAAGCGCATGTCAGCATCGTACCGCTCCCCTGCTCTTTCTTGGAGTGCTTGTTTAACCAAGCGGTCCTCTAAGCTATGGAAACTTATGATACCGATCCGTCCACCGGGTGCGAGTAGTTCGAGCCACAAAGGCACACTTGCTCGTAGCAGCTCCAGTTCGTCGTTCACTGCTATGCGCAGTGCTTGAAACGTCTTGGTAGCTGGGTGGGTTTTACTGCCTTTTGGCATAACCGACCGGATTGTTTCTGCTAGTTCTTTCGTAGTTGCAAAAGGTCGAGCAGCCACAATTGCTTTCGCAATAGTATATGCTCGCGGCTCCTCCCCATACGCTCGGATAATCTGCGTCAGATCGTCCACGCTATAGGTATTTACTACAGTTGCGGCCGTAAGTTCTTGGCGCTGGTCCATCCGCATATCAAGTGGACCGTCCTGCCCGAACGCAAAGCCACGACTAGCGTTGTCAATGTGCGGCGATGATATACCTAGGTCCGCCAGAATCATGTCATACTGCTTACCTGTCGCTACCAATTGCTGGCTCGCTTCCAGGAAGTTGCTGTGCACAAGCGTCGCACCACTGCGTTTGAAGTCATCGAGGGCTGCAATAGCGTTGCTATCACGGTCGACGAGCGTCATTCGCTCTGGTGTTTTTGTTTGTTCCAGTACAGCGCTCGCATGTCCGCCGTATCCAGCCGTAAGGTCGAGATAGCTCTCGCCCTGCTTTGGGCTTAAATACTGCAAGACGGGCTGCAGAAGCACTGGTATGTGCTGGCTCTGGTTTTCTAGATGCATATCGCACTAGTATATATGTGTTTTTGTTTTGGTGTTTGTTTTTGTGACAAGATCACCTAACCGATAGCCAACTTTTTGTTTTTTGGGATTTTTGTTTTTGGTTTGGTACTAAAGACGCGTGAACGGAATATTTTGGTAGAGCCTTAGAGGCTCTAGTAATTCCTGCGTCCAAAGTACCGATTTGAGAGACTTATGTGTGAGGTGGAGTTTTGGGAGGTGTTTTATGGAAAGAACGAAGGTTTTTAGCGTGGTGCCTTCTCTAGTCCACGTGTTGACTATCGAATAGCTAACCTTGTGAGGTCTGTATTCGTTTGTTGCCTAATTGTTAAAGTGCTTTGATCTACTGGAACGGTTATTCTGCCATAAGCCGCCAGTACTTTCCTACACGCACACATGCCACGCTTTTATCGATACCCGCGTAATCGAGTAAGTGCTGCTCCAGGGTTATTCGCCCCTGTTTGGCATCTATCTCGCCCGCTACCAAGCCCATACGAAATTGTACGTTCAAGTCAGCGATCTGCTCATCCAAGATACTTCCCTTGAGCTCAGGCTCAACGTCGTTATCCCAGACAACCTTGGGGTACACATGCAGATATTTTGCAAATCCGCGCGTTACGACTACTCCGCCAGCAAACTCAGCTCTAAGCTCGGTCGGTATGGTTAACCGCCGCTTGTCATCGAGTTTCCTCTGGAAATAGTCCACCTGTGCCATATAGATTGATTGGTTTAAGTTACTAGTGAGTTTTTGTTTTTGCTTTTTTTGTGTGAGTAGTTCTTCTTTAGTTACCCACGATTACCCACTAGCAACAGTCTACTACCCACTCTTACCCACATACAAGTACTTTATATGAAAATAGTGGTACAATTTGCACCACTTTTCCACAGGTTTTCTTGGGGATATAGCATGCCGCTACATATAGCGCTAACTACTGGATCTTGCCGCTATTTACGTCAGCAATTTGCTGGTCACTCATCATTGGAACGTTGACAATATCTGCACGCTGGCCTCCAACAGTGCCGTCACTCGCACGTACAAAGTGAGTGTCTGGCTCACCATTTACACCTGGGATACGACCACTGCCCTCGTTGTTCACAAACTGAGCAACATCGAGTAAGGCCTGTCCAGACAAACGATCATGGTTGTAGCGCTCTGCAAGAACGGTACCGTTATCACCTTCCTGCACTACAACCTTCTTCTCCATCGGATCCTTGTAGAGATAATCGATACTGTGTACGGGAGCCTTAGGTGGAGCCGGAGGAGCAGCCGGAGTCTTTAAGCTATCGTACCCAAGATAGCCAACTGTGAGCAATGCCACTGTTGCGCCTAGCTTTTGGCCTACCGTGTAGCCGCCCTCTTTTTTTGGAGTGCGATCAACGCTACTGCTAGCTACTAGTTTCAGCGGAGCTTTGTTGCCGGTGTGATTTGTCATAATGTTTATTATATTCCTTTTATGGTTATTTGTCAATATACTTGTGTTTAACGACCGCTGTTAGTAGCATGGCGTACGCCACTATTTAATATAACCGCCAAGTGCATATTCTCGGCGTCACGCATGAAAACTGAATTCATAACGTCAGCGTGAACTGGTACTGCATGCAGGGCTTTGATCATTTCCCCGCTACATTTGACTGTGGTAAGTAAAATCGCTGCAATTGCAACATACATACTCCCATGCCAGTGGATGGGGTGTAGGTGGCGGTGCAGCGATTTACTTTTCATATGTTTGTTTTTATTTGGTGTTTCTTCTGTAGGCTGTAGCTCGCAAAAGATAGTTGCACTATTTATTTTGGAAATAGTAAATACATAGTAACAAAACTTAAGCATTTTGTCAATATTATGGCAAAGTGCGAAAAAGTTTATGGCACTTTGCCCTTGCATGTGTGAGCTATTTTATAGACAATGAATAATAATGAGTGCCATCCTGGAGGAGTTGTCACAGTTACCTCATACTGACGAGTCTGAGCGTATACATATGGGCCCAAATCCAGATAGCATAATGTACATACTGCCAGCCTGGTTGAATGAAGTTGCACAGGTACGCCAGAGCTATGACCCGATTGCCTTGGAAAATCTAGCGCGCGCAATGGTCAAAGGCGATATGCCCGATAGTACGTCGGATAGTCAGCTCAGCAAAGAAGAGCTTCAGCATAAACTAGAACTTTCGAACCCTCTGATAGTTGGGCGGTTTACGAGCCTTGAAAAAGCTCAAACGTACCTAGATAACCATGCCGCCCACTACCAGCTTGATATACCGCGCGCCGCTCAAAGCCTCGAGGTTGCGGACGATGGGAACTACTACATTCTTATTGCTGGGCATCGTCGAAAGCGTGCTATTAACCTACTGCGAGAACGGTTTGGCATTGCAGAAGATGAGCTCGATATTGTAGCGAACGTTTACGAAGATATCGAGTTCGACGAAGCACTTGGTAAGCAGCTTCGTGAGAATGTCTACGAGGCGCCGCCCGTTCACGAAGAAGCACGTTCAATTGAACGCTATTACAATCACGTTAATCGCCAATCTGGCAAACGGCTGAGTATCCGTGCACTTGCTGGTGAATTGGGGATGAGCGAGACTAAGGTTGGCGATGCTCTGGCGTTTGCATCGCTTCCCGAAGATGTACAAGCATTCACCCCAGATGTGTTGCCCTATAGTATTGTCCGCAGGCTAAAGCCACTCTATGATCTATATCAGAAGCAAGGCTCTCTACGAAAGGCTGCCGGCTACGACAATGATGGAGAAGACGAAGAGACCTATGCACGCAAGCACATACTTATATTTGCAAACCGCCTTGTGCGTAGCCGATTAGATAAGGATAGCTCAGATAAAAAAGCCGATGTGCTCATTCGTACGCATATGAATGAGCTGCTTGGCACCATGAGCTACCAGACAGACCCACTGTTTGCTTGGGAAGAAGCATCTATAACACATCAGCTTAACAGAAGTGACCGCATGCTGGGTAAGGCTGCCATCAGTGTTATAGAATATCTCAAGCAACGCGACAGACTCAGTAATGATGAGAGACAACGCCTCATCGAGGTACTTGGCGGAGTCGTGGATCAGCCGATCGAAGAAGCAGGACTATTCGCTATCTAGGGTAGCCAAGACCACTACACGTTGAGCGTGAAGGGTTGGCCGTTCACCGGCTTTATGAACGTTATGCCCACAGGTTTGAGTGTTGCCTCTAGGCGCTCATACATCCAGTCTCGTGCATCGTCGTGGTAGAACCAGTCGTGGATCGGGATAACATACTGCGGCTTGAGTGCAATAGCGAGGCGAATAGCCTCTACAGTGGAGCCCCACGGGGCGACAACTGGCAGCGCCAGTACAGGCATAGTTTCCGTGAATGTGTGGCTGTCGCCCGGGTGGCTTAGTTTGCCTAGATAATGCACACCAATCTCCTCTGGGTAGTTTGTGAGGAGTGGTTCACCGTGCGCATGGGGACTTTCGAAGAAGCTCACCCCTTCTGGTGCCTCATTACGTGCCCCGACGCCCACCTGAACCAGTGTATCGACTATCTCTTGAGGAGCCGTTATGCGTACCTTTGGAAACTTACCAGCAAGCTTTCGCACTAGCTCAATATCAAAGTGATCAGGATGCATATGCGTTATGAATATATCGTCGAGGTATTGTAGGCTATCGACGTCTACATCACTCATTGTGCCGGGGTCAAACAAGGCAGTCCGATTGATTGGTGCGGGCATTTCCACAAGTAGACAGGCATGGCCCAGTTTGGTAATTTTCATAAGACACCTCCTCGTTATAGCTTTAGTATAGCCCAGAACCGCAAACAGCTACTGTGAGATTCCGTGCATGAAGAAACACCTATATGGCGTTACAGTTATTGACGATTCGAGCAACTGTCTCTTTCATATATGTAAGCTGGGATGTCGTAACATCACCAAGGTGTTGTGCTCGTTGAAGCAATTGTATAGCACGCTTCGCAGATGTGTGTGCCACCTCTTTTGCTTGAAGCGTTAAATCAGGATCATCTATAACGTTGCTGACAATATAGAGTAGTCGCTCGTTTGTCTCCATTATGCCGTCCATGTCTAGTGGCTCCTCTAGGTTATTACGAACTTCTAGGAAGGTAGCGAATGTCCGGTTAGCTGCTGCTGTCTGCGGAAGGTTTGATATGGCACGAAGTGCTTGTCGCATATCAGATGTCGTTTCAAATTTTTTGCCTTTGCGCATCGTTAGGTCAACCAGTGTTGCTGCAGTCTCACCCATTTCCGAAACATCTAACTTAGCAACAGCTGCTAACAGTATCGCGAGTGTACGACTGTTATATGTTGGAAGCTGTTCTAAGCTGTGGGTTAATATGTCAGCTGTAAATTTTTTGTCAAAGCTACCGCGAGGCAATGTACGCATCGCGTAGTACATATTGGTCATTTCAACAAAATTTGGCTTGTCCTTTTGGGCGACTTCGAGGAAGCCTTCCATAGTACGATCGACGAGCTCTTTTATAGTGGTCTTACTGAGGTGAGTACTGGGAAATTCTTCGTATTTGTTAGCAAAGAACTTGATTGCTGTGGCGTAGTTTTCGGGACCTCGGAACAAACGCCCGCTGCCCGGCTTGGTGTTGATAATATCAAGTGCACTTTCGAGAAAATCTATTGGCTCCTCGTATAAACGATTGCTGGCCATAATACGTGAATTTATACGCACAATCTCTGGTTTACCGGCCTCAAGATCAGTAAGCAGTAGTTCACTGGGTGCGGCCTTGCCACCTAAACCTTGAATGTAATCGTTAAACGCTCCGAGATCAGTGTCGCCTAACTCGGCAAGTGCCGCTTGGCGACGGACTTCCCATGCACGATCACTGGTACTACTTCTGTGTTTGATGGCGTTGAATATAATATCTTGTGCTGCAATTTCTTGTTCATGGAAATGTTCTGGAGATGCCTCGAAAGCTGCATCTAGTGTAGCCCGATAATCTGGTGAGACTAGTACTTCAGCAAATTCTGCAGGAGCATTATAACGCATCTGCTTATTATAGCACTTATGTATACTAAAGTCAATAAATTACCCCTGTTGGTACTGCATTTACTATTGTTTTGGTTTGCGGGGTGTAAAGCGGCGGTCACGGTATGCTAGCTCGCTACGGTGCTGGTCGAGGCCTTCTATATAGTCATCGAACTCCTTGAGAAGAGTGGAGTAACGGCGGTTCGGTGCGAGCAGCTTGAGAAGTTTCTTTTGGCCCACTAAGTACTCGACAAGGCCTAAGAAATCGCCATCACCACTAACGATGACTGCTTTGTCATAGTTTGGAAGCTCTTTCATGGCGTAGAGTACTAAGTCTGCGTCTATATTGCCTTTCACGGTAGGCTTCTGAGCCTCGTTCTCTTGGTCAGTGTTGCCTTCTACATCCGGGGCTTTGATTTCAGTAGTCGGTTTGAGCACGATTAGGAAGCCATGGTCGTGCATTTGCTCATACAAACTTTCATTTTCAGCCATGTAGCCTATAAACATAAAGGCGTGCGTAACACCATACTTCTCTTCTAGCCAGATACGGAACTTGTGCCAGTCCATCTTCCAGCCGATTTTTTGCACACCTAGGTTTAGGTTTTGGCTATCTATAAAGGCGTAATTACCCTTGAGTTGCTTGGGTTTCCGGCTCGGCCGTGATGGTCGGTTCATATAAGTACTATAGCATCTTGTGAGTGCTGGGCAGCACGGTTCGTAGCTCGTGCATCAGCGTCATAGAGTCGCGCGATATAGCCTCTGGCGCGCAGGAGTGAAAGTTGTTTGTTAGTAGGAGTAATGAGCGCGTGCCCAAGGCAGAGTTGGACGTGTTTTGCAGTGACGTGACGGAAGCGGTGTATAAAGGTAAGGGTTGTAAGCATTTGTGGTGTAGTCCGTATGGTAGAAACGGCTACCGTAGGTACACTAGATAAGGTTTTGGACATAGCTGTTTTCATCTGTTACTCCTTTGTCTTATCGGTGCATAGGGTACACTGATAAGCTATCATGTACTGCCCTCGGCTATTTGAGATACGGCCAGTGCTTGGGTACGTTTTGGTGGAGTCTGTTTGGCTCGTTTGGGCTTTGCAGGCTTGCTTGGTGGGTGGCCATAGGCTAGACGGGAGGCTTGGTTACAGTTGAGTCCCGACGAGTCTTCTTCAAGAATGACTAGCAAGAAGGATAGCAAGAATTTCGGGGCCATATTTGTCGAGTTTATTTTGCCCAAAACCTTTGATACCAAGGAGTGCCTGTGCGGTTTTTGGTTTACGGCGCGCTAGCTCTTCAAGGAGTGTATTGTGTGCAATTATAAAAGCCGACACTTTGTCGGCACTTGCCCGTTTAGCACGCCACGCACGAAGCGCTTCAAACACAGCAATATCATATGGTGCTGGCACATCGATGACGCCTGTGGCTGGTGCGACCTCTTCCTCGGCGTCTTCGGTGATATTAGCTAACGCCTCGGAGTTACTGCGCAGATCTGCGTCGAACTCAAAGATAAGTGGGTGCAACGAAAGCGCCATTTGGTTGATACCCGTTAGGTAGACGCCATCCATACTACGTACGCGGCTCAGAGCCACATAGCCCATACCGGGAGTAAAACTACGAGAAAGATCTATCTCTGCCGAATCCATACTCATGCCCTGACTCTTGTGGATGGTAATAGCCCAGGCGAGGCGGAGTGGCAACTGCACTACTTCGGCTCGCGTGCGACCGTCTTCGTCGAGTTTCCAGCTTTGACGCTCCACTTTTACCTCACGGCCGTTAGGCAGCAACACCAGGGGTGCGTTATCTACAAAATCCACTACCCTGCCCCGGGTACCATTTACAAAACCAGCTCCGAAGTTGTTTGCGACGAACATGACCTCGGCACCTATTTTCAGTTCGAGTTTTTCCGGTGCCAAAACACTCTTAATGAGCTGCTCAATTTTAGCCGTCTGGCCAGATGTCTGCATTTCGTACGTTTTGCCTTCGCGCTCGATATCTTTCAGGTGTTTTTGGTTGATGCTATCGACATCCATATTGTGCGAATACAGTCGTGTTACCACAACGTCTTCTGGACGTTTTTCTTTGAGCCGTTCTTGTAGTGCAGCCTCATGTAGCTCATTGACATCGCCGCGGCGCATTGCCTCCAGCAGGTCGAGCAGCTCGTCACTCACTTGGCGATGCTGCTCGGTTAGATAGCACACCTTCGGATCAAGCTCTGCCCAAGCATCGCTCAGGTGGGCGAAGTCCACGTTTTCGCTGTAGCGCGACACAGGCGGAAGCTGAAACAAGTCACCAACCAATATAACTTGTAGTCCACCGAACGGCTCAGTGTTTTTACGCAACAACTTGGCCACTTCATTAACCATGTTTAAGCGCTGGCCATGCAGCATTGAGACTTCATCTATCACCAGCACATCAGCTGCGTTATAACGCTTTATAAGTTTGTCAGTTTTCTGCAGTATGTCACGGTCCCAGTCAGTCAGCGAATCTTTTATACCGAGTCCCGACCAGCTGTGTATGGTCGTACCACCGATGTGTGTGGCCGCTATGCCGGTACTAGCCGTAACCGCCACATTTTTCCCTGCCCGCGTAGCACGGCGTACAAACTCGTTGAGCACGTATGTTTTACCAGCGCCGGGTGCGCCTGTCAGGAACACAGAGTGACCCTCTAACATGACTCGTAGTGCCTGTGCTTGCCTCATAGACTAGTTAGTATACCCGCTATGCACCTTTTGTCAGCATGGCCATAGGATCTTCTTCGTCAGGCTTGAGCAAACGTTTCTTGATAATTTCGTAGCGCTCTCCTGTTACTGGACTTTCCATGTAATCATCATTCATGAGATTAATGAATTTCGTTATGTCTTTGTCATCCATAATGATAATGGCACCACTATCGTCTGGCATAAGGTTCAAGTCCATGTCTTCGCTTTGCGCGAGTAGCTGCTCCTGTGTCACCTTGCCGACTTCTAGTTTCTGTAGCTTCTTCACAAGCGCCTTTTTATCTTTCACCATCGACTGTATGCTCAAGCCTTCGCTAAAGCTCAGCCGATACATTTCCTCGATTTCACGAATTTTACTCTCGGCTATGGCCTGCTCTTTGGCGTCGTAGCCAAACAGTGTTTTGAGCTTTGGCTGGCTAAAAACGTATAGATCTTGGTCAAGCACCAACAACTGGGGTTCGGTAGGTAAGCGAAGAGCAGCATCCGCATCAAAAGGTATGAACTTATCACCACGTAGCATCCAGCCGGTGCGCCCCTTCATAACTTGGCTTTTCGGCAGCACCTTTGCCAGGTAGAAGGGTTTTGGCATTTCGGTATGGCTGACTCGTACAAGAACACCCTTCATGTGGTTTATATCGTGCTCGTCTTCTTTGAACTGGACTATTTCGTGCTCTTGCGTCTTGAGCCAGCCAAGCGTTTCACGTAGCTTGTCTACTCGGTACACCTGGGTGCGCTGCAGGACGTGCTCCTCTGCTTCCGCCTCCTCGAAACCGCGGACTATGAGACCTTTATCTACGCCCTCTAGGACGTATTCCAGCATTTCATCTATAAAGATTGGCTCTAGTTGCTTTTTAAGCGCGTCTGCCAGATTAGTCTTATAGAGTACGTGGTTCTTACTTATAAAAAACAGTTCAATCTTTAGCTCGTCTTTGTACTGTACTAGGTTATTTGCCCAAGCAAACACATCTGTTTCTTGGTAGTTTTCCGGGCTATAGCCATCAGAACGCACGCCATCTGTATCCATAATTTGTTCAATTTCCAAACTTAGTTTTATGTATTACTGCTATTGTACAGCAGGTTTATACCGCTTACTGGTGTAAAATTTTCCTATATTCGTTCGCCCTGTCGAGCCTTATTTGCCCAGAGGTCAGCGAGCTCATTGCCTGGATCATTGTTGTGTCCACGCACCCAAATAAGCGTCGCTTGTGATGATTTATACAACGGGTAGAGTTCTTGCACAATATCCAGATTTTTTATTTCCCCACCCTTTTTTTTCCAGCCTTTTGCCTCCCAGCCCGGCGCCCACTTAGTAAGTACGTTTATCCAGAATTCACTGTCGCTATAGACTTCGCATGGCGCGCCTGAGGCGTGCTTTATTGCAGCCATCATCGCGTAGCCTTCCATGCGTATATTGGTAGTCTCTGCACCACTTGGCTCACCGCCGAGCACCACTGGTTTACCGTCTTGTATAACCGAAAAACCACCCGGGCCTGGGTTAGGGCTTGCACTGCCATCCGTGTGATAGACAATCATACTTTTACTACTTTCGACATGCGTAATACATCCTTACATTCTAATTTTGTGAGCTCCTCTATAGATTTTCCCGAGTTTTTCATAGCCTCATCAACAAGATATGTGCCCACCTTATAGCCAATCCATCTCCTGCCGTCATCATGGGTGTACAGATATTGAGTCCTATCAAGCGTATCCATGTTGTCCTCTATCTCTTTCAGCCATACAGCGACATTCTTCGGATAATCCGCCCATAGTGGTGGTGCGATATGATCACGCTCGAATACCGTCGCAAGACCCTCTAGTATACAGTCATCGAGAAAGCTGGCGTGCCAAATGCCCAAGTTAAATCTGGCTGCGTGGTTCATCTCATGATACACCGTTACACGAATGTGATTGCGCACAACCTCATTCGACTGCTTGGCATAGTATTTTGGGTCGAATGCCATTTCTATAAACTCACTATTGTATGTTCGACCCGCGTCGTGCGTTTTATCAATAAGGTCGTATTCACGCGGCTGCACAAAGAAGTTTAGATATGGCGAGCCGAATGGCAAAAGTACCGCCACTTCCTTGTAAGCCACCTCCAATTCGTGAATGTATAGCTTCTGGAAGTCTTTGCCTAAAACATCCCAATACTCAGAATCTGCTAAGTGAATTTTCATAATCCTAGTCTAGCATGAGCAGCATGCAAGATCGTATACAGACTACTGATACAGGTTTTTGATTGGTAGCAGTAGCCTACTGTCGGCAGGCATAAACTGTCCACCGTCCTGGCGATATATAATCTCATGCCTCGCTTCAAACCATGCATCTGCCCTGGTTTTGTACTGGAGGTCTATTTCGTGGTTATTTGCATCTTGTGGAGCATTGTCGGAGTAAATATGGAACTGCTTAGTGTCGCCCGGGCTTACCCAGTCGTTCACTTCTCTGTTGCGCTCTAGTAGTATCGCCTTAGCAACACAGACGTCTTCTGCTGATTCGTTATGTATAAATGCATAGATGTCCATTTTCTGGCCATCAATATGGCAGTCGAGCTTTGTGATACGCATGACAGGCACGGCAGTCTCTAGTGCTTCAGATGGCTGAGAGGCTACATTTTGATTATCAGCCTCGTACACCGGCTTACCGGCCATCCCTTTTCCTATGCGTCCAAAAAATCCCATATCGTGTTCCTTTCTAGAAATTTACGGGTGCAGCAAGCCGAGTACCAGGCCCATAACGAGTAACGTTACGAGTTCGTGAGCGCCATTAAGCAGTGTAAGCTTTTTGCGCCGACCCTCGAACATATCATGTGTGAGCAAGCGAACTGCCGTAAAGCCAAGCCAAGCCCAGAATGCAGTCGTAACGCTATCCATAAGCCAACTATTGGCAAAGAATGAATGTGTCAGAAACACAAAGTGCGCCAATATGTACGCCGTAATAAACGACACTAAAAGCTGTACAACAAGTAGTGGAGCCATGTTGCGAGCCGTCATTTTACCGCCCATCTTTACTCCTGCAAGTTTTGCCCATTTCTTACCAAAGACGCGATTTGAATACCAAATTCCACCAACCACCATACTCGACAGTGTTGCCGCAAACACACCGATCCAGTTTACATCGACATTCATACTACTCCTCCTTTATGCTTATGCTCGATTATGCACTGCTCCGCTAGCAATGTCTATGTGATATTTGTGCTCACCAAAGGCGTCTGAGGTGCTTTGCTTGAACATACATACCTTCCCTGCTGATCGTCATAACTTTGTATGGAAATACCGTGATATGATGTGCGCATGAAAATACTCACGCTTCTTGCTATCGCTGTTTTAACTGCAAGTATTATTTGGCTTGCGTACTATATAAATAAAAAACAGCGCGAAGCACTCTTAGCACTTGCGGCGTCACTTGGCTGGGCGGCTGTACCAGATGCCTCTGCACTGTATGGCTATATACCAAAGTCACTGCAAAACCAAGGTATAAGGCAGTACTGCGATGATGGTTTTAGTCTAAAAATAGGTACGGTAGATGCAATCATATTTACCTACACCTACGTAACAGAAGAGACGACTACAGACGCCAACGGCATGACAACAACGCACGAGCAAAACCACACCCACACCCTTCTCTGTTTCGCGGACACAAAAGCAGTTGGTGAAATGCACATACATAAACGCGGCTTCATGAGGCTTGGCCATGAGTTTTTCTACCAAGGTCAGAAGCGATTGAGTCTCGAGGGAGATTTCAATAAATATTTCGATGTATTCGTGCCTGAAGGCGAACAGATAGAGGGTTTAGAGGTGTTAGAGCCAACCGTCATGGAAGTAATACTCGACAGTGGCAAGGACTACAGCATAGATGTATACCAAGGAAATCTGTGGATCATCGCGGACAACAACTGCATAAACAAAAAAGCCGTGCCCCCACTGCTTGCCTACGCGCAACTCTTGCTTAGCAAAATTAACTAGATTCTGTACAATTTTTAGCTGAACCAATTTGGCATTTTACCTCTAGAAAACTGCCGCGCTACATGTAGTAGTGTGGCCTAGAGTATTGACGCTATATAGCATATGCGGTATGATGATATTTGTGTTTTTCCGCAGTGGGATGGAGTTACACAATTTACTACCTCTGTTATCCCCCAACCAAATTTGAACTATTCAATATCAATATAAGAGGGTGACTTGCGCTATTTATATGCGTAGAGGTATGTAGGGAGGTTATAAGGATTATGAAAATAGCCGCAATTTCAGCGGTTGTGTTTGCTAGTGGTCTAGCATTTACAACGAACGGCACTGCGCCGTCGACAAGTATTTTGCAGCAGACAAATACCAAGCAAGTGACGGCAAAGACGGTGGCTGCCACAAAGCCAGCACAAGCTACGCAGACGACGACACCAACGCCTAAGGTAGTCACCGTAAACCCAGGCGACAACCTTACGGCTATCGCCGAGGTCAATAACAGCACCGCCTTGCGTATCTTTTACGCCAATACAAGTATCGTAGACCCGGATTTGATCTACCCCGGGCAGCAGCTACGTATACCAACCAACGATGAACAGCTAACGACGCGCGCGGTGCCTGTAAATACTGTTATATCTAGCGCAGATATCAGTGCCGAAAGCAGCGCAAGTACGCACAGTACTTCTACGGCAAACTATGATCCAGGTGATGGTAGCGTATGGGACCGTATCGCCGCATGTGAGTCTGGTGGCAATTGGTCTATAAACACTGGTAATGGCTACTATGGCGGTCTGCAGTTCAGCCTTGGTACCTGGCTTGCCCACGGTGGGACTGGTATGCCCCAAGATGCAAGCCGCGAACAGCAAATTGCCATCGCGCAGAATGTTCAAGCCACTCAGGGCTGGGGTGCATGGCCAGTCTGTTCTATAAAAGCTGGAGTGTAGTACTCCAGCTTACACATCCGGCCCTAGCCCTCTGGCCAGACGATGGTTCTAAAATAATCATCCGTCGTTTCGGCTCGACGAATGAGTTGGACACCACTGCCGTGTAATAACACTTCTGCTGAGCGCAGTAAGCCATTGTAGTTAAAGCCCATGGAATGCCCATGAGCACCCGCATCGTGCACCACCAGAAAATCACCTACTTCTGCCTCAGGCAGATCGCGATCAATAGCAAACTTATCGTTGTTCTCGCACAGGGCCCCAACGATATCGTAGATATGCTTTGTCTGGTGTGTTTCTTTGCCCAAAATAGTGACATGATGATACGCACCATACATTCCGGGACGCATAAGATTGTGCATAGAAGCATCCACTCCCAAATACGTTTTGTGTTTGTGCATCACGTAGCGTACCCGTGTTAGCAAATAGCCGTGCGGGCCGGTAACATAGCGACCATTCTCGGTACATAGCAGGAGATCTTTGGCGCGTTTTTGGAACACAGCCTGAATTTCACCTGCAGCCTCTTCAACATTAAATGTTTCTTGGTCTGCGCGGTAATTTAACCCAAAGCCGCCGCCAAGGTTTACAAAGCTAAATGTAATGTCCGTTGCCTGCTCTATTTGGTCTACGGCATCGAGCAGTAGCTCGGCCGTATCAGCAAAGTAGCTTGTTTGCAGTTCATTAGAAGCAACCATAGTGTGCAAACCAAAGCTATGTATATTTTGGTCTTTGAGCTGGTTGAACGCAGCTATGAGCGATTCTATACTCATCCCGTACTTTGCCTCAGTTGGCTCACCAATTATAGCGTTGCCAGATTTCAAATTTCCAGGGTTATAGCGCATAGCAACGCGGCTTAATTCCCTGCCCGCAAGTGCCTCGACAAAAACAGGTACCTGGCTGAGGTCGTCAATGTTTACCGTGGCTCCGAGCGTAATGGCCAACTCAAAGTCTTCTTTTGGTGTATTGTTGCTGGTAAAGAATATGTCTTCGCCGGTCACACCCAAGCGCTCTACCATTAAAAGCTCCGCACGCGATGAACAATCAAAACCCATACCTTCTTCGTACAAGATTTTTAGTATGGCCGGTGTGGGTGTTGCCTTCACCGCAAAGTAGTTCTTATAACTGTTTGCCCAGCTAAATGCAGTATTGAGCTTCTTTGCGGTGGTACGAATGCCCGTTTCGTCGTAAATATATAGGGGTGTACTGTATTCTGCCGCTATGCGCTCGGCTACGTCGAGGCCGAATGGAAGTTGTAGGTTTTTTCTCATAATCCTTCAATCATACCGCAAATAACAAAAATACCGGAGATCAACCCGGTATTTGTGTCATCTGCTTGCAAGTCAGATGTTTTTGTGACGCCTGTCGGCCCTTTCCTCAATTGTTTATCGGAATGTGCCTTTAAGGCTTTTGGTGTAAGTGTTTCTTTATGAGAATTACTTACTAGTTGCAAGGTTACTAAACCACAAGCACCTTGTCAACGGTGTAATTTAGTTATACAACCAGTCGCACATCGCCATACTATTTAAGTAGTTGAGTACATAAAGTATCGTCTGGAACTGCTACTTATCCCTTGAGCTTTGTACGTAAGTCATGGACAGCAACACGCTCTTGTTCGGTGGTGTCGCGGTGGCGGACCGTTACGGTGCCGGCGGTATCGCCTTCTAGTGTTTCAAAGTCTACGGTTACACAGTACGGCACGCCAATTTCGTCCATCTTGCGATAGTTTTTACCGATGTTACCAGTGTCTACCCATAGCACGTTGCCGACTTCACTCTTGAGCATAGCGTAGACTTCGCGAGCTTTTGCTACGAGCTCTGGCTTGTTCTTGACGAGTGGCAGCACTGCGACTTTTACTGGTGCTAAATGTGTAGGAAGCTGCAGATAAATGCGCTTCTCGCCGTTTATTTCGTCTTCTTTGTACGCAGCTGTCAGTACAGCCATGAGTGTACGCTCAACACCAAAAGATGGTTCGATAACATGCGGTACAAAGGGCGCACTACCGTCTTTCGGGCGGTACTCCATACTCTTTTTGCTCACGCGCTCAATATTCTTCAGGTCGAAATCAGTTCGGTAGGCCAGGCCAAGGAGTTCTTCCCGGCCAATTGGGAAGTCAAACTCGAAATCTATAGTGCGCTTACTGTAGTGTGCGCGGTCGGCTTCTTCCACCTCGAGTTCATGTACCATATCGTCCGGTAAACCGAGTGCTCTGCACCATTCGTGGACTCGTGCAACCCACATTTCGAAAGATGTTTCCCACTGGTCTGGGTGTACGAAGTATTCAATTTCCATTTGCTCAAACTCTCGGCTGCGGAATATAAAATCTCGCGGGGATATTTCGTTACGAAATGCCTTACCCTGCTGAGCAATGCCGAATGGTACATCTGGGTAAAAGCTATCGACGACGTTCTTGAAGTTGGTAAATATACCCTGGGCGGTTTCTGGGCGAAGGTAGCTAATAGAGTTATCATCCTGTACTGGCCCAACGTTCGTCTGGAACATCATGTTAAACGCACGCGCTTCACCAAATGTACCCTCTTTGCCACAAGTCGGGCATTTGTTTGGGTCATCGAGCTTGTCAGCACGGTGGCGTGCATGACAGTTCGAACACTCGACCAACGGGTCGGTGAAGGTATCGACATGGCCACTGGCCTGCCAGACTTTTTGATTCATGAGTATTGCTGCATCGACACCGAGCATATCTTCGACATCTTCAACAAACATCTTCCACCACAGATTCATGATGTTTTTCTTGAGTGCCACACCAAGTGGGCCGTAGTCCCACGTACCACTCAAGCCACCATACACATCACTACCTGGATAAATAAAACCACGGCGCTTGGCCAAACTGACAATATCTTCTAGTTTTACTTCGCTCATATACGTCGAATTATAACAGAACTACAGAGAAAGTCTGAGCAACTCAGCGGATATACTGCTGGGCCATAAAGGTAACGAGCGACTTCACTTTTTGCGTCAGGCTATTAGCGTTGGTAACCTTAGCCAGCACGCGTGGTTGGTTGCCATCGAACAGCAGTCGCAAAAACTTTATATCGTCCGTAGCGAATGTACCATCTGGCCGACTCATAAATGCACTGTCATCGAAGCTGAATTCGTAAGCCTGCCCCGTGGTCAACTTGGTGCCATCCATTTCGCTCATAAGGTTCGGTGTGTGGCCACCCATACGAAGGAGCTGCGCAGTAAACCATACACTTACTAACTCCAGACTCAACGTTGCATCATTCAGTGCGGCGAAGGCTTGTTCAAGCAAGTGGTAATACTCTGGCTCTGGCTCGTCTTCAGTAGCTTTGTTGAGCCGCTTTATAAGGTCATAGCCAAGCATGGTGCGATCTATGTCCTGTACGATTCTGTCGTAGTATTTTACGAGCCGACTCGACACCAACGTACCAATATCTCCCCTACCTGGTATGTACGTCAGGCTCGTCGTACTAAACAGCTCTACACCGCCAGCAAGTTTACTTTTGAGCCGCCGCACACCCTTGGCCATCAGCCGTATTTTCCCCTGGTCTGGTGTGATGCAGGTTATGATCCGATCCGCTTCACCATAATCAATCCGAGCAAGCACTATAGCATGAGTAACGAGTTGATTCATTGGCGTACTGTAGTAGCCTTATCAACCACGGCGCATAGCTCTGCGAGAGAGGTAGCCGGCTTGTGCAGTATCTGCACCACCCCCAACTCACGCGTAAGCACGGAGGCTTCAGTGAGTTCACTCGGTGGGACAAAACTAAGGATAATGATGGGTATATGCAGCCACTCAGTGTAGCTACGGAACTCATACAGAAACTCCACCCCGTTATGGTACGGCAGCTGAAGCTCCACTAGGACTAACTCTGGCATACGCTCATCCGCAACGTGTACAGCATCTTGTGCGGTGTGCGCAGCCGCAACAGTGTGGCCAGCCGCAACGAAAGCACTCGTATAGTTGCGCGCCGATATTCTATCTGGCTCAACAAGTAGAATATGCATGTCTAAACCAGCTGCAGTTGGCTGCTCGCAGGCAAGGTCGCCGCTAGGCCAGTTAAGTTATGAAAACGTGCCACGTGCAGGTGAGCTGAGAGGGTTTGCAGGAGTGACTCTGCCACAAAAACGCCAGTTGCTGGGCCGCTAACAAGGCGCTGTAATGGCTGTCGAGCTTTACCTTGCATAGCATGTGCCCGACGTAAACTGTCAGTACTCAGCTGTTGATGCTTGCCATACATACCGGCGACAACACCATATCTGCTGCGGTGGGCCGCTAAGCTCACAGCGCCAACTTCATCACCTTCGGCGCTGGCCAATATAAATACTTGCCCTAAGCTTGTCATAGCAGATTGCAAAACTGAGCGATCGGCTAATATTGGTTGCAACCGACTACTTAGGTCTAGTTCCAAACGGACACCATACTGCTTTGCAAATGGCGTGAGTACGTGAGCTGTATCATATAACAATGAAGAAATGGCAAGCGGCTCAAGTTCGAGCTTGGTAAGCTTGCCGTGCAGTCGCAGGCTGAGCGCATAGTTCTCGACCAGCTGTAAAGATGCATTAGTGATTGCCCGTACTACCTGCCATTGCTCTTCCAACTCCGTGGCCGTAGCATTTTCAGCAAGCTCGGCAAGCTGATTTATCTGGAGCATGGGGCGACTCAGCTGCTCAACCAGGCTCAAAAACAGTTCCTGACTGTTGCGCTGTGTTTGGTCCGACCCTCGTTGCATGTACTATCCGTCCGCTGTTAGCCCACCCTTTATAGCTACCAGTATACAGTGCCGGCGGTGGAAGTTGCTATGGCGAAAATGTAGTATTTTGCAGCACGTTGTTCATGAGATCAGGCAAAAAAGCACTAGACTCAGTCCAAATCTCAAATGTCTTGTCACGCAGTGGCAACACTACCATACTACCCTGTCGATTGCTTTCAATCTGACCTTGTATAATCACTCCAACTTGTCCAGGCACCTTCGGCAATGCATAGGGTGCTACGGTAACTTTGCCGCTCTTTTGCAGTGCGCTATAGTTGGATACTACCTGGCTGTACGAAGACTGTACGACCTGTACACGCAGCGCAAAGCTTGCAGTTTGGTCTTGTGCGCTTGGTACTACGTCTGGATACCAGTAACCATTCACAGGCGTACTACTACTAGTGGTATCTACGTAGGCACTCCATGTTTTAGGGTACGTCACGTGTATACTGCCGTACTGCTCAGGTCCAACGTACGTTTTGAGTGGGCTTTTTGCAGCTTCGGCATACGTTTTCTGATCATTCGCTTGGACTGCTTTAGTATTCGCACTCACAGCTGCTTGTATCTTCGTGTCTACATTGTCCTTGAAGTCAGTACGCTGACCAAACGCCCAAATACCAAAGCCAGCCGCTCCCAGAAATAGTAGCGTTAGTAATATCACTGGTACCAGCAATACGTTTAGCTGCCCCTGTTCTCCCCACGTTTTATGCATAC
>Ga0206895_1085_pt1 | contig 26832 bp, 21 predicted proteins | sample Alteio_BWOrgHeat_51_FD_152967 | JGI IMG/M metagenome (GOLD analysis project Ga0206895, IMG submission 152967) | Enriched cells from forest soil in Barre Woods Harvard Forest LTER site, Petersham, Massachusetts, United States -... | ecosystem: Environmental > Terrestrial > Soil > Temperate forest >...
ATGACTATCACGACTTATTGTAAAATTGAAATAATAGATACAGGGCGCGGTATGGATCAACATACGATGGATCGTATTTTTGAACCCTTTTTTACAACTAAGGATGTGGGAAAAGGCACAGGGTTAGGTCTATCCACTGTCCATACGATCATTACGGATTATAACGGCGAAGTAACAGTTACAAGCTGTATAGGCCGTGGAACGACGTTTACACTGCTCTTACCTGAATATAAGGAGAATATCCATGTCACTAATCTTATTGGTTGAAGATGATCATTTTGTACGAGATATGCTGACCCAAGTTTTAACGCGTGCGGGGTATGAGGTAGTGTGTGCGGTAGATGGTGCTGAGGCAACAGAACTTTTAATGACGATTCATCCTGACCTCATGCTCACGGATCTTATTATGCCGAAAAAAAGTGGAATTACTTTAATTTCAGAAGTTAAAAATAAACATCCCGATATGGAAATTATTGCAATCTCCGGTGGTGGACGTCTGGATCCTGCGGGTTATTTGGATCTTTCGGAATCGTTTGGAGCGGCTGTATCTTTTCAAAAACCCGTCGATCGTTCAGCATTATTGATGGCGATTGATTTATTATTGCATAGCAAAAAAAGTGTTATTTCTGAGTAGAGACTAGCGCCAATAACGCGCCTGAAGCTGCCGATAACACAAAGGCCCTATTAATTTAGTTTGGCTAATCTTAAACGTAATCGCACCCGCTGCGACAGTATCTATTTTGATCGTATGTAGCGCATTATATTTCTCAATCACTTCTTCATGAGGAAAATGATAACGATTGCGATAACCAATCGGAAACAATACATAACGAGGATGTACATCTGCTAAAAAAGCATCTACTGCCGAGGTTTTGCTGCCATGATGTGGTGCGACTAAAATATCCGCAGCTAAATTAGCCTCTTCTGTTTTTATTAATTCATGTTCGGCAAATTTTTCAATATCGCCTGTCAATAAAATATGTTGTGAGCCACTCGTCACCTTAAGCACACACGAACTGTCATTATCAAAACCTAATAAATGCTCGGTAGGATACAAAAATTTAAAATTAACATTATCCCAATTCCATTCTTCCCCTCGCAGACAATAACTTGCAGAGACCATGGGCAATTCTTTGGGGACGCTGGTCTTAACTTTTTTAACTAAAAACTGTTTTAAAATAGCAGGTGCGCCACCAATATGATCATTATCACCGTGACTGATTACCAACATATCGACTTGTTTGGCTCTTAAAGAACGTAAAAAAGGCACTACGACACTTGCCCCCATATCATAATTTGCATTCAATTTAGGACCGGCATCAAACACTAAAATATGCTGTTCGGTTTGTACAACCGCAGATAACCCTTGTCCGACATCTAACAATGTAAACCAAACATCTCCACGTTTTGGGGTCGATATTTTATAGCAAAATAAGGGTAACAACCAAATAAGACCAATATATCTACCCGGCATCCCAATTGGCATTAATAAAAAAACCATACCCAAAATAGCTGCACCCAGTGCCCAATAATTTGGAATACTAAGATACCAAGAACCCCAAGAAAGATGCGCAAACCATGTCAATATTAGCCATAATACCCCTAAGATTTTATCGGCGAGAATTAATACCCACGTTCCTAAAGGTGTTGAGATATTCAATAATAAACTACCCAATAAACATAAAGGCACGACTAAAAACCCCACCCACGGGATAGCTATGCTATTTGCAAAAAAAGAAACTAATGAAAATTGTTGAAACAACCAAATACCCAAAGGTATAAGACCAACCGCCATCAGCCATTGGATACGCCCAATCTTCCACCACCACCCTTGAGGCGCCAAACGCCCCCGCATGCCATAAATAATAAATGCTACCGCCCCAAAGGATAGCCAAAAGCTATCAGTCAAAACACTCAATGGATTTAATAACAACACCCCGACTAATGCCATACTCCAAGCTTGCCAAACTCGCGCATGACGACGTTGCAATATAATTAACAGAAAAAAAGTTATCATTATGCAAGCACGTTGAGTGGGAATTGAAAAGCCAGCTAAAGCACTATAGAGAAGGCCCACGCACAAGGATGCAACAGCACCCGCAAGTTGCGCGGGAAACCGTAAGCTCAACTTTTTATGTCGTCGCCATAACCATCCTATCGCTACAAAGCTAAAACCCGTCATAAAACCAATATGTAAGCCTGCGATCGCCATTAAATGATTGGTGCCTGTATTTCGTAACACTTCCCAATTCGCCTCATCAATGCCATTTCGCTCACCGACAGTCAGTGCAACTATCCAAGGAGAAGTCTGAGTTAAGGGTAAATGATTTTCTATTTTAATTTTTATCATTTCTCGGACCCGATCTATGGGGTAAGAATACCAATGCGTGCTTAATAATATATTTTTAAGTTTTGGCATAACATACCCTGTCGCACGTATTCCCTGTTGCAAAGCATGTGCTTCATAATCAAAACCACCGGGGTTAAGATTTCCATGGATTTTCTTTAGCCGCACATTGAGTTGCCATTGATCACCTACATGTAATTTTTTTTCTAACTTTTCAAATCCTAAACTGCGCCAACTGAGATGTAACAAACCGTGTGCTGACTGAATATGATGATTTAATTGCAATTGTTTAATAGAAAATAGAAATTCAGTCATTTGTTCAGAGTGTGCTGGAATGGAGGCAATATAACCCGTGACAGTAATGGTTTTTCCTTCAAAGTCATTGGGGAGAGCCCATCTAGTTTGCATATGGGCAAACCATAGACACCAGGCGAATCCTAGCGCTATGACAGCAGGAATTTTAAAAATTTTATATGGACAGTAAAGTAAAATACTTGAAAAAATAACTGACAGCCATACCCATTTTTCTTGGGGTAATGAGGGGAGGTTTTGCAATAGTAGAACACCAGATAAAAAAGCTAATGAATAGGGGAGCATGGGAGTCCTTAGGGTTAAGATTGATGATAAATTCTTATAACTTCTTATAACTTCTATTAAATCCTGCTAACTCAACTCTTTACTCCTTAAACCTTGCCCTTATCTCTTAACCTTAACCATTATCTCTTAATCTTAACCATTATCTCTTAACCTTAACCATTATCTCTTAACCTTAACCATTATCTCTTAACCTTAACCATTATCTCTTAACCTTAACCATTATCTCTTAACCTTATCCTTAAACCTTAAACCTTACCCCTTATCCCAACGTCCCGCGGCTTGTCCGCGGGATCCAGTAAAGGCACTATAAGAGACTTATAAACCTTTAGGACTGAGAAGCGTTCTGGATCCCGCGGACAAGCCGCGGGACGTCGGGGCAAGAAGTAGCACAGGACCCGGGGTAAGAAGTCGCACAGAACCTCAGGGTAAGGAGTAGCGCGGGGGCCTCGGGGTAAGGAGGAGCGCGTGGCCTCAGGGATAAGAAGTAGCACAGAACCTCGGGGTAAGAATAGCGCAGGGCCTCGGGGATAAGAAGTAGCACAGGACCCGGGGTAAGAATAGCGCAGGGCCTCGGGGATAAGAAGTAGCACAGGACCCGGGGTAAGGAGGAGCGCGGGACCTCGAGGATAAGAAGTAGCACAGAACCTCGGAGTAAGGAGGAGCGCGGGGCCTCGGGGATAAGAAGTAGCACAGGACTCGGGGTAAGGAGGAGCGCGGGGCCTCGGGGATAAAAAGTAGGAAATAAAGGTAGGAGTTAGGAACTGGGTTAAGAGGTTAGCGATTTTAAGGGTAGTAAGTTAGGACAGGGAATGAGAGCGTTTTAGAGTTAACTTAGCGCTACCTTTAAAGTGAGCATTAGAGCACTACACACTCACCAGTTGTCCTTTCTCCAAACGCATAACACGCTGCGCCTTTTTAGCAATATTCATATCATGCGTAACCATAATCACACTGGTTTGATATTGTTTTTGTAAATCAAAAAATAATTGTAAAACTTTTTCCGCATTAAACGGATCAAGATTACCCGTCGGCTCATCTGCAAGCACACACAAGGGATTCACAACCAAGGCGCGCGCAATAGCCACCCGTTGTCGTTCACCTCCTGATAATTCACCAATTTTATGCGTCATACGATCTTTTAAACCAACTAAGTCTAACAAATGCGCTGCTTTTTCTTCCGCCAATTTCGGTGCAATATTACCAATTAATAATGGCATTGCCGCATTCTCAAGCGCGGTAAATTCAGGCAATAAATGATGGAATTGATAAATAAATCCCATATACTGATTACGTAACTGACATTTTTCAAGTTCAGAGAGCTGACCTAACTCTTTTCCCGCAATAATAACACTACCTGTCGTTGGCTTATCCAAACCACCTAATAAATGTAACAATGTGCTTTTACCCGAACCTGATGTGCCAACAATTGCAATCATTTCAGATGCACTCACCTCTAAATCAATCTGGCGTAAGACATCAATTTGTGAATTATTTTCACGATACGTTTTAGATAAACCAGTACATTTTAAAGCAATATTATTCATAACGTAACGCCTCAACAGGTTCTGTGCGTGATGCATGCCATGCCGGATATAAAGTCGCGAGTAAACTTAAAACAAGCGCGGAAATGCTAATTTTTAAAATATCATGTGCTTGTAATTCTGACGGCAGAAAATCCACAAAATAAACGCTCGATGCCAAAAACTGCACGTGAAAAACATTTTGAATAAAATTCACAATCGGTGTGACATGAGTGGCTAAAGCAATACCGCCTACCACACCAATTAGCGTACCAATCACACCCACTACCGCTCCTTGGACGACAAAGATAGTCATAATCATGCGGGGCGTTGCGCCAAACGTCCGCAAAATAGCAATATCCGCTTCTTTTTCATTGACAACCATCACAAGCGTACAAACTAGATTAAACGCTGCAACCGCAATAATTAGCATTAATACCATAAACATCGTGGTTTTTTCTAATTGCACCGCACGAAAGAAAGGGCCAAATTGATCGGTCCAATTCATAATACGTGCCGTAGGCGCTAATTCTTTTGCGAGTTGCAATGACAAACTGGGTGCGGCATACACATTTTTAATACTCGCATGAATACCTGTGACTAATGAATTCATTTGAAATAATTTTTGGGCATCTGCAAGATTGATATACGCTAAACCCATATCAAATCCAAAGCCACTGCCTGCGCGAAATATGCCGGTGACTGTAAAACGTTTAAAACGCGGTATCACCCCTGCAGGTGAAAGAGATACTTGTGGCGTCACCACCGTGACTTTATCCCCAACGATCACCTCAAGATGATTGGCTAATTCTTCGCCCAATACAATATTAAAGCTATGGGGTTTTAAACTGGCTAATACACCTTGAACCATTTTTTGTGGTAATTGTGAAATTTTTTGTTCTTCTTTAGGCTCAATCCCATTCACCATGGCAGGAGAGACAAAGCCTGAATTAGTTATTAAAATCTGACCACTGATATAGGGCGCCACTGCAGTAATGTCGGGTTGATGTAGCAGTAATGTTTGCAATTCATGCGAATTCGAAATGGAGTTTGTCACACTCGTTACGGTTAAAGGCGGCCACATGCTAAACACACGATTTTCAATTTCGCGATCAAAACCATTCATCACAGACATCACTGTGATTAATACAATAATGCCTAGGGCAATACCAATCATCGACATTAAAGAAATAAATGAAATAAAATGATTCCGGCGTTTAGCTCGGGTGTAACGTAATCCTATAAAAATCGCTGCAGGTCGGAACATAAATTAATCTCATTATATATGAAAGAATAACCTAAAAAAATTCTCCGTTGTACGCTCACTTAACTCCAGACAATCCATTCCACGTAAGTTGGCAATAAACTCAGCAACGTATTTTACATAAGCAGGCTCATTCGGTTTGCCTCGATGGGGATTGGGTGCTAAATAAGGTGAATCGGTTTCAATCAAGATTCGATCCAACGGCACTTGTTTTGCAACTTCTTGAATCTCTAACGCATTACGAAAGGTAATAATACCTGAAAAAGAAATATAAAAATTTAATTCTAACGCCTCACGTGCCATTGCCCAATCTTCTGTAAAACAATGCATAACACCGCCCACAGAAGCAGCATTTTCTTCACGCAGGATTTGTATTGTATCGGCTTTTGCCTGACGCGTATGCACAATAATGGGTTTATTTAAAATTTTTGCCGCACGTATATGACAACGAAATCGTTCACGTTGCCATTTTGTATCACCTGAACTTCGGTAATAGTCTAATCCGGTTTCACCTATGGCAATAATTTTTTCATCCTCAGCTAATGCAACGAGCTCATCCACAGTGGGTTCAGTGAGAATATCAATTTCATTAGGATGCAAGCCGACAGAAGCACTCACATTCGGATGCGTCTTGGCAAGGTTTAACATAGCTGGGAAATCTTTTAACGTAATACAGACACATAAAAAATGAATCACACCCTCCTCTTTCGCATACGCGAGTGCATTGCTGAGATCTCCCGCATAGGGTGTTAAATCTAATTGATCTAAATGGCAATGTGAATCAACAAGTCGCATATTGTACCCATCGAATAAATAATTCTTCTAACAGCAATTGACGGTTAAGATTAAGGGAATTAATGATATATGCATAGATCTTTTTTACATGCTCAAGATAATCCAGTAATTTTTCTTTGGAATAGCATTGGACTAATTTTTCAAAATCCGCTCGATAATCAACATTAATAAGAGTCGCTTGGCCTTGCGTTAATTTAAAACGTAACAGATCTTGTAACCAGGTTAAAATTAGCGTCAATATGACTTCTAACGCTTGCTCTTGATAATAAATAGCCAGTTGTAACGGATCGGCTTGGCGTTGTGTTAATGCAATTAAATTTTGATATAATGCTTGGCGTAAATCATACCACCCCTGCTCTGCCCATTCTTTTGCTTTCAGTGGCGCGCCATCGGCTAAATTTAATAATATCTTTTTATCAACCTCATTTTTTGAAACGGTTAATAACTGAGTGTGTAACCAATTTAACGCTAGCTCAGAAGAAGGTTTTTGAAAAAGTATTTTCTGACAACGACTAAGAATAGTGGCAGATAATCGTAAATTTTGCTCACTGATTAATATAATCAACGTATTAGGAGCAGGCTCTTCTAATGTTTTTAAGAGGGCATTAGCCGCATTGCTATTCATTGCATGGGCAGGGTGAATAATAACGATCCGCATACCGCCTTGCGATGTGGTTTCACTCACTACTTTAACGAGTTCACGGATTTGATCAATCTTGATCATACCGCCTAATTGCAGAGGCTCCACACGCAATAGATCCGGATGAGACTGAGCACTAATGAAATAGCAGGCACGGCACTCTCCGCAAGGAGCTTCCAATTTCTCGCATAGCAATGCATGCGCAAAGCTCAGCGCAAACTGATGTTTGCCCAAGCCTTTTGCGCCCATCAATAATATGGCGTGGGGTAAACGATTTTGCTGTTTACTCGCGATCAATTGTTGCCATTGCTGCGTTTGCCACGGAAAAATATCAGGAGTCACTGTCAGGTCTCGTTATTAATAGATCTAATATTTTTTTTAATTCATCTTGTACTTTTTCGAGCGGTTGGTTTGCATTAATAATATGAAAACGTGTTGGATCTTGCTTAGCACATACTAAATAGCCGTTACGGACTCGTTCAAAAAAATCAATTTTTTCTTGTTCAATTCGATCTTGTGGTCCACGATTTTTAGCACGCGCAAGTCCAACTGCCGGGTCTGCATCTAATAAAATAGTCAGTGTGGGCTTTACATTGCCAACTATCCATTGCGTTAACATATCAATTCGAGCTGTATCTATCTTTCGGCCACCTCCTTGATAGGCATAGCTTGCATCCAGAAAACGATCACTCACGACCCATTTCCCTGCTTGAAGAGCGGGTAAAATAACATTTGCAATATGCTGTGCACGTGATGCAAACATTAATAATAACTCAGCTTCGCGGGTCATGATTTCATGAGGATCAGGCCTCAATAATAACTCACGAATCGCTTCTGCAAGTTTTGTACCACCCGGCTCACGCGTTAAAATAAAATCTTTTTTCAAAGCCAATAGATAATCACGAATATAATGAACAGCTGTACTCTTACCAACGCCTTCTATGCCCTCAATTGTCAAAAATACTCCTCGTGTTAAAGCATCAGGCCACGAATATAGTGTATCAGGCATCGAGTATTCCTTTTAATTGACAGGTTAATCTACTGAATAGCTGTATGCGAAAATAATTTTAACCAATGATAACGCACTAATGAATAATTAAAAAATTCTTTAGATTTTCTAACCAGGGCCACTGCTTTATTGTGATCGGAAAGTTGTTGCGTAAAAGCACTAGATCCATCTTTTTGCGCGACAAAAAATAAATAATGATGCTGAGCCGGATGTAAAATAGCATCAATCGCCGCAAGGCTGGGCATCGAAATCGGTGTAGGCGGCAGTCCCTTATGGATGTAAGTATTATAAGGATTATCCGCGATCAAATCCGAATGCCGTATTTTCCCCGTGTAACGTTCACCCACGCCATAAATAACCGTAGGGTCAAATTGTAATAGCATATTGGCTTTTAAACGATTGACCATCACGCCTGCAATTTTAGGCAACTCAGATTCAAGATACGCTTCTTTTTCTATAATAGAGGCAGCAATTAACGCTTCATAAGGCGTTTTAAAAGGTAAATGCGGTGCTCGATGCTGCCACGCGGTGTTGAGTCGCTCTTGCATTTTTTTAAACGCACGTTTTAATATAATCTTATCTTGAGAGCCTTCGGCAAAATAATAGGTATCGGGGAAAAACTCGCCTTCAGGATCAAGGTTAGGATAGCCCAAATTCGTCATAATTTCCCTATGACTTAAAAATTCTAGCGTATGATGTAAATGTTTATTATGTAATAATGCAAGACGTAACTCTTTAAAATTCCATCCTGGGACAATCATAAAGCTATGATAAATCATGCCACTGCCTGTAATAATTTGTTCAAGCAGTTTAGGGGACGTTGTGCCTTTTGGGAAAAAATATTCACCCGCTTTTAATTCATGAGCGACACCTTTCATATGCACTAACAATTTAAAAAAAGTAGGCGATTTTATAATCTGTTGAGCCGCTAAATCATCAATAACAGATCGAATTGAACTTCCTTCTTGCACCGTATATTGTAAGCCATTTTCATCTCTGATGAGTGGGGTATACAAAAAATGCAGCCATGCGCTCATGGCCCAAATAAAAACAAGGAAAAGTGAACCAATTATAAATTTCCAGAAGCGACGATTGATTACCATTCTTTTGTTATCAAATTGGTTTGTATCAAATTTTATATGCTCTATTTAAATTCGCGAAACAATAAACTACCGTTAGTCCCGCCAAAACCAAACGAATTAGAAAGCGCAATGGAGATGCACATTTTTTGTGCTTTATGCGGCACGAAATTAAGATCACATCCCTCACTCGGATTATCTAAATTAATGGTCGGCGGTGCAATTTGATCACGGATTGCCAAAATAGAAAAAATGGCTTCTACGGATCCAGCTGCGCCTAATAAGTGACCTGTCATGGATTTCGTTGAACTAACAGCAAGTTTATAAGCATGCTCACCAAAACTGCGTTTAATAGCCAATACTTCCAGCACATCCCCCATGGTTGATGTGCCATGTGCATTAATATATTGAACATCGGTAGGTGCAACATTGGCATCTTTTAACGCACTGTCCATTGCTAATGCAGCGCCTAAACCTTCGGGATGAGGTGCTGTAATATGAGATGCATCAGCACTCATACCAAAGCCGATTAACTCAGCATAAATTTTAGCACCGCGTGCTTTTGCATGTTCATAACTTTCAAGTACTAAAACCCCTGCACCATCACCCAAAACAAAACCGTCTCGATCTGTATCCCACGGGCGGCTGGCTTTTTCAGGTTCATCATTTCGTGTCGATAATGCACGCATAGCAGCAAAACCGCTCACCCCCAATGGGGTTGAAGCCATCTCCGACCCACCTGCCACCATCACATCAGCATCGCCATAGGCAATCGTACGTGCGGCTAAACCAATGTTATGTGTACCCGTGGTACAGGCCGTAACAGTTGCGATATTAGGACCGCGCATGCCATACATAATCGACAAATTCCCTGCGATCATGTTAATAATCACACCGGGAATAAAAAAGGGTGAAATTTTACGGGGGCCTGACTCAAGTAAAACAGAATGGTATTTTTCAATCATGGGCAAACCACCAATGCCAGAACCGATCGCAACCCCAATGCGGTGAGCATTGGTTTCTGTCACTTCAATTCCAGAATCCGTAATCGCCTGCACGCCTGCCGCAATCCCATATTGAATGAAAAAATCACGCTTTCGCGCATCTTTTTCACTCATGTATTGCGTAGGATCAAAGTTTTTCACCGAACCACTAATTCGACAAGCACTATTGGAGGCATCAAAATGCTCAATAGCACTAATTCCACTTTTTCCTGCTAAAATCGCAGACCAGGTCTCATCAACCGTCAGACCCAATGGAGTAATCATGCCAAGTCCGGTTACCACCACACGTTGCTTACTCAAAACAAGCTCCTCTACTTATACAACTACCCTTTGCTATGTTCTTCTTGATGTGTCGTAATATAATCAATAGCTTGTTGAATCGTTGTGATTTTTTCAGCATCTTCATCAGGAATTTCAGTTTCAAATTCTTCTTCTAATGCCATTACTAATTCAACTGTATCTAGGGAGTCGGCACCTAAATCATCAACGAAAGAAGCATCATTTGTTACTTCTTCTTCTTTAACACCTAATTGTTCAACAACAATCTTCTTAACACGTGCCTCAATTGTACTCATAACGATTTCTTCCCCTTATCAATAAAACTAATTAGTTTTAAACACCAGTATTTAAATATTGAGTGGTAGTTTATTTAAAAAACCACAAGTTGCAAGCCGAATTTTATAATAGCCCCTGTAATTGGCTTATTTTAAACCATATACATTCCACCATTGACATGTAATGTTTGCCCGGTAATGTAATCTGCCGCTGAGGATGCAAGAAATGCCACCGCTGCTGCAATATCATCTGCTTGCCCCAAACGTTGCATAGGAATCCGTTCTATTAAGATATGACGCTGTTCATCTGGCAAATTACGTGTCATATCTGTATCAATAAAACCCGGCGCCACGACATTGGCCGTAATATTACGTGAGCCGATTTCTTGCGCGAGGGATTTTGTGAAACCAATTAAGCCGGCTTTAGCCGCAGCATAATTCACTTGACCTGGATTACCGGTTGCGCCCACGACTGAACTAATGTTAATAACTCTGCCCCAGCGTGCTTTCAGCATATCTCGCAAACAGATTTTAGTCATACGATAAATAGACGTTAAATTGGTTTCGATCACGCTATTCCATTCGTCTTCTTTCATTCGTAATAATAAATTATCTTGAGTGATGGCAGCATTATTAACCAAAATCGAGGGCATACCAAAACGTTCTTTAATCATTGCAATCGTTTGCTCTATTGATTTTGAGTCTGCGACATTTAATGCCAGTCCAACTCCCTGAACACCTGCGGCTGCAAAAGCTGCCGTAATGCTATCAGCGCCTGCTTGCGTGGTGGCCGTGCCTATCACTGTGGTTTCTTGATTACTAAGTGCTAATGCAATCGCACGTCCAATACCTCGACTTGCGCCTGTCACCAAAGCGATTTTATTTTTCTGCGACTCTTGTGACATCATATTCTCCTTCTGAACTTTCAAAGACAATTTCTAATAGGTTGTGAATAGCATCTGCTATGCTCATTCACATTTAGCTTGCTCACAAATTAAAGTAACAGCGGTATCCTCAAGCCCAATATAACAGCCAATGCGCATGATGTCTTACCTAATACTTAATAAGCGCTGAGCCCCATGCCAATCCACCGCCAAATCCTTCCAAAAGCAACATATCGCCCCGTTGAATGCGTCCATCACGAATAGCTTTATCTAAAGCCAGAGGAATAGAGGCGCTGGAAGTATTCCCCTGCTCTTCTAAAGTAATGGCAACACGCTCTAACGGTAAATCCAATTTTTTAGCCATCGCTTGAATAATGCGAATATTGGCTTGATGGGGAACTAACCAGTCTACATCTGATTTTTGCAGAGAATTTGCTTTTAATGTTTCATCAAATAAATCGCCTAAAATATTCACTGCCAACTTAAATAATTGACTGCCTGTCATTTTGATGAAAAGCTCTTCTTCAACATCCATAGGCTTTCCAATGCTATGATTAAGCGATAAAACATCTTTATGCGTACCATCTGCATGTAAATGCGTGGACAAAATACCCGGTTTGTGGGAAGCGCCTAACAAAACCGCCCCTGCACCATCACCAAATAACACACAGGTTGAGCGATCCGTCCAATTCACAATTCGGGACATGACTTCGCTGCCAATTACCAAGGCATTTTTAATGGCCCCGGTTCGAATAAATTGATCTGCTATACTGATCGCATACATAAAACCCGCACATGCGGTTGAATTTAAATCAAAAGCAGGACAACCCGCTATCTCTAAGCGCTGCTGAAGTAAACAGGCTGTACTTGGAAACATTTTTTCTGGCGTTGTCGTTGCAACAATAATCATCCCGATCTCATCCGGCGTAATGTCAGCAACAACCATTGCCTCACGCGCAGCTTTTTCAGCCATAATCATTGCTGTTTCATATTCAGCTGCAATATGCCGCTGCCGAATACCCGTACGCTCAACTATCCAACTATTTGTTGTGTCGACAATTTTCTCTAAATCAAAATTAGTCAGAACTTTATCGGGTAAATAACTTCCTGTGCCTATAATTTTTGAATATTTCATAGCGGCTTCTGTAGTTAAATCTCTATTTAAGTTTCAAGTTAAGTTTTAAGAATGGTTAGATGTCTTATTCTCTTCAAGTTTTGATAGTTTTAAGAGCTGTTCCACTTCTGAACTTATTCGTTGGGGAATATTTTTCTCAACTTGTCTTGCACCTTCTATAATTGCATTTGCAAATGCTTGTATATTGGCACTCCCGTGACTTTTAATCACGATACCCTGCAACCCAATGAATGACGCACCATTATAGCCATTGGGATCAACCCGTTTCATGACTCTTTTTAAAATAGGAATGGAAAGTAACCCAATCATACGAGACATAAAATTACGTTGATAAGCATCTTTAATTAACTTTCCAATAAATTTTGCAACGCCTTCACTGGTTTTTAACGCGACATTTCCAACAAAACCATCGCACACAACAACATCTGCCAACCCTTCGTATAATTCATCACCCTCAATAAAACCAGAGTAATTTAACATTTTAGATTGACTTAATAATTGTGCCGTTTCTTTAACTTGTTCATTACCTTTAATATCTTCAGCACCGATATTAAGTAAATATATTTTTGGATTTTTAATATTATCGACAGCGGTCGCTAAGACAGACCCCATCACAGCAAATTGAAATAAATTTTCGGCAGTTGAATCCACATTCGCCCCTAAATCCAACATGCGCATATTTTTATTAGATTTTGTAGGGAAAGTTGAAATAATGGCTGGTCGATCTATACCAGGAATCGTCTTTAACACAAAACGGGCTGTCGCCATCAAAGCGCCGGTATTTCCCGCACTGATACACGCTGCAGCTTTACCTTCTTTAATAAGATTAATTGCAACACGCATGGATGAATCTTTTTTCATGCGTAAAGCAAGTGCGGGCGAATCGCTCATCTCCACGCGCTGGGAGGCATGATGAATACTTAAACGGGATTCATCGATATTTTGATGCAACATCAATTCTTTTTTTAATATCTCTTGATTGCCTACCAAAACCAGGTGCAGCGTTTTTTGCAGCGCCAACACCTGCAAGGCTGCAGGCACAACAACAGGGGGGCCAATATCACCCCCCATAGCATCCACTGCAATGGTTATATTATTCAAGAGGCTACTCTTCGTCGTTATCTTCTGCAATCACAGCTTTCTTTGCAATAACTTGACGGCCTTTATAATAACCATCTGGACTGACGTGATGACGGCGATGCGTTTCACCTGTTGCTGGGTCCACTGAAACGGCAGAGCCCGTTAAGGCAGAATGGGAGCGATGCATACCGCGCTTTGAACGTGTCTTTCGACTTTTTTGTACAGCCATTTAACGTAACTCCTCTCTTAATACTATTCATAGATTCCAAAGCTTGCCTACTATATCAACTTATATATCAATATAAATATTAATATAAGAAAGCATTATTTATCGCGTTTCGCGCGCAATAACTTAATTACTTTAAAAGGATTCTCTTTTTCTTCATCCGCTGCAGTATTTGATTCTGCTGCCAACGGTAACATGACTTTATAGTCTTTTAATGCATGCATGGGCACAATTGGCAAACTGATGATAAGTTCATCTTCTATAACATCTTGAATAAAAAGATCATTTCCTTTCACTATCAATGGATCATAGGTCTTTGAAAGGTCAGTGGCCTCTTCTTCCGTTTGGATGATTCCCAACAAGAAATCACTGGTTATTTCATAATCAAACGCTTCCATACAACGCTGACACTGCAAAGCAAGATGCGCTGTTAAAGCCCCGCGTAAAAAACGTATCCCATGTCCATCAACGCCAAATTGAATATCAATCTCTGCATTGCCACTATCCGCGACCAAACTAGGACATAAGCGTTCCATATTTTTAATCAGCAAACTACCATGCAAACGGGTTGCATTATCTGCAAAACGGAATGGGTCAACCTTTAAGGGCAAGTACTCTTTTGGCATAGCTGCGCGATTTTATGCTGATGATAAGGTGCTGTCAAATATTAAAGCTTCAAATAGTTATAATAATGCCAATTTACTGAGGCACGTTTCAAGCTCAAGGTCCATTGGCGCTTTCACGGAGATTTTTTGGCCACTCGATGGCAAAGTAAACTCCAATAAATGAGCATGCAAAAATAGTCTTTTCAATCCTAACTGCCGCATATATTTATTAAAGTCCCGATCGCCATATTTTTCATCACCTGCTAGCGGGTGCCCCCGGTGCTGAGCATGTACACGGATTTGGTGAGTGCGTCCCGTATGCAAAGTTGCCTCGACCAACATGGCCTCTGTATAGCTTTGAACAGGCTCAAAAATAGTCAAAGACGGCTTGCCGTCTTTATTAACTTTAACAATTCGTTCTCCGCTGCTTAAGTGATTTTTTTGCAAAGATAGTTCAACCCGTAGTTCAGTCGCCTTCCAGTGTCCTTTTGTTAAAGCATAATAAACCTTATGAACATGACCCTCACGCAATAAATCATGTAATTCACGCAATGCACTTCGCTTTTTAGCAATCACTAAACAACCGGATGTTTCCAAATCTAAACGATGGGCTAGCTCAAGCTGAGGGGATTTAGGGTACATCGTTCGCAACGCTTCAATGAGCCCAAATTTAAGACCAGTCCCTCCATGCACGGCAATCCCTGAAGGTTTATTGATAATAAGCAATGCGTTATCTTCATAGAGAATGCGCTGCGTTAATGTCTCAACTAAGCTGGGATGCGGTTGAGGAGACGCTTTTGACACTTCAAGCTTTAAGGGCGGAATCCGCACCAAATCACCTGCCAGTAATCGATAACTAGGATCGATACGTTTTTTATTCACCCGCACTTCCCCTTTACGCAGCAAACGATAAATTCGTGTTTTGGGAACATTTTTTAAGCGAGTCATTAAAAAATTATCAATCCGTTGGCCTGCGTAATCCGACTCAATTGTTACAATTTGCACCGTGGTTGCAATCATTTTTTGCATGGATTTTTACCGATAAAATTTTTGTTGATCATCAACGAATATGCACGAGACTGCAAATGATATCTGCACTGCACCCATACCTTATATCTACCTATCTACTTATTATATCTAATTGATACCCTGAAAAATTGCTGCTATAGTTGTAGAGACTTTATTTAGATAAGTATTTTAGAAGAGTTACATAAAAAAGCGTTGATTTAACAACGCCCTGCGAAAGTCATCTCATTCGCAACATAACTCATCATAAGCTAAATACTATAACTATTTTGGTATAAAACTGAATTTAATATAAACTGCGCTCCAAATGCTATGTATAGCGGTTGCTGAGTTTGTAGAGCATAAAAGATTACTCCTGCCTTCCTTTCTTCATAAAATAATAGGATGGCTTTTTAAAAATGGCGAATATAACCGATTTTTTTAATAAATAATGACTGGTTAAGCTATGCATGATGCAAATTAAAAATAATAAGTCAGACAGCTTAACCTTAGGTTTCGACCTATCTAGTCTATTCGTCGTAATTAATCCGCTCTGCAAATCTCTTATCGTATCGATGCAAACTTTACAGCAATTGCCCGAAAGCTATGCAAAAAAGTGATGGAACGCTCAAATAAACAGGTAATTATGAAAAGAATGCTGATTAATGCAACTCACAAAGATCAAGAGTTGCGCATTGCCCTCGCAAGCGGGCAACATCTTTATGATCTTATTATTGAATCCGCGGGACGAGAACAAAAACAATCCAACATCTATAAAGGCAAAGTCACCCGTATTGAACCAAGTCTTGAAGCGGCCTTCGTTGATTATGGTGAAGAACGCCATGGATTTCTACCCCTTAAAGAAATTGCCCGCTCTTGCTTCAAAAGCAGTTATGTGGATACTGGAAGGCGTCCGACTATTAATGAAGTGATTGAAGAAGGCCAAGAATTAATTGTCCAAATAGATAAAGAAGAACGCGGATCAAAAGGGGCCGCTCTTACGACTTTTATCTCTTTACCCGGCTCCTATCTTGTTTTAATGCCTAATAATCCGCGCGCGGGTGGAATTTCGCGTCGTATTGAAGGCGATGAGCGCTCCGAGTTACGCGATAACCTTGCTGCACTCAACTTACCAGAAGGCATGGGTGTTATTGTGCGTACAGCAGGTAGTGGTAGAAGCTTAGAAGAGTTGCAATGGGATTTGGATATTTTATTGAAACATTGGGATGCTATTAAACAAGTCACACAAACCCGTCCTGCTTCATTCTTAATTTACCAAGAAAGTAATGTCGTCATTCGAGCTATTCGTGATTATATGCGTAAAGATATTGATGAAGTATTAATCGATGTCCCTAGTGTTTATGATGAAGTATTTGAACATATCAAACAAGGGCGCCCAGACTTTGTCAGTCGCGTCCGGCTCTACAAAGATGCAACGCCTTTATTTACTCGCTTTCAAATTGAAAGCCAAATTGAATCTGCCTTCCAACGTGAAGTTCGTCTCCCCTCGGGAGGTTCGATTGTTATTGATCATACTGAGGCACTGGTTTCAATCGACATTAACTCCGCCCGCTCGACAAAAGGTGTGGATATTGAAGAAACAGCTCTCACCACTAACTTAGAAGCAGCCGATGAAATTGCCCGCCAATTACGTTTGCGCGATTTGGGTGGCTTAATTGTCATTGATTTTATTGATATGACACCGGTACGCAATCAACGTGAAGTAGAAGAGCGCGTCCGCAATGCACTTTCCATGGATAGAGCACGGGTACAAGTGGGTCGCATTTCACGCTTTGGATTGCTTGAAATGTCGCGTCAACGCTTACGTCCCTCATTAGGTGAATCAAGTCAAATTAGCTGTCCACGCTGTCTTGGGCAAGGCACGATTCGGGGCATCGAATCCATGGCACTCTCTATCATGCGTTTAATCGAAGAGAATGCTATTAAAGAAAATACAGCACAAGTCAGAGCCATTCTTCCAGTTGAAATTGCAACCTATCTCTTAAATGAAAAACGCCAAGCGATTACGGATATCGAAAAACGTCAAAATGTAAATGTCTTAATTGTGCCTAATCCGCATTTTTTGACCCCGCATTATGAACTAGATCGGGTTCGCCTTTCTGATGTGACTGAAAAGGATGAAAAACTAGTCAGCTACAAATTAGTGATTAAGCCTGAATTAGATATGACATCCGCCGCTCAAATCGCCCAAAAAGCGCATCAAGAACCGGCACTTAAAAACATGCAAATAGAACAACCGAATGCGCCTATCACAACCCCTTCCCAATTGGCGACAACACAACAAAGCTTAGTGAAGCGTTTATTAAATTATTTATTTGATAAAAAAACAGAATCCGTCGCAGAACCTCGCCCTGAAAATCGAGAGACAAGGAAATCCACCCCTCATACACCACGCAGCAAACCCCGTCATGGCCAACGTCCTTATCGAAACAACAAGCGACCTGCGCATGGACATCATGATCATGATAATCGTCGTTCTTCACAACAACGAACGGGTGAACGCCGATCGAATCAATCGAACCAATCAAATCAACAACCCACTCACGAGTCTGTATCACGCACTCATGAGCATGCGCAATCTCACCCAGTGATCAAAGAAACTCAATCTGCAAATATCCAGACGCAGACGCACACGAGCCCTGTACAGGTAGAAAAGATAGAAAATAGACAACAACCTACTATTCCAACACAGGTACCTGCCATTGCCCCTGTTGAACCAGTCGTGCGTGAGACTCCCTTGATGCGTGAAACAGCCACAGCACATGAATCACATGCACCGCTAACCCATGCATCACCACAGCCTTCTATACCTGTTGCAAACGTCCAAACAGAAGCACAAAATCAAAACTTAAACGCAACAGATAAACCGCCACAGCACACAACAGACAAAAAACCGCGATTTCATCCCAATCAACGACGTCGTAAGCGTTTTTCTAAGACGCGTCATCGCCGTCCGCAAACGGGTGAGCCTAATCGACATGCAGTTGAAGGTGAAGATATTTATAATAAGAAAAGTGGTACGGATGAATAAGTAAATTAGACCTACCTCTTTCTTTGAGAAATCCCCCTCAATCCCCCTTTTTCAAAGGAGGAAGGGGGCGTGGGTTATTTTTCTGTATAAATTATTCTCTATATAAACAGAAAGAACACTAAGAACCTTCTTCACTCCCACAACGCCGAGCTCTCGATTCCAACATAACGGGAATATCATCAATAATCGGATAGGCTAACCGATCAAACTTACAAATAAACTCTTGATTATGCCGATCAAACAATAATTCACCTTTACAAACAGGACATGCTAAAATTTCCAATAAATTCTTATCCATAACCTCACCACCTTAATAAAAGACACTTAAACTAAAATTTATGACAACACACAACTTATTTAATCTCAATTTTTTCGCCTCCTACCCCTCTTACGGCCTTGGAATAAAATTTACCATTCCCCGCCATCACAGATAGGTTTATAATACTATTTTACCTAATTTATCTACCGAGGGATAAACATGCGCATACTATTAGTTGAAGATGATGAACTATTAGGTGATGGGTTACGAACCGGCTTAGTTCAGTATGGGTATGCTGCAGACTGGCTAAAAGATGGTGCTTCTGCCGATCAAGCACTAAAGACGGAAACATTTGATTTAGTAGTTCTTGATCTTGGCCTTCCTAAAATGTCTGGCATCACTGTGTTACAAAACTTACGTGCACGGGGTTTAACGATGCCTGTCTTGATTTTAACCGCTCGTGAATCAGTAGAAGACCGTGTCAAAGGACTTGATAGTGGTGCAGATGATTATTTAACCAAACCTTTTGATCTTGACGAATTGTGCGCCCGATTGCGCGCTTTACAACGCCGTTTTTCATCACGCGCTGAGCCACTCATTGTTCATAATGGCATTACACTCGACCCAGCTGCACACACGGTTACGTTAAATGGTGACTTGATGAATGTGTCTCGTCGAGAGTTTGCTTTATTGCATAAACTTTTAGAAAATGCCGGCCGCGTGTTATCCCGCGAACATTTGACTCAATCTCTCTATGGCTGGGGCGAAGATGTTGACAGCAACGCTCTGGAAGTTCATATCCATAATTTACGTAAAAAATTTGGACAGACTTTTATCCATACCATCCGCGGGATTGGTTATATGATTGACAAAAGTAAAGACGACAAATGATTCGCTCAATACGACGCTTTTTACTCGTTAGCTTATTTATCAGTATTACAATAGCCTCATCTATTACAGCTATCGGTAATTATTTGCTCGATAAAAGTGTTATCCAACCCTATTTTGATGAAAAATTAGTAAAGTTTTTTGATATTATCGAAGCATTAAACCAATCCGTTAATATTAATAAAAAAATTGAAACCGAAGTTGAAACCCACCTGAGTGAAATTGAACCCGCATCCCCACAACATTTATTATTTCAAGTATGGCATGGGGGAAAACTGCTTTTTCATTCGAATATCACGACATTTACCCCCTTAGCTGATATTCCAATTGGCTTTAGCGATATCCATTTGCATGGTACAGATTGGCGCGTTTATGCCAGTTATGATAAAAAATCCAACGATAAAATCATTGTGGCGGAATTATATGATATTCGGAATTTATTAGCCGATGAAATTGCTCGCAATAATGCGTATATTTTGCTTGTAACCTACCCTATTTTTGCCATTCTTATTTGGATTATTGTTGGCTTAGCATTGCGCTCGATTACACGCGTCACGAATGAGATTTCCAACCGGGCATCTACTTATTTAGAGCCTGTGGGATCTATCAATATTCCAATTGAAATTAAACCATTGGTTTCTGAACTCAATCAATTATTCATTCGTTTAAAATTAGCGTTTGATCGCAATAAACGTTTCGCAGGAGATGCCGCTCATGAGCTACGCACACCGCTTGCGGCATTAAAAACACAAGCTCAAGTGGCTCTTAAAGCTGAAAACCAGCTCGATCGTAATAGCGCCCTGCAAAAAGTCATCCAGGGCGTCGATAGAAGTTCTCACGTCGTCGCCCAATTATTAACGCTCAGCCGTTTGAGCCAAGAAGAAGCACTTAATGATATTCATCCCATCGATTTGCATAAATTAGCAACCGAAATTATCGCCTATCTCGTGCCTATTGCGATTGAAAAAAACATCGAAATTGAATTATCACCGTCTCCCCTAAATGTCACCATTTTAGGTAATGATACTGCATTGGGTATTTTAATTCGAAATGTGGTAGACAATGCCATTCGCTACACGCCCGCCCAGGGTGATATCAAAGTACAATTGATTAGCAAAGAAGAAGAAGTCATCTTTCGCGTTATTGATAATGGTCCTGGCATTCCCGTTGAACTACGGGATCGTGTTTTTGAACGATTTTTCCGAATGCTGGGCGTCACTGCACCCGGCAGTGGCTTAGGGCTCGCCATTGTCAGACAAATTGCAGATTTGCACCATGCTTATCTCACTTTAAGTACACCACCTTGTGGTAAAGGCTTACAATTTGATGTCACCTTTCGAAAATTTATAGAATCCCCTGGTTAGTTAAGATTAATTTGTTAAGGTTAATTTCGGCATGGATTTATTTTCACTTATTACACCCCAGACAACTTTGCTTACCCCTAATCGACGACTGAGTGCCTCTATTTTAAAACAATATGCACAATGGCAACTTAACCAGGCAAAAACCTGTTGGCAAACACTAGATATATTACCCCTCTATCCCACATGGCTTGAGCGACTCTGGGTCAACTTTATTACACAAGAAATGAAGCAGGTACCAAGTTTACTGACAACCCAACAAGAACAAATTTTATGGGAAAAAATTCTTCGGGATACGCCTCAGTACGATTATTTATTACAACTATCAGATACAGCAAAATTAGCAAAATCTGCGTGGGAAACACTAAAACGCTGGCGAGTCTCTTTAAATGATCCGCATTTAAATTTAACCGAAGATAGCCAAGCATTTCTCAATTGGGCTCAGCAATTTCAACACCTTTGCGAAGCCAATCATTGGATCGATCATAGCAGTTTAACGGATGTTTTAATTGATAAAATTAAAACACAACAAATTATTCCACCTAAACATCTTATATTGATTGGTTTTACGGAAATTGCACCACAATATTTGCATTTATTCCATATAATTGAACAATGCGGTAGTCAAATCACCTATTATGAAACACCTTCTCGTAATCAATCTACTCAAAGCATCGCTTTAATGGATACTGAGACTGAAATTCAAATCATGGCCCAACATGCAAAATCCTTGCTGCGCACCTCTAACTCAATTGGTTGCGTCATTCCTAAGTTAGAAACCCAACGTGAACAGGTGCACGCTATTTTTTCAAATGTGTTAGGCGAAAACCAATTTAATATTTCCGCGGGAAAAAATTTAATCTCTTATCCTATTATCCATGCAGCGTTAGAGCTATTACAATTAAATACAACTAGCCTCCCAATTAATACATTGAGTCGTATTTTGCGCACGCCTTTTATGGGTGAGGCGGAACGCGAACAGTATCGACGTGCGCAATTTGATAATTACTTACGTAGCGCTAATATAACAACTGTATCCCTTTTACAATTAGTCAGCTCGGAAAAAAAACAAAATCTCACTGCTACCTGTCCCGCTTTAGCAAAACGCATAAAACATTTTTTAGAAAAGCGCCAAGAGACTAAAAAAACACGCCCTATCAGCCAGTGGATTCCCTTATTTATTGAATTACTCACTATTTTAGGCTGGCCTGGCGAGCGCAGTTTAAATAGCCATGAATATCAAGTCGTACAAAATTCTTGGTTACCTCTACTCAATGAATATGCGACTTTTGATACGATTCTAACACCGCAAACCTATCCTACAGCATTGCACTATTTAACCTGTCTTGCGACCAGCACTATCTTTCAACCTGAAAGCCCTGAGGCACCCATACAAGTATTAGGGTTATTGGAGGCCGCCGAAATACCTTTTGAACATCTTTGGGTAATAGGATTAGATGATGCGACATGGCCCTCACGTCCCAAACCAAATCCTTTTATTCCTTTACGTCTTCAAAAAACACTGAATATGCCGAACGCCTCCGCTGATAGAGAATTACTGTATTGCCAACAGTTAACGAAACAATTGCAATTCAGTGCAAAGCATCTCATCATCAGTTATCCCCTAAAACAAGATGATACAGAACTAAGGCCGAGTGCTTTATTAAAAAATTTTACGCCACTGCCATTCAATCAACTCACGTTAGATGACTATATTTCACCTGCAGATACACTCTTTCACACACAACTGTTAGAAAACATTCAAGATGAGATGGCACCCCCTATATCGCCTCGAGAGGAAATTCGCGGTGGTGCTAGTATATTTAAAAAGCAAGCTGAATGCCCTTTTAAAGCCTTCACGGAATTACGCTTGCATGCCCGAAAAATAGAAGAGACAACGATTGGATTACGCCCACAGGATCGTGGCAGCATGGTTCATAAAGCCCTTGAGCTTATTTGGCGGGAGCTGCATGATTTATCCAATTTGCTCATGCAATCTGATGAGCAGCTGTATGACATCATTCAGCGCCATGCAAAAACAGCATTTACCGAAATAATTCATTTTATGGATAAGGCAAATAGTCGTTATTTTACGCTCGAATTACAACGCTTAGAAAAATTATTATGGGATTGGCTACACATTGAAAAATTACGCCCCCCCTTTCGCGTAATAGCCGAAGAAAAAGAAGTAACGGCAACCATTGGCCATATCACCGCCAGTTTACGTATCGATCGAATTGATGAATTACCTGATGGTAGCCAGCTTATTATTGATTATAAAACGGGTAACCATAATGAAGCGAAAAAATGGTTTGGTGAGCGCCCGGATGAACCCCAATTACCTTTATATTGTCTCATCCAACCTGAAATGACAGCCGGTATTGCCTTTGCACAAATCCATCCAAGTCATATGGAAATCATCGGGGCCAGTCAAACAAATCTCAATATAAAATCCATTAAAATACTGCCTGAAATAAAACACGCAGATGCCGCAGTATGGAATGAGCAAACACACCATTGGCGGCACCATTTGACGAACCTTGGCAACGCATTTTATGAAGGTCACGCAGCGGTTCATCCTAAAGACATCAATTTAACGTGTCGACAATGCAACCTGCAATCCATCTGTCGGATACATACGCGAAATACAGAAGATAATACGGAAGATGCCACTGACGATAACGGTAATAATTATGAATAATTCACTTTTACAAGATGCCCCCGAACGCCAACGCGCATTGGACCCCACGCAATCTTTTATTGTCCAAGCGCCCGCAGGTTCTGGAAAAACCGAGTTGCTCACACAACGTTTTTTAGTGTTGCTAAGTTATGTGAAATTACCTGAAGAAATTTTAGCAATTACGTTTACCAAAAAATCCGCCTCCGAAATGCGTGCACGTATCATTCATGCCTTAAGATATGCATCACTTGAACCGGAGCCTGAAAACTCACACGCAAAACACACCTGGAAGCTGGCCTGCGCGGCCTTACAACGCAATGCGGCTTTAGGATGGAATTTATTAGATAATCCCAATCGCTTGCAAATACAAACTATCGATGCATTAAATGCAAGTCTCACCCGTCAACTTCCTTTGCTTTCCCATTTTGGGGCACCGCTTGAAATTGCTGACAATCCTAACTTACTCTATCAAGAAGCCGTACAAGAGTTTTTATCGCACCTTGAAGAAAATGTGACTTGGGCAATCGCAATTGAAAAATTATTAATTCATATGGATAATGATTTAAATAAAGTAGAAAATTTATTAGTTAATATGCTCGCCAAACGCGATCAATGGTTGCCATATATTGCTTTAAATGCAAATAATCCCCACCTACGTAAGACGCTTGAATCGCATTTAAGCTCCCTCATCACAGACACTTTACATAACTTACAAAGGGCTTTTCCTAACGAATTTAAAAATGAGTTAATTCAATTAGCCCATTTTGCAGCTGACAATTTACGTTCAAGTGACCCGACCCATTGCATCACACTTTGCAAAACACTGACAACATTTCCCGGCTCTCAAATTAATGAAAAAAAATATTGGGAAGCCTTAGCTAAATTACTGTTAACAGATGATAATACCTGGCGAAAAAAAGTTGATAAAAGACTAGGTTTTCCAGCTGCCTCTGACGCTAAAAATAAAGAAGAAAAACAGCTTTATAATACTGCAAAAGCACAAATAAAAGAATTAACAGATGCCCTCGTCGCGCATGAAGAGTTAAGATTACTGTTTAATGAATTAAGAACATTACCTGATCATTATTATGAAGATGCACAATGGGAAACACTTAAAGCACTGCATGATATTTTACGGGTAGTGGTCGCACAGTTAAAAATTACTTTTCAAGCACACGGCAAAATTGATTACATTGAAAATGCGCAAGCAGCGTTGGCAGCTCTAGGCACCGATGATAATCCGACAGATATGACTCTCAATTTAGATTATAAACTACAACATATTTTAATTGACGAGTTTCAAGATACAGCGAATAGTCAATATCGTTTATTAGAAAAATTAATTGCGGGCTGGCAACCTCATGATGGACGCTCATTATTTGTCGTGGGTGATCCCATGCAATCGATTTATCGTTTTCGTGAAGCGGAAGTAGGCTTATTTATTCGAGCACGTAAAAAAGGAATAGGTCATTTATATTTAGAGCCTTTGACACTTTCTGTTAATTTTCGTTCGATTCCAAGTGTCGTGAGCTGGGTAAATCAACATTTTAAATATGTGTTTCCTGCTTTCGAAGATATTGCGAGTGGCGCGGTATCCTATAGTCCAAGTGTCGCAAATCAAGCGTATAATACGCAAGAAACCGCAGTGCATTTACATACCTTTTTAAAAAATACTGGCACAAGACAAGATGATGCCATTGTAAGTTTAATAAAAAAATTAAAGACGTCTCATCCAACAGACACTATTGCCATCTTAGTGAGATCGCGAACACATTTAAAGGCAATTATTCCCGCTTTAAAAGCCGCTAATTTAGCGTTTCGTGCCTTAGATATTGAACCTTTATCTACCCGTCCCGTCATTCAAGATTTGCTCGCCTTAACACGAGCATTACTTCATCCTATGGATCGTATTGCATGGCTTGCTATTTTACGCGCGCCTTGGTGTGGTTTGTCTTTACATGACTTATTAATCATTGCCGGGGATCGCAATAAACCCATTATTTGGCAACAATTGCAAGCGAACGATATACTTTCTGAGTTAAGTGCTGAGGGACAACATCATCTTTTGCGCATTTTACCTATTTTAAAAATCACATTGGCTGAACGTCGCCGCCATAGCTTACGCCTTTGGATTGAAAATACGTGGTTACAATTGGGAGGACCTGCCTGTTTTGAACACCATAGCGATTTAGAGGATGCGAAGGCGTTTTTTAAATTATTAGAAAAATTAGATGATACATGTGATTTGCCTAATCTAACGTTATTAAACGATGCGGTGAATAAACTCTATGCCTCCCCCAATAATTTAGCGGATGCTTCTTTGCAAATCATGACGATTCACAATGCAAAAGGGTTGGAGTTTGATACGGTTATTTTACCGCATTTAGAGCGTAAAGCGTCACGGGATGAAAAACAATTATTACAATGGATTGAACGGCCGCGTAAAAATGAAAATACTGCATTGATATTAGCTCCCATTCATGCAGCCCATGAGAAAACGAATGTAATTTATGATTATATAAAACGCCAGCATGATATTAAAACAAATTATGAAATTGGCCGTCTTTTATATGTAGCTGCGACTCGTGCAAAAAAACAATTACATTTATTTTTTAATATTGAAGAAAATGAAGATAAAAAAGACGGTTTTAAAAAACCCGCAGCGCATAGTTTACTTGAAAAAATATGGGGAACAATTCATACCCAGCTAACGCCTAACTCAGCTTTACACATTGCACCTCCTATAGCGACAGCTCAATCTAATCCTGTACCGCTTAATTATATAAAACGTCTCACGCAAGAATGGCAAAATCCTCTATCAGAAAATAAATTTAATAACGTAATCACA
>Ga0206895_1086_pt1 | contig 26687 bp, 18 predicted proteins | sample Alteio_BWOrgHeat_51_FD_152967 | JGI IMG/M metagenome (GOLD analysis project Ga0206895, IMG submission 152967) | Enriched cells from forest soil in Barre Woods Harvard Forest LTER site, Petersham, Massachusetts, United States -... | ecosystem: Environmental > Terrestrial > Soil > Temperate forest >...
GCGATTGATCAAGGGGGTAGACGACCTCTTGTGGGATGAGGATAGCCGGTTGTTGTTGAGCTACCGGGCGGAAGGGAAGTTGCAGATCTACCGGCGGGCGGCCAGTGGTCGGGAAAGGTTATTGCAGGAGTTGGCGGTGCCGATGGATTGTACGAGCCTCGGTTGGGATCGGCTGGAGCGGAAGATATACCTGGAGGAGGAGGGTGACTGGTTTGTATATGGGGAGGAAGGGGATTAAAGATTGGATCTAGCGTTCGAAGAAGCCTACGCTGCCGCCGACCCAATCGCGGTCTTTGTTGAAGTTTACGCCGATCATTTTTCCTTTACTGAGGCGGGCGAGGTTGACGGCCAGGGTAGGCCGGGCTGCTTTGTCGGGCCAGAGATACATCATCCTGATCTCCGCTTTGGCGGGGACGTCGGGGGTGGGGATAAGGTCGGCATATTTCACTTTACGCTGGAGGATCCAGTTCTCGGGATCCGGTACGTCCAGGTCGGAAAGTTGGGGATCGATGACCACGCCGCGGCCGGCGAAGGAGAAAAGCGGTTTGAGGACATAGTTTTCGAGGTCGATGGGAGGTTGCTTCAGTTCATTCAGAAAGAATGCGGGAGGCGCGTAGGGGTGATGGATGAATGGGAGGGTGAATTTGCTGACGCGATAGAACCAATTTGGATGCGTGACCCATTGGACGTCGAATTCCTGGCGGATGTCGGGATGCGGCCCGAGGCTGGCGGATGTCTGGTGCAGTTCGTCGAAGATAACGCGATTATAGATCCTGCTGATACGCGTTTTGCGTTTGGTGACGGGATGGATATAGAATAGTCGCCTCCCTTCCTGGATAAGTTCGGTCAGACAGACGGGCTGGATGCCGAGGTAATCGCGGGTGCAATAGAAGTCGACGCGGGTCTTTTGCTCGTGAGGGTGGATCTCCAGCAGGATCACTTCCTCCGGCGGGCAGTCAGCAAGGATGGTCTTTTTAAAGAGGTCGAGGTAGGTCTGCCGATCGAGGTCGCTCAGGAACTGGCTGTAGTTGTCCGGGATGTTGAAATGGCGGCGAAGGGTCTCAGGGTAATAGACCTGGAATCCGTAGAGGCTGGCGAATCCCTGCATTTCGATCAGTTGTGGCTGGTAGCCTCCGTGGCCATCCTCGCAGATGCCGAAGTCGAAGGCGAGGAAATGCGGGTGATTGGTGTCGTTAGGAACGTGGTCTTGTTGGGGAATGGCGCGATCGGTGAGCTGTCGGAAGCGTGGGTCGACAATGAGGTCGACCAGGTACTCGCAGACGTCGATGAGTTTGGCAGCAAAGTCTTTTGGGATGAAGACGGGGGTTTCGGCGATACGGAAATCGATGGCGCCGGGATAGCGGCTGTCCATGTCTGCGAGCATGTCGGTGTAGCGCTGGCGCGTGAAGGTTTCGTTGAAGGATTTACGCAGTGCGGGGACCATCGGGGATGATTGTTTGGGGAAGGTACGGGGTTTTGTGGATATCCGGGCCGCGGGCTAGTGGAGAAGGAATCGGGCTCAAGCCGGTTCGGGGCGGAGGATGCCGGAGTTTGTGACGGCGTTCAAAAGGAAGTTGGGGATGACGTGGGAGTAGGTCCAGCGGATCTTGTCCGGGTCTTCGAGATGATCGATCATGCTTTTCCATTTCTCTTCACCGTGTTCTGCGATAACGACTTGTTTGCGGTCGTCGCGGCGGAGGTAGATGCTCATGCCGGAGGGGTCGGCTTCGGGATGGAATTGGGTGCCGATCATGGAGTCGTTGAACCGGATGGCCATGATCGCTCTTTCGAGGGGGATGTGGGGTCTTTCTTTTTCGATGGCCAGGACGTGGCCGCCCCTTTCGGTGATCAGTTCGTGGTTTGGTTGGATGACCTGGAAGCTGCGGCTGTCGACGGCGTAGAAGGGATCCTGGAGGCCGGCGAAAACCGGTTCGTCCTCCGCGCCTTCGAGCAGGTGTACCGGGAAGACGCCGAAGGCGGTGGAGCGGCGGCTGGTGACTTCTGCGATCCCGTAGTGGCGGCAGATGAGTTGAAAGGAGTGGCAGATGAACAGGATTTGTTTGCGGGTGGCGCCATCCGAGTGGCGGTTGTGGGTCTCAATCCGGTTTAGCCAGCCGAAGTAAGCTTCTTCCCAGGCGCTTCCTTCGGACTCGAGGGGACTACCGGGACCGCCGCTGGAGATATAGATATCGTAAGAGAGGTCGGGGACCTTTTTCTCTATGCGGACTTCGAACTCGTCCAATTCGAGGTGAAGGCTATGGGTACTGGCGAAGTCTGCCAGCAGTTGCCGGATGCAGCGCATTCCCTGGTTGGCTTGACCTTCATAAAGATCGAGGATGGCGACACGGACTCGTCTTTCACTAATCATGGTGCAAAGGTACGCAAAATCGCGTCAGCGGGGAAGGGGCTGACCGTTTCGGCTAGAGTTGGAGCGGGTGCGGGGTGAGGCGGGCGCGCGGGAGTGGGCGCGGGCGCGCGGGCCAGTGCGGGCGCGGGCGCGCGGGATCAGGAATTCCATTCGACGATCTGGTAGAAATCGTCTTTGAAGCTGTCGCCGATGGGGATGATCTTTTTACCGATATAGATCTCGTTGCGGGCGATGGAGTCGATGTGGGCGATGGAGACGATGTAGGAGCGATGAACGCGGATAAATTCTTCGGATGGAAGTTTGAAGGAGAAGGATTTGAGGTTATTTAGGGTGAGGATGGGTTCGGCGCGGCCTTTTGTATAGATCTGAGTGTAGTCCTTCATCCCTTCGCAGAAAAGGATGTCTTCGAATTTGACTTTTATGATCTTGTATTCGGATTTGACGAAGACGAACCGGTTATTGCGATGGTGGATATAGATGGTAGTCGACAGGTAGTCGCGGATCTTGTTCATTGTCGAGAGGAAGCGTTCGAAGGAAAGGGGGCGGTGGAGGAAACTGAAGACATCCACCTCGGTGTCGCTCTGCTCCTGCTTGTCGGCGATGCAAATGACGATCGGGTAATAGCCGGATTCTTTAAGGCGGAGTATAATGCTATTGTCGAGTAAGCGGATGTCCCAGAAGATGATGTTGGCGCGGTATTGGGTGACGAGTTGATAGAGATCGGCGGCGGATTCGCAGCGGGCGGAAAAGGAGAGGTTTGGTATCTTGGTGATATATTCTTTTAGCAGGGCGCTTTGCTTGTTGTTGTCTTCCACCACGATGCAGTTCAGCGCTCCCATCATGGGTACGCCTTTTATCGGGTGATGCCAGTCAAACCCTGCGGGAGAGGAGGGAGCCATCCTGCAAATTAATCAAATTTCTTCCCTTTCGTGTACCAGATCTGGCCGAAGTTCACCATGAAGGTGACGTTCGCATAATTCTGGCGGATCAATTCGTTGTTGGTCGTTCCTTTGATCCCGTACTGAAAAACCATGGAATAGGCCAGTGGGGACTTGAGGGAGTTGACGCCGAATCCGGCGGTGATGCCATAGTCTTTGATCTGTTGGCCGTTGATCTGCAGATAGCTATTCGCGTAATAAACGCCGGCCTGGAGGTAACTCAATTCCACGCGGGTATTGTAAAAGGTCTTTTGTTTGCTGACCTCGAATCCGACCGATCCTCTTTCGGCGCTGGCGACGGCATAACCCTGGCCAGGGTAGCTGTTGAGAGCGGCAACTCCATTCCAGTTCTGGTACCTGTAGTCTGCGACAAACATATACTTCTGCTTAAATCCCAGCGCGATTCCGGCTCCCCAGGCTTCGGGCAGGTACATATACCCTTCCTGGTTCTGGATGTTCTGCAGGGTTACCGAGTCGTTGTTGAGGACCAGTTTGGTGCTGGCGGCGAGGAGGGCTGCCTTTGCGCTGTAGGTGCCACCGAGGGAGTAATTCCAATTCTTCCCCAGCCGGCCGTAGAGCTGCATTCCGTAGGTGAGGTACAGGTTCTGAAGGTTCGTATTATTGGTGGTGGAAACGAGGGTGGAGCCGAGGGGGCTGGATTGGATAATATCGTTCTGGTTCAGCTGGCCGAAAATGTAAGAGGCGTCCACGCCGATGGACAGGTGGTGGAAGAACTCATAGGAATTCGCCCAATAGGCGCGGTTGACGCTGCCATGGCCCTGGTAGTAGTGATCGGCGATCTGGACGGTGGTCCCGGCAATATTATAGGGGACCTGGAACTCATAGTTCTGGGTGCTGTACGGGAGGATGCCGATGCTGGATCCCCAATGCTGGGTTATTTTGATACCGAGGATCAGTTTTCGGAAGGTAATATCGGCGGACTCGGTGGAGGCCACGTTGACCTGGTTGCCGGCGTAATGGATATACTGGCCGCGGAGGGCGGTCTCCATCGTGAAATATTGGTTGGTCAGCGCGCTGAAGCTTGCGGGGTTGTTATTAATGAGGAATCGGTTCGAGCGGTAGGCGATACCGGTATTGGCGAGGCCGCTGGTACGGTTGTAGTAGCCGTCGTCGAGGTCGCCGAGGCCGAGCTGGGAATAGGGGGCGTTATTGTTTTGGGCCATCATTCTAACCGAAACAATGGTAAGCAGCGCGATGAGAATGGGTTGTTTCATCCGATAGTTAGTTATTGATGGGGGTAAAGAGATATATAATAAACTGTCAGCGTGATCCGCTGTTGAGTTGGATAGGACTGGTCTGCGATCGCCAGGCGGCGCCATTGGCTGAGGTTGGCGGGGCTGGTGATGCTTAGCATCAACCCGACCTGGTTGGAACCGGGGGCGGTGTTGGTGATCTGGGCTGCGACGAAATTTGTCACGTCATAGGTATAGGTACTAAGGAGGGGGGCAAAATAATTCGTGACAAGATTTCCGGTCTGGGCGCTACCTGAGCCCTGAGCCGGGATGGGTCCTCCCTGCTGGTTATGGAGGTCGGTGGCATAGACGCCCACTTGCGGGGGCAGGGTCCATGTCGTACTGAAGCTACCCGCGAGTGGGATAATGGTCAGTTGTGCCCGCAGGAGGCCGATATAATCCGGTCGTTGGGAAATGGCGTTGAGATACGGGAAGGACAATTTCGTCGTGAGGCCGAGGATATTATCCACGTAGGACGAGTTGCCCGTCACGGAGGAGAGGGTGGCCGGTGGCGGCTGGGCGATATTGGTGGGTGTTATGAGGTTAGCGGTCGGACTACCTGCCCGATTATTGGTGATATAGTTCCATTGCGCGGAGCGATTATACAAAGTGAAGTCGATCGATTTGGTTTTGGAGGCGCCGTTTATATTTTCCCGGTAGTAAACGCGTAGGAGGCAGCTGTCGAAGAAGCCATACATGGCGCCGCCGGATGCGGGACCCGGGGTGATGCAAAGGCCTTTGAACCAGTTGAGGAAGGTCGAGAGGGTGGTGAGGGTGTCCGACTTATTGTACGCCATATTGTAGAGCTCCTGGCCCAGGGCGTCGTCCATGCGGATCTTTACGGTGTCGCCGGCGTTTTGGCTGGTATAAGGGAGGTTTGGTGCGATGCTCACGGTAGTGGAACCGAGTGCGGGTCCGATCGGGAGATACTGATTGCTCCACCAGCCGTTGGCATAGGAGGGGAGCTGATAGAGGGTATCGACGACCTGGTGCACTTCAAAGGTTTGCGGAATGGTGGTATCACCGTAGAAAGGGTTGGATTTCCGGAAGAATAGCGCCATGCCGATCGAGTCATAGGCATCCCGCAGGGGGTCGAGGGCAGGAAGGCCTGCCGGTGGCCGGACCTGGAGGTACGCCTGTGAAGTGATCTGGCCCATGTAGGCGTCCTTGTACGTGCCTACCTGCAGGAAGGTAGTGGCGGCGGAGGCGACGGAGTCCACGTATACGGTGGAGAGAAGGACGGTGGAGGAATCCACGGCCACGATATTTGCGCTGTTGTTATCGGTGACGTTGGAATTTCCGAACTGGCCGAGATCGGGCTGCTTTTCACAGCTGGTCAGAAATCCAAGTGCTACAATGAAAGAGGAAAGAATAAGCAGTTCTTTTCGCAGGTAATGATGTATGATAGTCATGCTGGTTTTCTTGTTCGATCAAAAGCCAGGCGTTCGGGTACACTCCCGGGCTAATTTTTGCAATATTAGGGGCCTGGTTTGTTACTATTTTGTTAGTATGTATTAATGGGCATAAAAAAACGACTAATCCGAGCTTTTTATATACAAATCTAATTACCTTTGGGGCCGCTTTTTCGGCGTTCGACGGGGGGTAAAAGGCGATATTAGTCCTTAAATTTCAGTAGGATAGGGGATGCTCAAACGGGGTCTCCCCGCTGGTGTAGAAGGCGAACAGGATTGGGGGCCACAAACAGGATTTGGTATATAAAATAAGGGAAATTGTCTATTAAATATGTCAGATGATACATTTTAACGAATTTGCTAGGATGACTTCAGATATTTTAGCGAAAAATTAAACAAAAAATATGAAGCGGATCAACATTACTTTGTTCGCAATAATGTTACTGGCTATCTTGTTTTCTTGCACCAGAACTAACTTAAACTATACCCAGAGTGGGAACTGGGTAAGCCGGGCTACCTTTCAGGGGGTTGCGATGGGCGCGGGGGCGAGCTTTGTCGTCAACGATGCCGCCTATGTGGGTACCGGTATCAATCCGCTGACTCCCAATGTCAAGCTGACTTCGATGTTCAAATATAGTTATGCGCAGATCCCGGCAACGCCGTATGGGTATGACAGTGCGTATGGTACGTGGACCTCGGTTACGGACTTTCCGGGTCAGGCCCGGAGCAATGCCGTTGCCTTCAACATCGGGAGCACGGGTTACCTGGGCGGTGGGTTGGCGAACGACGGCTTTACGCCGTTGAATGATTATTATGCCTATACGCCGGGTGGTGGCTGGTCGCAGATCGACTCGCTGGTGGATCAATTTGGCAACAGCCATCCGCGGTATGATGCGGTATCGTTCAGTTTCGATACGACGGCATATGTCCTGACGGGGACTGACAACTATAACTATTTCAATGATATCTACCGGTATAGCCCGACGACGAATACCTGGATCGCGCTGCCGGCGATGCCGGGTTCCAAGCGGTCGGGTGCGGTCACCTGGGTATACAAGGGCTGGGGCTACCTGGTGACGGGTTATACCAATGGTTCGAAATGGGCCAGCGGCACGCAGTGTTACGATTTCTGGTATTTCAATCCAAAGAGCGATACGGCCACCGATTCCTGGAACCGGCTTCATGATATCTTTAATACCAATGCGGCCACCTTCGACGACGGCTACACCAATATTATCCGCGAACATGGCGTAGGGTTCATCGAACTGGGAACATCGATCGGTGACAAGGGGTATATTACGCTGGGTTCGGTTAACAGTGGAGATGTTACCTACACCTGGGAATATGATTTTGCGACCGACCTTTGGACGGAGAAAACGCCTTATGAGGGCAACGCCAGGACGGGTGCGGTAGCCTTCTCGCTCCAGCATCAGACGCGCGGGTTTGTGGCGACGGGTTTGAATCAGGGGTCAAGCGCGGCTTTCTCGGATTGTGAAGAATTCTTCCCGCAACAGGTGTATAACCAATATGACTAACACCAGGTCGTTTTTCCGGAAATGGGGGCTCTCTCTGGCATTGCTCGTGGCGATCGGTGTTTGTGTGTGGATCGGTGTTTACCGGCGGATGAGATGGAAAAAAGATCATGTGCTGGTTGAGTTGAAGGCGATCGAGACGCCGATGGGTTGGGGATATGATATATTGACGAATGGTCGTCCCTATATCCATCAGAACATCATTCCGGATATCAGGGGTCAGCATGGTTTTCAGTCGAAGGAAGAGGCGTTGGCGGTGGGGCAGAAAGTTTATGAGCGGTTGGTAGCGAACCAGATACCGGTCATCAGCATTGAAGAGATGCGTCAGCTGCATGTCCATTTTCCGGAGGATTCCACGGATACAAATCATCTTATCAAGAAATAGGTATGAAGCGAATTAATTATACATTGTTTGTGCTGCTCGTGGTGAGCGCCGTATTCAGCTGTACCAGGACCAATCTCAGCATCGATGAGAACGGGAATTGGGCCAGCAGGACGACGTTTGGTGGCGGTAACGGTATTGGCGTCGGTTATGCGGCGTCGTTTGTGATCGGCAATAATGCGTTTGTAGGCACGGGTGTAAATCCGTCATTCCCGTCCCAGAAGGTGCAAGCGATGTGGATGTATACGCCGGGTGCTATTCCCAAGGGATCGGGCGGTGTGGATAGTCCGGCCGCGCAGGGGACGTGGACGGCGATCGCGAATTTTCCCGGAAATCCGCGCAGCAATGCTGTCGGGTTCTCGGCCGGGGGGCTGGGTTATATTGGAACGGGGCTGGCCAATGACGGGGTGACGATCTATTCCGATTTCTGGTCGTATAACCCGGGTTCCGGGGTGTGGACGCAGGTGAATTCCATCGCTGACGGGGCGGGGTCCTATCCGCGCTATGATGCGGCTTCGTTCAGCTTCGACACGGTGGGGTATGTGATGACCGGGACGGACGGCTTCAATTTTTTCGGAGATGTCTGGAGGTTCAGTCCGGCGACGGGGCAATGGGTCAAGCAGAACAACTTTCCCGGGAACCAGCGGTCGGGCGCTTCGACGTTCATCTACCAGGGTCAGGGCTATATCGTGGCCGGGCATACGCCGAACACCAAGTGGGCGAGCGCCAATCTGGCCTATGATTTCTGGCGATTCAATCCCAATTCGGTCAATTCGGACATCACCTGGATCCGGCTGCGGGATATTTTTAATACGAATCCGGCTACGTACGATGATGGGTATTCGAACATAGTCCGGACCAACGCGCCGGCGTTCATCATCCTGGGGACGATCGGGGGTGATAAGGGATATCTTACCTGTGGAGCGAACAGCGCTTCGGACATCAATTTCACGTGGGAGTATGATTTTTCGTCGGATACCTGGACGGAAAAGGCGCCTTTTAAAGGGACAGACCGGACGGGTGCGGTAGGGTTCACGGTGGCGAACAGGGGGTTTGTTACCGGGGGGCTTAACGCGGGTGCGCAGCAGGCGTATACGGATTGTTATGAATTCTTCCCGAATATGGTGTATAACCCATATGATTGACGGGGGGGTCGGAGACATTGTTCGGGGTATATGGACGATATTTTTTGGACGGGCCGGGAGGCCCGTTTTTTTGTTGGGGGGGACGGCGGACCGGGAGGTTGGGTTACATTGGGTGGATGGCGACGGACCATTTTACAGTTTACAGTAAAGTGTAAACTGGTGTGAATCGGGCGAAGGGCCGGCACGTTGCGGGGACGGCGGGGGGCGAGGTCAGACGCCGGCGAGGAATTGATTTTGGATATAGTCGACGACATCGACGAGGTTGCCGGTGTCCTGGTAGACTTTCAGCTGGCGGTCGGCGCCGGTGCCCGTCTCGAGTATCTTCTCCGCGTAATGGGCTGCCTGGCGGCTGTTGAGCGGGTCGAGGACGTCATCGACGAAGTCAAGCAGCTCATAGATGAGGACGCGGGTATTGACTTCCTCCTCCTTACCGAAGTCGATCAGGTGGCCGTCGATGCCGTAGCGGCTGGCGCGCCATTTATTCTCATTGATCAGGGCGCGGGAATATTGGATGAAGTTCATGTTGCGGGAGCGCAGTTTGTAAATCTTTGCGCAGATGGCCTGAAAAAGGGCGGCGATGCAGAGCGTCTCGTCGACGGTCATGGGTACGTCGCAGATGCGGAATTCCACGGTATTGAAGAACGGGTGGACGCGAAGGTCCCACCAGATCTTTTTGGCATTGTCGATGCTGTTTGTCTTGACGAGCAGTTTGACGAAATTATCATAGGCCTCGATGCTCTCGAAGAAGTCGGGGATGCCGGTACGGGGGAATTTATCGAAGACCTTGGTGCGGTAGGATTTATAGCCGGTCTTGCGGCCTTCCCAAAAGGGGGAGTTGGTGCTGAGGGCATAGATGTGGGGAAGGAAGTACCGGGTTGAGTTGGCGATATGGTTGGCCATCTGACGGGTCTCCATGCCGACATGGACGTGCAGGCCGAAGATGAGGTTGCTGCGGGCGGCCTCCTGGAGTTCGTTGACGATCTCGTTGTACCGGGCGTGGTCGGTGATGAGCTGGCTCTCCCAGTGGCTGAATGGATGGGTGCCGGAGGCGCCGACGCGCAGGCCGATATCGGAGGCGATCTGAGCGATCGTTTTGCGGAGTGTCGAGATGTCTTTCCGGGCCTCGTGGACGTCGCGGCAGATATCGGTGCCGACTTCGACAACCGCCTGGTGCATTTCAGCCTTTACCTTGTCCTTGATCATTTTCTGACCTTCACTGACGATACGCTGCTCGTGGCTTTTCAGTTCACGGCTGTTGGGGTCGATGACCATGTACTCCTCTTCGATTCCCAGGGTGAAGTTGCTGTAATTGATGTCGGCCATGGATGGTGGGTTTAATGAGTGGTGCTCGTTTTCAGGTATTCGCCCCAGGTGAGGTTGTCTCTGCCTTCCTGCTGTGCAAGGGCGCGCTCGATCGCATATTCGGCGGAGGCCTCGACGACCCAGTTGAAGTTGTCTTCGCCGACGCTCGACTTCTCGGCGTCGGGTGCCGGGTTGCAGAAGTCGATGGCGTAGGGGATGCTGTCGCGGACCGCCAGCTCGACGGTATTGAAGTCATAGCCCAGGAGCTGGTTGATGCGCAGGACGATCGCTTCCATCTCTTTCAATCGTTCGGCGGAGGGATGGAAGTCTGCCTGGTAGCGCAGGTGATGGGGGTTTCGCGGTTCGTAGGACATGATGCGGACGTATTTGCCGCCGATGCAATAGCATCGATAGTATTCACTGAAGACGATCTCTTCCTGCAATAGCATAACGAGCTGACCGGTTTCGGCGTGTTTCTGATAGAATTCCTCGGCGTGGTGTAGTTTGTAGACATTTTTCCAGCCCCCGCCGGCAAACGGTTTCATATATGCGGGGAAACCGACATAACTGAAAATGCCGTGCCAGTCCAGCGGATAGGCGAGGTTTGAGAAGGACTGGTCGCTCGTATCGGGTGGGAGGTCGCGGCTGGGAAGGAGGACGGTCTTGGGGACGGGGATGCCATTTCGGACGGCGAGGCAATTGTTGAAAAACTTCTCGTCGGCGCTCCACCAGAACGGGTTATTGATCACGGCCGTCCCGGTAAGTGCGGCGTTCTTGAGGTAGGCGCGGTAGAAGGGGACGTCCTGCGAGATCCGGTCGATGATGACCGCGTAGTGATCCGACTGCCCCTGTACGACTTTGTCGATGCGGACAGGTTCGGCGGTGATGCCGGGGACATTCCGTCGGTTGACGGCTTCGATGAAAGCCATGGGGAAGCTCCGTTCCTTGCCGAATAGAATGCCGATCTTTTTAGAGCTGCTCATATAAAATATTCTTTGGTTGATAGTGATTCAGGGCAGCATGGACAAGTAATAAGGGAACATTTCTTTCCATACCGGCCAGTCGTGGTCGCGGTTCGGGCGGATATCGAGCTGATGGTGGATGCCTTTGGACAACAGGAGGCGGCTCATGGCTTCGTTTTGGCCGCGGCAGATATCGCGGTCGGCGGTTCCCAGCACGATCATCATATTCCAGAGGGCGGGGTCGGTATCGTTTGGCAGAAAGTCGACCGGGTTGTTGTAGTAGACGTTGTCATCGTAATAGCCATCGGTGAAAGAGCGGATGTCGAAGACGCCGCTCATGGAGAAGCAATGCGAGGTAAAGGCGGGATGGCGGAAGGCGAAGTTGGCGGCGTGGTATCCGCCGAAGCTGCATCCGGCGGTGGCGATGCGGGTGCGACCGGTTTCGCGTGCGGCCCGGGCGACGACTTCGTCGAGGATGAGCCGGTCGTAGAGGGTTTGATTCCGGGCGCGATCGGCCGGGGAGATCGCCTTGTTGTACCAGCTCAGCGCGTCGAGGCTATCGGGACAATAGATCTTTACTTTTCCGTTCTCCAGGAACCAGCGGGCGGTTTCGATGAGGCCCATGTCCTTATTCTGGTAGTAGCTGCCTTTTGAGGTGGGGAAGAGGATCAGGGGGTAACCGCCATAGCCAAAAACGAGCATTTCGAACTCCCGTTGGATGACGGGGGAGAACCATTTATGATATTCTTCGTTAAGGTCCATAGTGGGGATGCGCTTTGGCGCATTCAGGTGTGTCCCGCGCCGGTGTTACCAAACCTAGTGAAAAAAAGTCACCTGACAATGGGGGGAGAATTTTTCCCTATTTTTGGCGTTATCTGGTTATGAGAATGACTTCTACATGTATTAAGCAAGAAAGCATGGTGCTTGAATCGGAGAATTTGGCGAGGGTGGTCATGGTAGATTTTTACGGGGTTGGCGTCAGCGGGGTTGGGCCGGAGACAAGTTTGCTGCTGATCAATGACGGGCAGGAGTTAGGCCGGATGGGGCTGGCGGGTATCCTGGGGGAGTTGGATAGCCGGGCGTGTCTTCGGCCGTTGTTGTGTGTGGGCATTCATGCGGGGGCGGCCAGGAAGATGGAGTATGGGACTGCGGGAAGGCCGGATTATCAGGGTTGGGGCAATTTGGCGGGGGCGTATAGTCGATTTGTGCTGGAGGAGCTGATACCGGCTATCCGGTTGCGGTATGGTGTTGCTTCGTTCAGGGAGAAGGCGTTTGCCGGCTTCTCGCTTGGGGCACTGAGTGCGATGGATATCGTTTGGAAGCATCCGCAGGAATTCGCGGCGCTTGGTTGTTTTTCGGGAAGCTTTTGGTGGCGGACGAAGGACAAGAGTGACCCGGCGTATGATGAGGGGCGGGACAGGATCATGCAGGATGAGGTGAGGAAGGGTGGCTACTATCCGTGGTTGAAATTCTTTTTTGAGTGTGGGACCAATGATGAGCAGGAAGATCGCAATCACAATGGGGTGATCGACTCGATCGATGATACGCAAGACCTGATGGCGGAGTTGGTGAGGAAGGGGTATGACCGGGAGGCGGATATCCGGTACATGGAGATCGAAGGAGGGAGGCATGATGTGGGGACCTGGGCGCGGGCGATGCCCGAATTTTTGTTGTGGGGATGGAGCAAATAAAAAGCAGACATTGAACTATCGTAAATTGCCTTTGATCGTGCTCGTGATCCTTACCGGGCATGGGGTTGTGCGGGGGCAGGTAGTTGCCCGGCGCGAACCATATGATTTCAACGATCTGCTGCGGTCCGTCATCCATCCGGGGAAGCGGCCGGATTCCCTGCATAACCGGTCGGGCATCATCGTGGTGCCTAATATTGCCGCCAATCCTACGATCGGCCTTCAGGGTGGGATTAAGGCGGTTGCCGGCAAGAAGCTTGGCAATGATCCAACAACCCTCTTTTCCATCGCTGCTACGTCTGCCTCGATCACTACCAAGGGTATAATCTACTTCTACGTCAATCACAATCTGTTCACCTCCGGCAATAAGTGGAACCTCCAGGGAAACCTGGTAGTGGCGAAAACGGTGACACCTGACTTTGGAATTGGGATCGGGCGCGGGTTGAAAGGCGGGAGTCCGCTCGATTCGGTGCTGGCGGATCCGGCGCATGTGCCCTATGTGATCCGATCGTACTACTACAGTTTCAGGGAGAAGGTGTACAAGAATGTGGCCAGGCACCTCTTCGTCGGTGCGGGCATGTCGTTTGAGATCAGAAGGAATATCCAACGGCCCGACACCACCAACAATGCTTCTCCGTCCAGCGTTTATGACAACCGGTATGGATTTCCCCAGGATCACTATTCGTCGAATGGCTTTCTTTTCAACCTGGAATACATCACCCGTGACAATCCAAACCGGGCCTATAAGGGTGTATATGCCGATGTGGGGTTCAGGGCCAATCAAACATGGATCGGAAGCACAAGGAACTCGGCCCAGTTGACCACCGATGTCCGGAAATACTTCAGTTTGTCGCAGGCCAATCCCGAAACGGTGATCGCGTTGTGGAACTGGGGTTCCTATCTCCTTGGCGGTGCGATACCCTATTTCGAACTGCCGGGTACAGCGAGAGATGGCACCTTTCGAAGCGGGAGGGGGTATTTGTCTCAATATTTCAAGGGAACCCAATTCAATGATACGGAGGGGGAATTCCGGTTCCCGATCCTCGCAAACAAGTTCCTTAGCGGTGTCGTATTCGGGAGTCTGCAAACCGGCAATGATGAGCACGGCACGCGGATATTCGAGGTGTTTCAGCCCGGGTATGGCGGAGGGCTGAGGGTCCTTTTCAATAAAGCAACCCGGACAAATCTGGCGCTGGACTATGCCTGGGGTACATTTGGAAACAAAGGGTTCTTCCTGAACCTGAATGAGGCGTTTTAAAGAGGCCTTCTAATGAGATAAAAAAACCCGCTCGATGATGAGCGGGTTTTGTAGTTGCGCGCGGGCGAAGCCGCTGGCGCGGTCGCTGGCGGGGCTATCGCACGTAGACTGTTTTATTGTGTTGGCCGGCGTCGCTGACGCTCAAGCTCGAAGGCAGTTCACTACTCAAGCTCAGCTGGTATTGGAAGGTTGCGGCAATCGTGAGTTTGGTCTTATCCGGCACCTCGGTGGCACCGATCAGCGGGATTGTCGCGGTCCAGGAGAAGACGCCATTTGCAGAAGCGCCGGTGACGTACTTGATTTTGATCGGCGAGGCGACGCTGCCGTAGTTGAATACGGTGGATGCGCCATTGGCGGTATAGCTCGAGGTCAGATTAACGTAAATAGCCTTGCTCGTATCATAGATCGTACCGGCGGCATTCAGCCAGATGGTATCGCCGATGTTGACGCTATCGGCGGTATGGTTCAGGGAGCTAACCGTGAAGATCTTGGAGACCGGGGGAGTAACGACCGGCAAAAACTGGTGTTTGGCACAGCCGATCGCCGCGGCGGTGACCAGAAGGACGAGCGTTATAAAAATTTTGTTGCGCATAATAATTAGTTGTTTTCGGGTTAGTTAAACGTATAGCGAAGGCCGATTTGCATGTTCCAGCGCGAGCTGGTGCTGGTGCTGTTGGCAAAGCTGCTCTGCTGCGGTATCAGGTTAGTCGGGTCCTGATAGGGGAAGGAGAACAGCGGGGTTTTACCATCGGCGGCCATGCCTTCGAAACGCAGGAAGCTGGAGTTGATGGGGGTTTTGATGATGCCCCAGTTCCGGTCAACGAAGTTACCAACGTTAAGCAGGTCCATGGTTATGCTAAGCGTATGTTTGTTCTCATCGGTTTTGGTCTTCATGACGGCGAAGATGTCTTCTTCGAGGTGAAGGTCCATGTGTTTCCACCATGGATAGACGGCCGAGTTTGCCTGCGCGTACTGGCCCACGTGATGATACAGGTAGTGATCCTGCTGGATGAGATTGTTGAGCTGCGTCCAGATCTGCGCCGATGTACGGGGATCCGCGGCGGTACCTGTGGTGATACCTGCCTGCGTGGCCTTGTTGTAGGAGCCGGCGTCGATCAGGTTGATCTCGGAGGAGTTCCGCGGGATGTAGATCAGGTCGTTGCTGGAATTGCCGTCGCCGTTGAGGTCGCCGCTGTAGACATAGGATGTATTGCCGGCGGGCACAGCTTCGTACACGAGGCCGATAATGGTGGCGAAGTGCTTGGCGTATTCGAATTTGTAGTTGGCCGATGCGATGATACGCTGTGGCTGGTACCATTGCGGACGAGAGAGGGTGGCCGCGTTGGGATCGGTGTTGGCGACCGCGCGGGAAGCCCAGAGGGAAGAAGCGGTGCTGCCGTTCTCCATGATGGTCCGGCTATCCTGGTAGACATAGGCCAGGCTGGCGCTGAAGTTGCGGATATTCTTCTGGATGCGGATAGAAGAGTACCAGGCGTAGCCTTTGCTGTTGTTCTTCAGGATGATCACGTTACCCAGGTTGGGATTCTGGAGGCTGGCGCCTTTGAAATAATAAGCGTTGCTTCCCGTCGTGGTGGTCAGGTAGCGCTGGCGTTGATCGGGACCGTTGGAGATTGCGAATCCATTTGTCTCGTTGAGATTGGCATTCAGCATATAGGTCGCGTTGATCATCTTGGTGTAGGAACCTTCGACGGTGATCACCCAGTTGTCGGGCAGTTTCCTGTCGACGCCGAGGCTGGTGCGAAGTTCCGTGGGATATTTGAAGCTCTTGTCGGTCACATCGACGCTGTAACCCAGCGGAGTGTTGGTCTGGATCTGACCGGAATTGGTCAGGTAGTAATTAAGACCGCCCTGAGCCGTGGGGAAGAAGGGGATCGATAACGGAGGTCTGCCGCTGGTACCCCCTTCGGTGAAGGAACCGAGCTGAACGCCGTTGTTGGCGGCCTGGTTTTCCAGCCATACGAAGGGTGGAGCGCCTTCGAAGATCCCTGCACCGCCGCGCACCTGCCAGGTACGATCGCCCGTGGGGTCCCAGTTGAAACCGACGCGGGGAGAGAAGACCAGGAAGCTTTCGGGGGCCTTACCGACATTGTAGGTAGTGCCGTTTGCGAAGGGCAGCAGATCGAAATCGGGGTTATCGGTGAACTTGTTCTGGTAGGTCGTGTAGTCCAAACGGATACCGTAGGTCAGGGTGAAGGTCGGCGTTACGCGGAATTTATCCTGGGCGAACAAGCTCAGGTTGGTAGCGCCGGCAAAAGCGAAGGGGAAGGCGCCGCCTTTCAGCGTCGAGTAGTCCTGGCCGTAAGTGACGGCGTTCTGACCCGTCAGGAAGGCGTTGAAGGAGGAGAACTCATAGGCCCCCTGATAGCCGGGAGCGAAGGCGTTCTGGTATTTCTTATAGCTGTTCTGGGTCCCGAAGGTCAACTCATGGGCGCCTTTGAACAGGCTGAAGATATCGGTCAGCTGGTAGGAGTCCATGAACAGCTGGTTGTTGTAGGTAAACGGTTCGTAGCCGAACGTAGTGGCGATGTTACCGCCGCTCAGGCCGCCGTTGGCGAGGATGTCGACCAGGGGGAAGTTGGCGGAAGTGGATTGCGGAGAGCGGAAGTCACGCTCCTTTGTGTAACCGATTTGCAGTTTGTTTGAAGAAGAGTTCCCGAATCGCGTGTTGAGCTCGGCGATGTAGATGTCGAGGTTGTTGTTGATCCGGTAGCCGCTGCCGTTGAAGGGCATCGATTGGTTGCCGGGCTGGCCGCCGGTGATAAATCCGCTGCCGCCGAGGGACCGGCTGGTGCTGGCGAACTGATCGGCGTAGGATTTCAGGTAGTTGTACTTTATGGTCAGGACGTTGTCCGCATTGATGTTGAAATCGAGACGCGCATTGACCTTGTAGCTGTTTGTCTTGAAGCTATAGCCCTGCCAGGTGCCGGGGTTGTAGCTATATTGGGACATCAGATATTGTTTCAGTTGGTTGAGCGAGTCCGCGCTTACCTGGGAAACGCTTCCGGGAGAGACCGGATGGGTGGCATCGGTGGCGATGAAGGGCGTTGCGGGTGCACTCTGGAGGTCTTCCTCCGCATTGACGAAAAAGAAGAGCCTGTTGGGGATGAAAGCGCCGCCAAAGCTGGCGCCTAATACCTTATAAGAAAAGGGACTTTTTGTAACGACGGCGTCTTCGACCTTGTAGCCTTGTGTACCCGGGCCCCGGATATAGTCATAGACCGTTCCGCGGAATTTGTTGGTCCCCTGGCGGGTGACGGAGTTGATACCGGCGCCGGTGAAGCCGCCTTGTCTTACGTCATATGGAGAGAGGTTAACCTGGATCTGATCGATGGCGTCGAGCGCGATGGGTTGGGCGTTGGCCTGGCCGCCGAGGGTGCTGGCTAGACCGAAGGAGTTATTAAAGTCCGCGCCGTCGACGGTGACGTTGTTCTCACCGGGGTTGGTGCCGGCAAAGCTGAGGCCGTTCGAAGTCGGTTCCAGCCGGGTGAAATCCTGGATGGAGCGGGAAACGGTTGGCAGTTGCTCGATCTGTGCGTGCGTGACGATCTCCTGGGTGCCCGTGTGGGAATTGTTGAAGATCTTATTCTGGCGCGCGGCGGAGACAATCGTTGCTGCGAGTTCCTTCGCTTCGGGGATCAGGGTGAAGTCGCCGTAGAAGTCCTGGCCGAGGACGAGGGTGACGTTGTCCTGGGTTTCTGTTTTGAAGCCTACATAGGTTACGGTGATGGTGTAGGGACCGCCGACCCGGAGACCGGGTAGGTTATAGTGGCCGTCCTTACGGGTTGTTGTGGTGTACTTGGTGCCCGTTGGAGTGTGAAGGGCAACCACCGTAGCACCTCCAAGTCCGGCCTTTGTGTCGGTGACAACCGTCCCCTGGATCTGGGAAGTCGTCTCCTGTGGGAAGGCGTAGACAACGGAAAGCATAGTGATTGCTGATAATAGCAGTCGTTTTATCATATAAAGTGGTTTTGCAGTTTTTGTACAACTTTCTCTGGCGGGTGCAAAGAAACTAACTATCCGGGTCGGAATGGTTCACATAGTTATTATGAAATCGTTAACAGATGGCAGCAGGGGAGGCAAATATATTGAGATTATGAAGATATATAACAGTTGGAATAAAATCGTTCTTATTTGCCTAAAATAGCGGCCAATTATTCAAAAAACGTAGATATTAAGTTGATTTTTAATAAGATTGGAGGGGTAGGGCACGAAAATACGTCTTAAGAAAGCTAAAAAAAGGCGTTTGCTGCACGATAACGTTTTCTTAATATTCGGCTGATGGTTCCCTAATGTTTGGCTTGCGGTGGCGGGAGGCCTGCCGTCGCTAAAGCTTTGGGGGCGGGAGGCATCCGGGATTAACTTTACCGCGTTTAATGTGTTAATTTTGTAGACTAAATCTTATTTCATGTTATCGAGTATCGAGAGCGCAATAGAGGATATCAGGCAGGGTAAGCTGGTGATCGTCGTGGATGACGAGGACAGGGAGAATGAGGGAGATTTTATCACGGCGGCCCGAAAGGTGACGCCGGAGACGATAAATTTCATGAGCAAACATGGGCGGGGGCTTATCTGTGCCCCGCTGGTGGAGGAGCGGTGTGACGAGCTGGGGCTGGGATTGATGGTCAATAACAATACGGCATTGCACGAGACGCCGTTCACGGTCTCGGTTGACCTCCTTGGTCATGGCTGTACGACGGGGATATCGGCGCATGATCGGGCAAAGACGGTTCAGGCGTTGATCGATCCGGCCACCCGGCCGGAGGACCTTGGGCGGCCGGGGCATATATTTCCCTTGCGGGCCAAGCGGGGCGGGGTATTAAGACGGGCAGGGCATACGGAGGCGACGATCGATCTGGCGCGGCTGGCGGGTTTTGAACCGGCGGGTGTTCTGGTGGAGATCATGAACGAGGATGGGACGATGGCGCGGATGCCGGAGCTGGTGGAGATCGCGGCGCGGTTCGGGCTAAAGATCATTTCGATCAAAGACCTGATCGAATTCCGGTTAAAGACGGACTCGCTGATCGAGGAGATCGTGCGGGTGGATATGCCGACGAAATATGGTCATTTCAAGCTGATCGCTTTTTCGGAGAAGGGGACAAATAACGAACACCTGGCGCTGATCAAGGGGGAATGGACGCCCGACGAGCCGGTGCTGGTGCGGGTGCATTCATCCTGCTTCACGGGAGATATCCTTGGATCCTTCCGTTGCGATTGTGGTGAGCAGCTACATGAGGCGATGCGGATGGTGGAAGCAGAGGGGAAGGGTGTCATTTTATATATGAATCAGGAGGGCCGGGGTATCGGGCTTGTCAACAAGCTGCGGGCCTACAAGCTGCAGGAGGATGGTATGGATACGGTGGAGGCGAATCTGCATTTGGGCTTTCCGATGGATAAGCGGGACTATGGCGTTGGGGCGCAGATACTGCGTTATCTTGGGATCAGCAAGTTGAGATTGATCAGCAATAATCCGCGAAAGAGGGCGGGGTTGTTGGGATATGGGCTGGAGGTCGTTGAGTCGGTGCCGGTAGAGGTCCGGCCGAATCCGCATAATGAGCGGTATCTGGAAACCAAGCGCGATAAGCTGGGCCATGAGATCCTGAAAAAGGTGGGTGGATTGACGGGGGGCGGTTAGTTGGCCGCCGAGTCTTTTGGTGGGCTTGGTTGTTGAGGGGCGGGCGCTTTCTTCTTCTTTTTCTTTTTAAATAATTCATCGATGCGGTCGAAGTCGCGGCGGTAGGAGATACTGCTCCCGGAGCTATTGAGGGTGTGGTTGCCGCCGGAGAGATAATTCCATGAGTCGCGGTAGAAGAGGGTGAGGGAGACGCGGCCGTCGGGGGTGATCTTATAAGAGGCGTTGATATCGGGGAGGAATTCGAAGGCGGCGGCCTGCTCCTGTTGGGTGGTCATTCCGAAGTCGAGGGCGCTTCCGACGTTGAGTGTCAGCTTTTCGTTCAGAAAATTCTTTTCCACGGAGAAATTAAGGTTTGTCCGGTCATAGGTCAGGCCGTTCTGGGCTTCCTGGGTAAGCAAGTTTGTGCCATTGTAAACGGTCGGCATAAAATTGACCTGGAGGCTATTGTCCTTGAATACGCGTTGGAGCGCGCTGGAGACCTGCTTGCGGAAGGCGGCGGAAAGGATGCCGGAGATGCTGTTGACCACGACGTTGGCGCCACTTTGAATGGGGTCGAAGGCGGTGGTGCTGTTGGACAGCGGCACGAAGCTATTGAGCACGACGAGACAGGAGACCTGCTTGTTCAGTTCATTGGGGTCGGACTGGATCTTCTGGATGAGGGAGATGGCGTCCTGATCATTCTTAAGCGGGCCGTCCGGCAGGCCGATCTGGAAGGTAATATCCGGCGACACCAGGTGGTTCGTCAGCGTAGCGGTCACGAGGATGTCGCCACGGTAATGAAGGACGTTTTGACTGTTAATAAGAATGCCGCCGGCACCGGTGGCGGAGATGCCAAGGTCGCTGAACTGGACGTTCTGCGCCGTATAGAGCGCCTGGATATGCAGGGTGGCGTCGTAGGGATTGCCGGTCCACTGGATATAATTACCGACGCCTTCTTTGAAGACGAAGGGCTTGTGTATAAACGTTTGGAAAGTAAAATTGTATGATCCCCGATCGATCTCGTAACGACCGTTCAGGGTCAGGTCCTGTGTCGTGCCAATCGTCATGACGAGGTTGCCACGGCCGTTGGCCTTTATGACGTCGCCGCTTAGCGGGTCGAGGATCATATAGACGTTTGCGAAATTGTTTGCGTCCACGTTAAGGGTCACGAGGAGGTTGCTGCTCTTTCTATCGGCGAACGATTTCCTGATCTCGGTTCCGTATACTTTCCATTGGAGAAAGTCGGCTTCGCCGCTTTCGCGGGTCACGGAAGGGGGCAGATAAATATTGGAGCTGTCTCTGTCTGTCGGTGCGCCTTTGATGTCCATTCGCATATTGCTTTCGGGACCGGTGAGGGTAATCCGGGCTTTGCCGAAGACGGTGCCGAAGAACTGGTTGTTATCGGTGGCTTTTGTATCGAGCAGGAGGAGGCGGTTGGTATTCAGTTCAAAGTCATAGCCGAGGTCGTCGAAGGCGTGGTGGAAGAGGCGTCCCCGGACGAGGTCGGCGGTGTGTCCAAAGCGTTCTTTTGCCTGGAAGGTTCCGAAGTCGATCGTATCCTTTTTAAACTGGATCGTGGCGGTCGGTATTTTATATGTGCATTGGGTGTATGCGACCTTGAGGCTGGCATTGCGAAGGTTGACGGTGCCGAGGTAGAGCAGGTGCGAAGCCGGGCCGGTAATGTGAAGCTTGCCGGAGACATTGCCGCTCAGATTTGTAAAGACGCCGCCGAGGTATTTCTCCAATAAGTCGACTTTTGTGTCGGCGACGTCGGTGGTTATATCGATGGGCGGTCCGGAGAGGCTATCACGGGTATGGATAGCCGCCTGAGCGTCGAAATGGTAATTTAGGTTATCGGAGTGGATAGTCGCACGGACGACACCGGCGGTGCTATTGTAGTCGGCGGCCAGGTCCACCTTCCCGATCGAGTCGTTGGCGAAGCGAAACTGGTCGGCGGTACCATAAAAGGTAATGCCGGGTTGACCAAAGGGGTTGGTGATGTCGGCGCTGCCGCTCAGCAACCCTTCCACGCGTTCGGCCTTTTCGACGAAGGGGGTGAAGTCTCCGATATTGACCTTCTTGAGGTCGAGGTGAATATTGTTCCAGTTGCCTTCATCGGAGGGATGGGTGAACATCAATATTTGCTGGTCACCGTTGTGGACGACGAAGCCTTCGGCGGAAAAGATGTTATGATTGAATGTGAGAACGCCGTCGCGGTCGATGGTCCATGTCTTGCTGTTGATGTCGAAGGTGGAGGGGTTGAAGGTGACCTGAACGCCCGTGGGGAGTGTCTGAACGCGGGCGGAGATATTGGCTGAATTGAGTGTCTGACTGGCGCTGGTCTTTATTTGAAGGGTGGATTGATCGTTGGAGGAATGGAGGGTAAGGTGAGTCCCAGGGAAATGGAGGCTGTCATTGAGGGTGACGTCGCCGATCGTCGTTTCCATGTTGAGGCTGTCGAGGCTACCGCGGCCCTTGAGCGTCAGGTTGTCGAACAAGATGTGTTTATAGCTGAAGGATGGAAGGTCGACATTGAGGTCGAGGAGGTTGTTGCGGGTATCGATACGGCCGCTAAGGCCGGCGTTATTGAAGCCGGTGAGGTTGGTGTTGAAGAGGTCGATATAGTCTTCGACCTTTTTTGTCGTTATGACAAAGCTGAAGTTTTGATTGGCCGGTACGGACCTGGCGGGTTTGATATAGCTGGGATAGTATTTATTGAGAAAGGTCTGGAAGGACGCGGGCAGGTCTTTGATCGAGAATTCGCCGACGATGGCTCCGTCGAATTCGTTACTGACTACGGTGATGGTCTTGTTGTTATCAATGACGCTGGATTCGAGGTCGAGGGAGTCGAAGGATACGCGCTCGCCATTCTTATAGACGGAGGCGTCGTAGATACTGGCGGTGCCGAGGAAGTTGTCGATATCGTCTCCCGAGAAGTTGCATTTGAACTTGCCGTTGAATTCAACTTTTTTGTCGACAAAGTTGAGGCGGTTCAGGTCGGCTTTCTTTACTTCCGCCTGGAAGTCAAATTTCGGCTGGGCGCCGGTAAAGTCAATCAGGCCGTTAAGATGGGCGGCCAGGTTGGGGTCATCAGCCAGGAGCTCACCGTTGAATTTCTTTTTTGCCACGGCGCCGTTGACCTGGAGATTCTGATACGTATAGTGGTTGAATTCGAGGCTGCTGATCGTTCCGTCGAGGGCTGCGCTCAGGGTTCCGGTCTTGAGGCCTGTCCCGTCGACCTTCCCCCGGAAGGCGATGCGGCCGAGGTCGTCGTTGTCGAGGAATTCGCCGAGGTGGAAGCTGTCGGTGCTGATCGTACCCGTATAGACGGAGGGGCCAACGGCGGGGATCTTCATGTTGAGGTTTGTGACCAGGGACCCCAGGTTGCTCTCCAATGTGCCATTGGTTACAAAATCGTGAATGGTGCCGGTGAAGGTCCCCTTAAACCGGAGGTAATCGATCCGGTCGATGCGGGGTTGCTGGATGGTCCTGATCGAAGGGAAGAGGGCGGCCATGTCGGCATAGGTGGTACGGAAATCGTTCGATTTGAATTCGATGAGGGTGTGGTCGATATCGGGCAGGCCCTTTAGTTGGATGTCGCCGTTCAACAGCGTGTTGTGGCCGGCGGTCAACTGGAGATGATGACCGCGGAGATCCGCGATGGTGCCCATGACATCGCCGGTCATTTTTATGTGTTTTTTCCAGTCGAGGAATTCGGGTGCGAACCAGGAGATATCGTCGCTATCGAGGTCGGCGTCGGTAAGGTGAGCCTCCATGTGAATGCGCGTATTGAAGTCATCCATATCATCGAGCGTCCGGAACCGCATCGCGAAGAAATTACGCAGGTGGCTATGGTTTGTCTGGAGATCGAGGCGGGCGAACTCCATGGCTTCGGGGAACCACTTGATATGGGCGTTGAGTCGCTTTACTTCAAGGCCGGAACGTTCCTTTGTACTCAGCTGGAGCTGGGCGGTCAAGGTGTCGCGGTTGAGGCGAAGGTTGGTGAAGCTGGTGTTGACGGCGTAGAAAAAGATATGGTCGCCGTCGAAATGTCGGTTGACGACGGTATCGGCGGGTTTTTCATGGCGGAAGGAGCCGTTCCTTATGGTGACGCTGGCGGCGGTGACATCCCATTTACCGGGGTTAAGCCGCAGGTGAAGCGGATCGTTGAGCGGGGCGGTGGTATCGTCGGGCGGGATTGGTCGCAGTCCTTTGTATTTGGTCAGGGTGAAATCGGGGCGGGTAAAGCGGAGGGAGCGGATGCGGGCGATCTTGTCGGAGAAGCTGAGTGTATCTGCGTCGAGGTCCATGGCAGCAAGCTGCAGGTCCATGTCTTCGCCATGCCAGGCGTCGTGTTTGTTGAGATGGATGCGGGAGAGCTCGATCTGCTTAAGGTCCAGCTGGATGCCATGGGTGGTATCTTTGATCGCCGGGGAACCTGGAGTGGCGGAGAAATAATCGACCAGGAATTGGTAGTTCCAGACCGAATCGGTGCGACGGCGGATGCGGATGGTGGCGTCTTTGAGGCCGATATATTGAAGTGTGGCGTGATCCTTAAAGAACCACCAGTCGGTGATATTGACTTTTACAGTCCCGGCGTATAGAAGGGTGTCGCGGTCGCGGTCCAATACAAGGACATTACCCAGCAGCATCCGGTTGAACGGAGAGAAATTGACGCTACCGACGCTCACTTTGGTATGGAGGTCTTTGGAAAGGCGGGTAGTCACCCTGGAGACCAGCCAATTCTGAACCGGGGGCAGCTGAATAAGGACCCATCCCGCAACTAATAGTATTATGAGAATTAGTAATGTATTACGGAGTATTTTCCAAATCTTTCTCAGGGGCTGGTCCTTTCAGGGTTATTAAAGTGTTTGCGTCATCGGGAAGGTGCAAATTCAGTACCAAATAGTGGTTTTGCGGAGGTTAGACCGGCGGGTTTGAGAAAAGTTTAGCATCGGGGGTATAAAGTTCCATCATTTGCCGGTTGACCTCTTGGGAGGCCCCTTTGGGGATGGACAGGCTTTGCCATTTATCGTTGCGAAGCAGTTTACCGATATATACGATCTGACCGACGTGGTGGGGGTAGTGGGCCAGCTGCCGGTTGATAGCGTCGATTACGATCAGGGGCTCATGGCGGATGGTAATGGTTTTTAGCAGGTCTTCATCGCGCAGGGCCCGGAGAGCGAAGAGGAGGCAGTTCCAGCCTTCTTCCCAGAGGGCGATCAAGGCGTCTTTATCAAGGGGTGCCGGGGTGAATTCCTTGTCGCGGTCGCGGTAGGGTTTTTCGCCGTCTTCGGTGAGGAAGTTGGTCCAGCGGCTGAGCATATTGCCATGGAGGTGGTGGATGATGACGGCGATTGAGTTGGATTCTCCGTTGGGTGCGAAGTGGAAGTCTTGTCCTTCCAGTTGGGCGAAGGTCTTTTCGCCGAGGGACTTATAGGTCAACAGCCGTTTGATGGCCGAGTCCAGATAGGTGGCGCCGAGTGAGGTCATTGTAACTATTGTGTGATGATGGGCAAAGGTACGGTGGGTTCTTCGAATATCAATAGCCCACGGCGGTGTCGTCGCCGCGGTGATCACCGACTGCTATGATCTTTCGGTTCGGTCCCGGGTAGACTTTGATCACTTCGGTGCGGCCGATGCTGCCACGCCGGGCGACCTGATAGCCCATTACTTTGAGGCTGTCTTCGGTGGCGTTGGAAAAGGCGGGTTCGACATAGATATCATCGGGCAGCCATTGGTGATGGAATTTTGGGAGGTTGACCGCGTCTTCGGGACTCAGGCCGAAATCGAGGATGTCGACGATGGTTTGGAAGACCGAGGTGGTGATGGTGGTTCCGCCCGGGGTGCCGACAACAAGCGATACTTTTCCGCTGTCGAGGACGATGGTGGGTGACATAGAGCTCAGCATCCGTTTGCCTGGAACGATGGCGTTGGCTTCGGCGCCGACGGCGCCGTACATGTTGGGGACGCCGGGCTTGATGCTGAAATCGTCCATTTCGTTATTCAAAAAGAACCCTGCGCCGCCGACGACGACGCGGTTCCCGTAGCCGCCGTTGAGGGTAGTGGTGATGGAGACGGCATTACCCTGGGCGTCGATGACTTCGAGGTGGGTGGTCTCTTCGCTCGCAGGGGAAAGTATGCCGGCTTTTATGACGGTGCTTTTGCCGGCCTTTGCGGGTGGGATCTGGGTAAGGCGGCGCTGCAGGTAAGCGGCACTTACGAGGGTATCGACGGGGACGGAATAATAATCGCGGTCGCCGAGGTATTGAGCGCGGTCGGCGTAGGCGAGGCGTTCCACTTCCGTCATGAGGTGGATGGCTTTGACGGATTCGAAACCATAGCTGGCGAGGGGTTGGTCTTCCACCATTTTCAGCATTTGCTGTAGAACGACGCCGCCGCTGCTTGGCAGTGGCATGGTGACGATGTTGTGGCCGTGGTAGGTAAAGATGGTGGGGGTGCGCAGGACCGCCTTGTAGTTTTGGAGGTCGGCGGCGGTGATGATGCCCTTGCCACGTTGCATTTCGGCGAGGATGAGTTGCGCTGTTTCACCTTCATAGAAACCTTTGGCTCCTTTGTCGCGGATGAGGCGAAGGGTTTTGGCAAGGTCTTTCTGGATGAGGGTATCGCCTGCTTTCCAGTCTCCGTCCTTCATGAAGACGGGTTGGACCGTGTTGTACTTTTTGAATGCGTTTCGGGTGCTGTTGAGGCTTTTTGCTTCTGCCTCCGTTATGGCGAAACCTTTTTCGGCGAGGTCGATGGCTGGCTGGATGAGTTGGGCGATGGGGAGTTTTGCGTAGTTGAGTTCGGCGAAG
>Ga0206895_1087_pt1 | contig 26621 bp, 21 predicted proteins | sample Alteio_BWOrgHeat_51_FD_152967 | JGI IMG/M metagenome (GOLD analysis project Ga0206895, IMG submission 152967) | Enriched cells from forest soil in Barre Woods Harvard Forest LTER site, Petersham, Massachusetts, United States -... | ecosystem: Environmental > Terrestrial > Soil > Temperate forest >...
AGCAGCTTCGGGAAGAGCTGGGCCGGTCGGAGCGCCGGTATCAGGAGTTGTTGGCGGTGATGGAGCAAAGCAAGAATGTGGCGTTTGCAGCGGCGGCGGGCGAAGGGAATGCAGCGTCGGAGGCGACGGCGGGTGAAGGGAAGGTGATCCCGATGAGGACGGATGAAGAAAGAGTGGTCCCGACGGACACGGAAGGGGATGAAAGGGTGGTGGTGCTGGAGGGGCAGCTTCGCCTGGAGCGAATAAAGGTGGAGGAGCTCGTCTTGAAATTGCAGGCCAACAGCGACTTGCTGCTAAAGATCTACCGCGAGCTGGAAAGGGCTCCCGATCTGGGAAAGGAAACGGGGAAGATCTCTTTATAATTACCTGATCGTCAATCATCGATTAGATGGCAGGTCTTTTGTTGCTGGATACGGGACAATCCGTATTTATGAAAACCGTCTACTTCTCTTTTTTCCTTCTTTTTTCTTTTTTCTCCTCTATCATTTCAGTGTTCGGGCAAAGCGGGCCGGTGAATAGTTCAGCCTTTGGGCAACCGGGGCCGGTCAAGACCTCTTCGGCGGATCGCACCGCTATCCGAAGCGTGGTGGCGCAGGGTGGGGAATTGCGATTATTGGTACACGTCGGGGCGGCGGGGATGTATGAGCTGAATATTTATTCCGCGGATGGCGAGATTGTATATCGCCAGACTATTCAGGAACAGCCTGGTGAGGTAGAACAGAATATTGTTTTTGGCGGCCACGGGCATGGGGTTTATGTGGTGGATTTGGTTGGGGCCGGCAGCCAAAGCACCAAGCAGGTGATGTGGTAATTACAACAATTTTTTTGCTTCGTAGCTGAGCGCTTCCGAAACCACGTTTTGGAGTGAGGCTTTTGGATTTTGCACCAGCAGGTCCAGCAGTCCGCGGTTGAGGTCATTGCCTGAAGCGTCCTGCGGAAGAAAGGAGGCAACCTGGTTTATGATAAGGGTATTCTGGTCTTTATAGTTGCGGATCACGTCCCAGGCTTCTGCGCTGACGAAGATCTGCTGGGTGATGTTGTGTTCGAATTCCTGGCGGATGCTGAGGGTTAGTAAGGATTGCATTTCCCGGGCGCTAAGACCGGGTTGGTTCACGCGTTGGATCAGGTTTGGGAGGGCGATCCGGTCAGCGAGGAGGATCAATCTTTCGTAGGCTTGCAGCTGTAGCTGGCGGCTTGGGATGACGGAGTTGTCCGGGTGACTCGCTTTGTCGGCAACTTTTTGTTCCGCGGCTTTCAACTGGCGGCGTTGACGGATCAGGAGCCAGGCGAGGGCACCGGCGAGCAGGGAGGCGAAGACAATTGCTACAATTAACAGGGTGGAGTCCATGGTTCAAAAATAAGGAATTATGACCGATCCTCTTCTTGCTGGTGGAGCGTGTCTACTTTCCGGTAAGACAGGAAGAAGACCAGTGGAAAGATAAGCAGCGAGAATGCTGTCGCGCATGTCAGGCCGCCGATGACTACCCTGGCAAGGGGGCGTGAGCTTTCGGAGCCGATGCCGGTGGAGAGCGCCGCGGGTAAGAGGCCGATGGTGGCCATGAGGGCCGTCATGAGGACGGGCCGGATGAGCTCGTTGACACCCAGTTTGATCGACGTATACAGGGGGCTTGTGCTGTGGCGGATGTGGTCAAGGTTACGTTTGAAGGCCGTAATAAGTAATACACCTTCCAGGATACAGATGCCGAAGAGTGCGATGAAACCGATGCCGGCGGAGATGCTGAAATTGGTACCGGTCAAGAGCAGGGCGAGGATGCCGCCGACGACGGCGAACGGCACGTTGAGGAATACGAGACCGGCGTCTTTCAGGTTCCCGAACATGGCGAAAAGGAGCAGGAAGATCAGCAGGAGGCTGATCGGAACGACTTCCTGCAGGCGTTTGGTAGCGCGTTGCTGGTTCTCGAAATCGCCTTGCCAAACCATGGAATAGCCTCGTTTCAGCTGGACGATCCGGTCGACTTTCTCCTGTGCTTCGGCGATGGTGCTGCCCATGTCGCGCCCGCGGACGGAGAACTTGACGGCGGAGTATCGCCGGTTATCGTCGCGGAAGATGAGACAGGGCCCGGTTTTCTGTGTTATCCGGGCGATCTCGCGGATGGGTACTTTTGAACCGGTCTCCGTCGGCACGAGCAGGTTACCGATATCATCGGCCGTAGCGCGGAATTGCTCCGGGAAACGGATGCGGATATCGAATTTTCGGATGCCTTCATACAACTGGCTGACTGCTTTGCCCCCGATGGCCATTTCGATAACGGCGTTGGCGTCAGCGGTGGAGACGCCGTAAAGCGCCATTTTATCCTGTTGCAGATCGATGTCCAGTTCGGGCTGGCCGATATTGCGGATGACGCCTAGGTCTTCGATGCCTCTGACCCCTTTGAGGATGCTGTCGACCTTTTGGGATTGGATCTCCATATAGTCCAGCGAGTCGCCGTAGATCTTGACGCAAATAGAACCTTTAACGCCTGCGTAATTACCCGCCATGCCACAGGTTTTTAGCACAAATTTGGTATCCTATCAAACATAAAAATGTCATACTATGAACATGAGTAAAAGAATTATCACGTGCGCTACGCTCATTATAGCGCTCTTTACCACCTCTTCGGTCTTTGCCCAGGGAGGCGGAATGCGCGGAGACACGGCAGCCATGCGCCAGGCCATGGAAGCCAGACTTGCCAAAATGAAGACCGACCTCAACCTGACCCAGGTGCAGGCCGACTCGATCAAAGCTATCACCATGGAATTTAGTGCAAAACGTCGCGCCATCTTCATGGACCCTGCCAACCAGGGTATGAGCCGCGAAGACAGGATGGCCAAGATGCAGCCCCTCACAGATGCCATGAACGCCCGCATCCAGGCCGTTCTCGGCGCCGACTTGTATAAGAAATACCAGGACTGGCAGGAAGCCAACCGGCCTCAGCGTCCGGGCGGCGGCAACAAATAAATCGCATCGTAAAAAAGGGGAGCGTCAGCTCCCCTTTTCATTTTCCTATCCCCAATTTCCTACCCTCCTTTCTTCTGTTCCCTCGCCCACGTATCCCTCAACGTCGTCGTCCGGTTAAAGATCATCTTGTCCTCCGAACTATCCTTGTCGAGGTAGAAGTATCCTTTCCGCAGGAACTGATAATGCTTATCGAACTTCGCATGCCGCAACGCAGGCTCCGCATACGCCACCGGCACCACCTGCAACGAATCCGGATTGATATACGCCTTGAAATCCCCCTCCTCATTCGCAGGGTCTTCGACCCGGAACAACCGGTCATACTGCTTGACCTCGAAGGTGACCGCATGCGGAATACTGACCCAATGTATCGTGGCCTGCACCTTGATATTCGATTGCGCCCCACCGCTCTTGCTTTCCGGCAAATAGGAACACCTTAACTCCGTGACATTACCCGCCGCATCCTTGACCACCTCATCGCATTGGATGATGTACGCGCTCTTCAACCGCACCTTCTGACCCGGTGAGAGCCGGAAGAACTTCTTCGGCGGATTCTCCATAAAATCCTCCCGCTCGATATACAATTCTCCGCTGAATGGCATATCGCGATAGGAAGTCTCCGCATCCTCCGGATTATCTTCGCTCCTCAGCAGTTCTTCCTGGTCCGGATAGTTCGTCAGGACAACCTTCAGGGGATCGAATACGACCATCCGCCGTAAGGCGATCCTGTTCAAATGTTCGCGGACACAAAACTCCAATAGCGATACGTCGATCAGGTTGTCCCGCTTCTGCACCCCGATCCGCTCCGCAAACATCCGGATACTTTCCGGAGTATATCCCCTCCTCCGAAGGCCCGATATCGTCGGCATCCGCGGATCGTCCCACCCGGAGACATGACCTTCATTCACCAGCTGCAACAGCTTGCGCTTACTCATCACCGTGTAGTTCAGGTTCAGCCGCGCGAACTCATATTGGTGGGATGGGAATATTTCCAGCTTTTCGATGAACCAGTCATACAAAGGCCGGTGAGAGACAAACTCCAGCGTACAGACTGAATGCGTGATCTTCTCGATCGAATCGCTTTGCCCATGCGCAAAATCATACATCGGATAGATGCACCAGGCGTCCCCCGTGCGATGATGACTGGCATGCTTGATCCGGTACATGATCGGGTCGCGCAGCTGCATGTTGGGAGCCGCCATATCCACCTTTGCCCGCAACACCTTTTCACCATCCTTGTAGTTGCCCGCCCGCATCCCACGGAAAAATTGCAAATTTTCCTCCACCGTCCTGCTCCGGTACGGGCTGTCTTTTCCGGGCACCGTCGGCGTACCTTTCATTTCTGCGATCTGCTCCGCCGAACTGTCATCCACATAGGCCAACCCCTTCCGGATCAGGTCCTCCGCAAACCGATACAACTGCTCGAAATAATCAGAGGCATAGAATTCATTGGACCACTCGAATCCAAGCCACCGGATATCCTCCTTGATGCTATCCACATATTCCACGTCTTCCGTCACCGGATTGGTATCATCGAACCGAAGGTTTGTTTTGCCGCCATACTTATTCGCCAGCCCGAAATTCAGCACGATCGATTTGGAGTGACCGATATGCAGATAGCCATTCGGCTCCGGCGGAAAGCGCGTCAGGATCGATTTGTACTTTCCGCTCGCCAGATCCTCTTCCACGATTTCTTCCAGGAAATTCAATGACTTTTCTTCTTCTGTCATGGCGCGAATTTAACGCTTCTGGCCCCTATCACCAAACAGCAAGGTTCCAATTCGAACCATATTACTGCCTTCCTCAATCGCGATCTCATAATCCGCACTCATCCCCATCGAAAGAATACCACCCTCCGGAAAATAGCGGTCAAGCATCCTCTTTAGTCCGCGAAACTCCTCCCGCACTACCGACATCTCCGCCGTAGCTGATGCCATCCCCATCAAACCGCGAACGCGAACATGCGCAAACTCCCCCCGACCAACCCCAGCTCTCCATTCACCGATCAGCGTCTCCAATTCCGTTCCATCCAACCCGAACTTGGTCTCCTCCCTCGCAATATGTACCTGCAACAACACATTCACCACCACCCCCTTCAACCCCGCCTGCCGGTCAATCTCTCTCAGCAACCGCAAACTGTCTACCCCATGGATCAGGTGGACAAAAGGGACAACCGCCTTTACCTTATTGCTCTGCAAATGCCCGATAAAATGCCACCGAATATCCCCCGGAAGCTGACCCGCTTTATCGACCAGCTCCTGCACATAATTTTCCCCGAAGTCCCGCTGCCCCATCTCATACAGCGTAAGGATATCCGCTGCCGGCTTCGTTTTGGAAACCGCAACCAGCTGAACACCCCCTCCCAGCCGGTCCAATATGCCCCGATAAGTATCGATTGTTATAGTCATGTGAAAATTGCCCAGCGCGAAGATACCTATACGAGTGGTACCCTCTACTATTGATGCTAAAACCTTTTAGTAATAATTTTGTTTTTTATTAGAATATTTTGATATACGCATGAAATACTTGATCTACTCCGCCGCACTACTGGTCTTCGCGCCCCTGGCAACCTTCGCCCAGGCCAAACCACATCCCGTGACTACCACGCTTGCCAATCCCGGCGGCCCGACACTCACCGGCAAAGTAGTTGACGGCAATCAGCCGATCCCATCCGCTACGATAACCGTTCTCCGCAAGGACTCCACCATTGCGGCCCAGACCATTAGCAGGCCTGACGGATCCTTCACCTTGTCTAATCTGCCGGACGAAGACGATTATATCCTCAGTATCAGTGTCATAGGTTATCAGCCTTTTTCCCGCAATATCCCCGCCGGACATTACCCCGTCAATGCCGGAGCCATCCGCCTGACCGCCGCCGCATCCCAAATGCAGGCCGTGACGGTCGTGCGGTCCAGGCCCGTTTTCAGAACAGAGATCGATAAAAAGGTCTTCAACGTCGACCAAAGCCTCGCCAGCAAAGGCGGCACCGCCCAGGACGCCCTTCGCCAGGTTCCGACACTGCAAGTCGACGCCGCGGGCAACGTTAGTCTGCGGAACGGAACGCCCACCATCCTGCTGGATGGCAAACAGACGACCCTGACCCTCGACCAGATCCCCGCCGATCAAATCGAAAGCATCGAGGTTATGCCAAACCCTTCCGCAAAATACGACGCCCAGGGTAATAACGGCATTGTGAATATCGTACTGAAGAAGGACCGCAAACCCGGCCTGAACGGATCGGTCACCGGCCAATGGAACTCCCTGCACGAACTGAATGGCTTCGCCAACCTCAATGTTTATAAGGGCCGGTGGAACTTCACATTGAATTACATGGCCCGCGAACGCCGCCAGATCACCAATACGACGACCACCCTGACTGATCTGGCGAGCAATTCCACGGTGATCCAGCAAGGCCACGCCGTGACGACCGGCCCCTTCCAGATGATCCGCTCAGGCGTGGATTTTAACATGGACAAACACAATAGCTTCAGTCTCTCCGGTAACATCGGTTTCGGCAGTCGCCCGACATCCGGCACGCAGATCACCTCCTACCTCGACAACCACGGTGACCTCGATTCCAGCAGCGCCCGTACCTCCTATAACACCAACAACTTTTTGTTCAGCCATACCAATTTTAATTATACCCACGCCTTCAAACGGCGCGACGTAAAATGGACGGTTGACGGCGCGCTGGAGACCTATTACGGTCCCGGCCACGGAGACTACAACATGCAATACCTCAGTAAATCCGACAGCGCCATCGGAAGCCCCTATTTGCAGCAATACAAGGGATTCGGTAATGCCCATACCGTCACCCTTCAGTCCGATTTCACCGATCCCTTCGCGGACGGAAAGGCCAAATTCGACGCCGGTGTTAAAACCATCCTCAACGCCAACCATTCCTACAACGATTTCCAGGATAATTTCGGCCAAGGCTATTATATCGACACCAACGCCAGCTATAACTATAGCTATACCAACAGCACCCTCGCCGCCTACAGCAGCTTGACCCAGCACCTCGGCGACCACTTCAGCTATATGGCCGGCCTGCGCTTCGAACATTACGTATACACCGGCCACCTGCTCGACAGCACCGGCGGCGGCTTTGGCTATAACATGAACGGTCTCTACCCCAGCGTCTTCCTGACCGAAAAGTTGGGCAGTGATGACGTCAGCGAACTGCACCTCAATTTTTCCCGTCGTGTCAACCGCCCCCAGTGGTGGCAAATCACGCCCCAGATCAATTACAGCAACCCGCAAAACCCGCAGCAAGGCAACCCGAATATCCGTCCCGAGAATACCAACCTCGTCGAACTGGGCTACAACACCCAATTCGGGAACGTCGCCTTCAATTCTTCGCTGTACCTGAAGAATACCCTCGACCCCATGACGTCCTACAATATCCCGCTGTCGAAGGATACCCTGCTCAGCACCTATGAGAATGCCAACTATACCAATACATACGGCGCGGAGATCATCGTGCGGACGCCTATCACCAGATGGTGGGATGCCACTACCAATCTGAACTGCTTCCAGACCGATATCAATGCAAACAATCTTTCACAAGGCCTGTCCAACGCCGGCTTCAGCTGGTTCGCCAAGCTGAATTCAAACATGAAGCTCCTTAACACCTATACATTCCAGTTGACCGGCAACTATAACGCCGGCAATTACATCCCGCAGGGTAAAGTGCTGCCTTCCGGCGGGATGGACGTGGCCATCAGAAGGGACTTCTTCGCTCATCATGCCGGCACGGTCGTGCTCAGCCTGTCCGACGTCTTAAACACCGAACGGACACGCGTCGACACCTATACCCCCGGGGTCTTTTTCCAGAATGCCCTCACCAAACCCGAGACCCGTGTGTTTAGGATCAACTTTACCTATTCCTTCGGCAAGGAGCTCAACGGCGAACGGCATAAAGAAAAGAGCGACGTGGATTCGAACAGCTAGGCACGCAATGTCACACCGACTCTCCCCTACTTCAATACGGCACGACTTATCACGATCCGCTGTACCTCGCTCGTCCCTTCATAGATCTGCGTGATCTTGGCATCCCGCATAAGCCGCTCTACATGGTATTCTTTTACATACCCATATCCTCCGTGGATCTGAACCGCTTCCGTCGCCGTCCACATCGCCGTCTCGGACGCAAATACTTTCGCCATCGACGAGCTGAGCGCAAAATCAAGACCCTGGTCCTTCTCCCATGCTGCCCGAAAACAAAGCAGCCGCGACGCCTCGATCCGCGTAGCCATATCCGCCAGCTTGAACTGGATTGCCTGATGCTCCATGATCGGCGCCCCGAACGCCTTCCGCTCCTTGGAATAATTCAACGCCAACTCATACGCCCCCGATGCAATCCCGAGTGCCTGCGACGCAATGCCGATGCGCCCCCCGGATAACACCCTCATCGCGAATTTGAACCCGAACCCGTCTTCTCCAATCCGGTTTTCCTTCGGAACGACCACATCGCTAAAAAGAATACTATGCGTATCGCTCCCCCGGATACCCAACTTATTTTCCTTCGCCCCCACCGTCACGCCTGGCCAGCTCTTCTCGACGAGAAAGGCATTGATCCCATGACTGCCCTTGCTCGCGTCCGTCTGCGCCATGACCACATATACCGAAGCTGAATTCCCATTGGTGATCCAGTTCTTGACCCCATTCAAAACATAATGATCCCCTTTGTCAATAGCCGTCGTCCGCTGAGAGGTCGCATCGCTGCCCGCCTCCGGCTCACTCAGCAAAAAAGCCCCGATATACAACTCCCCGTCCTTCCGTCCCTGCGCCAGCGGGGTCAGATATTTCTCCTTCTGCTCATGCGTCCCATACGTGTCGAGCCCCCAGCAAACAAGGCTGTTGTTCACGCTCATACAGACACTCACACTCGCGTCGATCTTGCTGACCTCCTCCATGGCCAGCACATAGCTGACGGTATCCATTCCCGCCCCGCCATACGCCGGATCGACCATCATCCCCATGAACCCAAGCTCCGCCAGTTTCATTACCTGCTCCTTCGGGAACTTTTGATGCTCATCCCGTTCTATAACCCCCGGGAGACACTCCGTCCGCGCAAAATCCCGTGCCGCCTTCCGGATCATCAAATGCTCTTCTGATAACTGAAAATGCATGGGTATTAAAATTTTGCCCAAAAATAAAGGAAAGTTGCTTCGTAAACTAACGATTGGTAGTTTGATACAGTAACTGTATCGAAAACGGACAGCCTTAGCGGCGACGCGACCCTAATCAACAGACGTTCATCAACTTCTAAAAATGGCTCCTTTTTCGCTGCCAAGCAGCATATCCTCCAGTCAAATGATCAAAAAACAGCTGCTTTTTGCCCTGCGTCGCCTGGGCCGCCATAAGTTGACGACAACGATCAACGTCCTTGGCCTCACATTCGGTATCCTCTCCTGCGTGGTGATCTACCTCTATGTAGCCTTCGAATTCAGCTACGACAAGTTCCATGCTGACCCCGACCGGATCTTTCGGGTCGTCTCGACGCAGGCCGACGAAGCCGGCACCCAACACAATGAGGTGATGATGTCGGGCCCGCTTGGCCCGGCCCTCCGCCAGGAGACTACCGGCTTCAGTGCGGTTACCTCCCTCTTCACCGACGACACTAAAGTGCTTATCCCGTTGGCGGGGCAGCCGCCCCGGCTCATCCCTGCGAACAGCGGCGACGAAACCTATCACATCACGTTTGCCGATACGGACTACCTGAAAATCTTCCATTATCGTTGGTTGGCAGGCAATCCTGCGACAGCCCTGGAGAAACCCTTCTCCGTGGTGCTGACCGAATCGGAGGCAAAGCGCTATTTTCACGGCGGAACGCCGCAAGACTGGATGGGCCGCACCGTCGTATACGAAGATTCGCTCACCGTTTCGGTCACGGGGATCGTCAAGGACTGGGACCACAATACCGACTTTGGGTTCAAAGATCTCATCTCGTATAGTTCCCTCGAGAACAGCTTTCTCAAAAGCTTTCTCGGAGGCTGGAATATGGCCGGGAGCAATATTAATATCTACGTCAAGCTGGCTCCTGGCGAGACCGTCGCCCAGGCGGGACAGCAATTCGTTGCCTTCTACCACCGCCGCTTTCCCCGGGCGAAATCGGCCGGCCTGTTGCTGCAGCCGCTTGCAGACATCCATTTTAATGCGGCTTATCATGATCCCTACAGCCGTCAGGCGCACAAGCCAACGCTGTTTGCACTGGCCGGCATTGCCCTCTTCATCCTCGTCATTGCCGCCATCAACTTCATCAACTTGTCCACCGCCCAGTCTATACTTCGGGCAAAAGAGGTCGGCATCCGCAAAGTGATGGGCAGCAGCGCCGGCGGTATCGTCTGGCAATTCCTCGTCGAAACCGGCATCATCGTCGTTGCCGCCATGGCGGTCGCACTCCTGCTTGCCAACCCGGTCATTGCAGCCCTGAGTGGCTTTATTCCAACAGGTGTCCGGCTTCATATGACTGACCCCGGCACCTGGCTCTTTATCGGGATTACGATCGGGATTACTTGCCTGATCGGCGGCTGGTATCCCGGGCGTGCACTCGCTTCCTTCCTGCCGGTTTCCAGCCTTAAGGGACAGGGCGTCCAACATCTCAACTCCAAAAGCTACCTCCGCAAGGGCCTGATCGTTTTTCAGTTTGCGGTCAGCTTAATCTTTATCATCGGCACCCTGATGGTAGGAAGGCAGATCCATTTCATGCTCAGTACTGACCTCGGTTTTAATAAAGACGCCATCGTCACGATCGATCTTCCCCAGGACCAGCCAAAGAACCGGAAAGATGTCTTCGCCACCGAAATCCGCCATGTGGCTGGTGTTCGGCAGGTGAGCCTCAACACGGCCGACCCCGAATCGTTGAACCATGAATTCTTCGGCATGGGTCTTGAATATAAGGGTGCCACCGACGTAACGATCGTACCCGGAGGTGACGATATAGACACCGGCTATATTTCCTTATACGGATTGACACTTGTCGCCGGCAGAAATTTTGAGCGCTCGGACACGGCGAGAGGGAAGATACCGATTTCAGCATCCGCCCCGGCGATACCCGCCCTCCGGGCCTTTATTCTGAATGAAACAGCGGCAAGAGCCCTCGGTTTCAACCGGCCGGCTGATGTGGTCGGTAAGAAGTTAATGAACGGGCCGGGATCGGGATCTATAGTAGGTGTTGTAAAAGATTTTCATTCGGACGATCTGCATCAGAAGATCCGGCCCTTTGTCTTTACGACGGAGGCAGGCAACGCTTCCCAGCTCAGCGTTCGACTTTCCAGCGCCGGCCTCTCCGCCGACAACGTAAAGACGCTGCTGACCAACATGGAATCCGTCTATGAAAAAATATACCCGGGAACAGCGTTCCAGTCCCGGTTCTTTGACGAATCGCTGGAACAGATTTATACCCAGGAAAGGCAGACATCGCAGATCCTCAACATCGCCATGGGCATCGCCATCTTTATCTCCTGTATGGGTCTTTTCGGTCTTGCGGCATTCAATGCCAACCAACGGACGCGTGAGATCGGGATCCGCAAAGTGCTCGGAGCAGGCGTTCCCCAACTGGTGACCTTGCTTTCGATGGAATTTATCCTTTTGGTAGGACTTTCGACCCTTATCGCGGCGCCGTTGGCAGCCTGGGGCACGCAACGATGGCTGCAGAACTTTGCCTATCGCGTGTCCATTTCCTGGTGGCCCTTTGTGCTGGCCGGTTTCGCGGCAATGGTGATTGCACTGCTCACCGTCAGTTTGCAGACCATTCGCGCGGCAATGGCCAATCCAGTGGAAAGTTTGAGGGTGGAATGATGTTTTTCTCCCGAAATTAGTACCTTTCCTTCGCCTGATCACCTGCCGGTCATTAGTCAATCACCCCTAAACATGTTTTCATGTCATCAACGGACACGACCTGGCAGCCCTTGCGCAAGTATTCCTTCCGGTTTTTCTTTTTGTTTCTGGGCCTCTCATCGTATTTATGCCTCGATGCGGTTACCTATATGCTGCATAACTCACTGTCCCATTCACAATTCGATATTGGCTCAATGTACCAGCCCATACGTGGCGCCCTTGCCTGGCTGGACAAACATATTTTTCACCTCGGGTACAACCCGGGCAAACAACAAGGGTGGCCCGGTGACAATCATTTCGGCGTGCTGATCTACATCACCGTTTTTCTCGTGTCGACGATCGGCGCCATCGCCTGGGGGGCTCTGGACAGGAAGAGGACCAATTATGACCGTCTCTCTGCGTGGTTCAGGCTTTACCTCAGATACGTACTGGGAGTCGTCCTCCTGGGCTACGGCATCGATAAATTGATACCCGTACAGATGCGCTACCCGAATGTCTTTATGATGGTGACCCCATTCGGCTATTTTGACCGGTTCAGCGTGTTGTGGAATTCCATCGGCGCCGCGCCCGGTTATTCAATCTTTACCGGGGCCACGGAAACACTCGCGGCACTGCTGCTGTTCCCGCGCCGGACCGCCGTGGCGGGTTATGTCCTTACGGCACTCGTCATGACCAACGTTTTCGCCATCAATATTTTCTACAACATCACCGTGAAGCTATTTTCCGGTCAGTTGCTCCTGATCGCGCTCTATTTGCTCGCGCCTTATCTGAACCCCCTTTTCCAGTATTTTTTCCGCAACAACCCGGCGCCACTCGTACAACCGCGGTACACGTTTCATCCCGGCTGGAAAAACTACACCCTTACGGCCGCGCTCATCGCCGTCCCGCTAGCCAGCATTATCATTTACACGATCGGTGGGATCGACAAATATCTCACCAATCAGCGGATTTACCGACAAGAGAAAATATACGATGTGACGGCGTTCATGGCAAAGGATACCCTGCCGCCACTGACAACGGATACCCTGCGCTGGAAACGCCTTTTGTTGTTCAATAGCTGGCGACAGGATTACGCCGCGGTCATGAGCATGAACGACGAATCGGATTGGTACCAGTTCAAACAGGATACCGTCAAAAAGACCTTTACCTTGTATTTCGATCCCGACACCACCACCTGGCGGGTCTTGCGCTATTCGCGCTCCTCGAAAGATCAGCTGGAATTGACCGGCAAGTGGAGAGGACAGGATATCCGGGTGTCACTAAAGGAATATCCGGTTGACAGCATGCCCATCAATGCCGAGAAAATCAGGCTGATCAGGGACTGATCCTGCTAAAATGTTGTTGCAAATCGGCATTTAATCGGATTTTAATCCCGGGAAATATTGGCAACCATTTTTTTTGCACGGCAAAATGAACGACCTTTGCCCTTCTGACCCGGAATTGGCTCCTAAATGTGTAATTATGATCCCGAAGCCGCCAAAGCTTTCATTTATCTCCTACTCTTTCAACATCTTGTTCATTATAGCAGGAACGCTTTTCGTTGTCAAACGCCTCCACTTTCAATATCAATTGGACCACCCCGCTGTCCTGCCGTCTTATATAAGTAATCCACAATATTCCGAGCAGTTAAACATCGAACCCGCCTACGCCCGGCCGGTCAACATTATACTACTGGGAACCTCCCATGTTTACAAGGCCCATTGGGATGAGCTGCTCAACCGTTCGGATATCGGCAACCGGGGTATCGGCTCGGACATTACCGCCGGCTATCTCCATCGCCTCCAGTTTGTGGTGAACAGCCATCCGCGCATCTGTTTCATCGAAGGCGGAGGGAATGACATCGAAATGCACATTCCCGTGGATACCATCGTGTCCAATTTGGGGAAGGTATTGGACACCTTGAGGAACGCCCATATCATTCCCATTCTCCAGGCTGAATTCTATGTCGGCGCCAATTATCCTGCGAGCGTTGTTATCAATGGTCGGCTGCTAAAGCTTAACCAGCAGTTGTCACTGCTGGCCGCCGACCGTAACATCGAATACCTGGACCTGAATCAACTCATCGCTCCGCAGCAAGTCTTGTTGCCACAATATTGCCAGCCAGACAACATTCATTTGAATGCCAGGGCCTATCTCTGTTGGAAAGATGCGATCGAAAAGGTGCTGAAGACACATAATATCTAACAATCTTCAATCCCGATAACCCTCCCATCTGCCAGCTCTTTCACTCCAGCCAGCTATCCGCATAATAGCCCATCGCAGCCCGCATAAACGCGGCAAATTCAGGATCGGGCTTCCCATCTTCGGCCATATACCGGTCGTCGGAAACATACATCTCTCCCAACCCCTTATATGCCTTCGCCTTTATTACTTCGCCGTCACTCAGCCCCCAGAATGCACGGATCATCTCATAATGCCGCGCGATCTGTGCTTGAACCATATCACTTCCCGGATCGGATTTGCGCAGGCCCCGCAGCCGCCGCATAATGTTCTGCTGATCTCCTTTTAACCGCTCAAGCCGCTCCTTATCCATCTCCAGCAGGGCGTTCTCCGACTTCCGGATCGCCTCCTCTCCCCAATTGTCGACAGCCTCCTGGCGCAGGGCCGCAGCTTCCTCGCGCGGCATCCCTTCATATAATTTTTCAAAATTCGACATGGTCTTGTTTTTTAAGTGATCAATCGTTGCATCGATCGTATTCAGCAGCGTGTCCATCCGGTCCCGTCGGGCAATCAAGGCGACCTTATGGCCGGTAAGCGCCTCGACCAGGTCGAAACCAGGGTCGTCCAGGATTTCCCCGATACACTTCAGCGGCAGATCCAGCTCCTTATAGAAAAGGATTTGCTGCAGCCGAAGCAACTCCGCTTCGCCATATTGCCGGTAACCTGCATCGGTTCGGATAGAAGGCTTCAACAGTCCCATTTCGTCATATACGTGGAGCGTGCGCACACTCACGCCGGCAAGCCGGGCCAGTTGCTTTACCGAATACCTGACTACACCCATGCTGTGATCGTTTGTACAAAGCTAGGGTATCACCTAAGGTAAGAGTCAAGCTTTTTTAAAAATAAATTTTGGAAAAGCCCATCGGGCGGTCTGCCCGCGTCGCTAGTTCATCCGCACCCCTGCCGCCTTCTCATGCAACAGCCCTATCGCCGTCTTGAAGATAATAATGAATAACCCCGCCTCTTCCTCCGTAAAATTACTTTCCTCCCCCTCCTCCCCATCATCGCTATAAATAGTTGCCGCCGCAAACTGCAAAAGCTGCGGCTGACAAAAGGAGTCGATTACCGCCATCGCATTCGTCTCATCATAACCTTCCTGGAAAATATCTTCCATCTCGTCGTATTCCGCATTGAATGCAGCCTCAAACTCTTTTTCGGAGATGGCCTTGAGCCCCGAAACCCTTTCCCGGAAACTCAAAAGGATCACCGTTAACACATACGCCACATCCTCCCGCGCATCCGGCTGCTCCAACTCCTGGCTTTCCCCCAACACATATCCCACCAGCGCCGGCTGCTCCCGGGCAAACTCATCCCATACCTTTCCGATCTGCGCCTCATCCATCTGCTGGATTCGGTCATTCACCAGATCGATCGTCTCATCGGTGATCGGTAGCATCCCTTTTTTTTCCAAACCTACGAATTTTTAGGCTATCCACGACCCACCCAACACACCCCCATTCGTATACACCTTATTTTTTAATTGCGGCGATTTCGCCGCAATTAGCCTCACGACCCATCCCCGGGCACCCCGCAAAACCCCTTATCCACCCGCTCCATGGTTTCCCCCAAAAGCGATACTTTTGTAAATGGTAAAGAATTACCCGCACAAGACGAAAGCAGCCGTATCTGTCTCCTCCGAAGTAGGCCGCCTGCGCCGCGTTCTGGTCCACAGTCCCGACAGCGGCCTCGGAAAGGTCGTTCCCTCCAAAGCGCAGGACTGGCTGTTCGAAGACATCGTCCACCTCGATACCATCCGGCGAAAGGAGTATGACTTCTATACAAAAATTCTATTATATTTCCTCGACCCCGACAAGATCCGCGGCCGCCTGACCGAGATCGATAACCCGGATAACCGGCGCGCCTTCTATAAGCCGGGACACGAACAATTCTTCCGCTCCGATAAGGTAGTGGAACTGCAGTGGCTCCTGGCCGATATCCTCGAAGACCACGAGATCAGGCTAAAACTGGTGGCCTCCGTATGCGCCATCGAAGGCTGCTCCTATGAAAACCAGATAGAACTCCAGCAGCTCGACCCGGTCCAGCTCGCCAAAACCTTCATCAGCGGCTCTATTACCGACGACCGCATGCTCTTCGCTCCCATCCCCAATTTCATCTTTACCCGCGACATCGGTATCGTCATAAACCACTACGTCCTGCTCAACAAACCCGCGAAAAAAGCGCGCACCCGCGAGGCCCTGTTGGCCAAATACATCTTCTTCAACCACCCGTTCTTCCAGGAATATCAGGATAGGATCATCGAACTGGCGGATACCCACCACCACTTTCTCCTTCCCCGGGAGGGAGACGACCATAAGGTCACCCTCGAAGGCGGCGACGTCATGGTCATCAGCAAAGACCATCTCCTCATCGGCGTCAGCGAACGGACTTCCCTGGAAGCCGCGCACCAGGCGATCAATGTATTGTTCGAAAAAAACGTGGTCAAAAAAATCACCATCATCCGGATCCCGAGGAAGCGGGATTATATGCATATCGATACCATCTTTACCCAGATCAAACGAAACGTCTGGATCCTGCTCGGAACTTTTTCCATCAAAGCGATCCGCCGCGATGACGAGGATGAGATCCAACGGATCCTCGACAATACCAAAAAAGAAGATAAGCTCAAGATCATCCAGTTCCGGAAAAAAGACCCGGGCAATCCCGAATACTTCGACAATCTCGAAGACCTGCTGACCGACATAAGCAAGAATGACCTCGAATGCACCGAAAAAATAAAGTTCATCTACTCCGGCAACAATGAATTTCCGTTCGACGCCCGCGAACAGTGGACGGACTCCTGCAACTTGCTTGCGCTGAAGGAAGGCGTAGTGCTGGGTTACGACAGAAATGACAAGACGATCGAAGCGTTCAAAGCCGGAGGCTTCTCCGTTATCCATGCGGAAGACCTCATCAACAAGCTCGAAAAAGGCGATACCTCCGTCGATGACCTCGAAAATACCCTTATCCTCATGCCCTCCGCTGAACTGTCCCGCGCGCGCGGCGGTTTCCACTGCATGAGCATGCCCCTCCACCGCGATCCGCTCTAAAACATTTCTTCATGCAGACCACCTCCCACATCCTGATGATCCGGCCGGTGAATTTCACCTTCAACGCGGAAACCGCCGTCAACAACGCCTTTCAGTCGACAGCTACCGCCGACCCGCAAACGCAGGCGCTGAATGAATTCGACGGATTCGTTCAGATCCTTCGCGACAACAATGTCGACGTCACCGTCATCGACGACACCCCGGAGCCCTACACTCCCGATTCGATCTTTCCCAATAACTGGATCTCATTTCATGACCAGGGCCTCATCTGCCTTTATCCCATGTATGCGGCAAATCGCCGTCTCGAACGAAAACCGGCAGTCCTCCAACAACTCGCCGGCCGGTTCCATATCAAGCAGACCCTCGATTTCAGCAATTATGAAGAGCAGCAACTATATCTGGAAGGCACCGGAAGCATGGTTCTCGATCGCGATCACCGGATCGCCTACGCCTGCCTCTCACCAAGGACCGACAAAGCCGTGCTCCTCGATTTTTGCGCAAGGACAAGCTACAAGCCGGAGATCTTCACCGCCGTGGACGCCAACAATCTCCCTATCTATCATACCAATGTGATGATGTGCGTCGCCGACCAGTACGTGGTCACCTGCCTCGACTCCCTGCCCGACCCCACCGAACGCGATCATTTCGTGAACACCATCCGCTCCACCGGAAAAACCCTCATCCCCATCACCCTCTCCCAAATGAATCATTTCGCCGGTAATATGCTGCAAGTCCACAACCGCCAAGGCGAACGCTTGCTAGTAATGTCGTCCCAGGCCTTCGACTCACTCACACCCGAACAGATCGACAAGCTCGCCGCCTTCAACCGAATCCTCCACTCACCCCTCCACACCATCGAAACCAACGGCGGTGGCAGCGCCCGCTGCATGCTCGCCGAAATCCACCTCGACCCGCTTTAAAACAACGTCAGCTCCTTCCCCGGCGGTTCCCCCGAATTCATTACCGGCGGCATCAACCCCGCCCCAAACTGTCTGTTGAACACCTCTACGGCATACGCACACATTTCCGGAGAGAACAACTCCCCCGTATCATGCACAAAAAAATATACCTCCCTCAACCCACCCTCCACCCAACGCTCCAATCGCTCCCCCCACTCCTCAATGCGCCGCAAATCCTTCGGATGATAGTTGTTGCCAACAAACCGGATAAAAGCCACCGGCGCGGTCAACCGCATATGCAGCACATCCCGCCTCCCCGGCGTATCGGTGATCACCGCCCCGATCCCCAGCTCGAATAACAGCTCCCAGGTCTCCCTCACCGCCGCAGTTCCGAACCATCCCTCGTGCCTCAGCTCGATACAGGTAAGGAAATCCCGCGGCAACCCGCGCAGATACGCGTGCAACACCGGAGCCCGCGCCGGCCCGAAACTCTCCGGCATTTGCAAAAATGCCGGCCCAAGCGTCTCCCCAAACGCTTGCATATGATCGATAAAAAGGTCCGTATCCCGACCCACCCCCTCGAGCATCCGCTCATGACTGATCGTATTGGAGAATTTAGGACAGTACCGAAAGTTGGCCCCCGCCAGCGCCGCCCACCGCTCGATCACAGACTTCGGCTGAAGGTTATACCAAAGCGCATTCAGCTCGATCCCATTGAACTGCCGGACATAGTGGCTCAGAAAATCTTTCGGTTTCGTCCCACGCGGATACACCTTACCGAGCCAGCTTGCCTGCCCCCAGCCGGTACCACCGACAACTACCCGGAGCACCGCATCGGCATTCCCACGCCACGAGCGCCCATCCGAAGTCGACTCAAGCACCCGCTGCGTCATCACCGGATCGGGAGGCAAGGAAAAAATAATATTATCGATATTTTGAACCCGGCCAAATTCCATTAGAAATTATTTAACACGTTACCCTGTTTATTGAAGGATCAGCTACATTTCCATTCCTGCATTGTAGTTTGTGATTCAACCCAAATCCTTTACTTTTGGGCCTTCGATTTGCTAATCAGTGTCTTTAGCCGGCCCGATCCAACGATACAAGTCGGCACTTTCCGTCCAAACGGCCGCAAAGTTCGAACCGGGCGGGGCCCGGTTGAAGAATAGATTTTTGAAAATCGGAATAAGATAGAAATTTTTCGACAATCAAATGGAAAACAAAGTCACTAAAATTGGCGTACTCACCTCTGGCGGAGATGCTCCGGGAATGAATGCAGCCATCCGTGCCGTTGTTCGTACCGGTATATATTATGGAATGGAGGTATTCGGGATAATGCGCGGTTATAGCGGAATGATCGAGAACGATATCATCCCCATGCACTCCCGTAGCGTAGCCAATATCATCCAACGCGGCGGCACCATCCTCAAGACCGCCCGCTGCAAGGAATTCTTTGAACCCGAAGGCCGTAAGAAGGCCTATGGCAACCTCAAGAAACTCGGAATCAACGGCCTCGTGATCATCGGCGGTGACGGCTCTTTCCGCGGCGCCCATAAACTAAGCACCGAATTCGACATCCCCTGCATCGGCCTCCCTGGTACCATCGATAAGGACATCGCCGGTACCGACTTCACCATCGGCTTCGACACCGCCGTCAACACAGCAGTAGAAGCCATCGACAAGATCCGGGATACCGCCGACGCCCACGACCGCCTGTTCATTATTGAAGTCATGGGAAGGGACGCCGGCTATATTGCGCTCCATAGCGGCATCGCCACCGGCGCCGAAAATATCCTCATACCCGAGCGAAAGACAGACATCGAAGAGCTCATCAGCTCCCTTCTCGAGAAGGAAAGGCGCAAAAAGCTGGTCAACCTGATCGTCGTTGCCGAAGGAGACAATTTTGGCGGTGCCGACGACATCGCAAAAGTCGTCAAGGAACGCGTCCCCACCGTCGATACCCGGGTCTGCGTGTTGGGCCACATCCAGCGCGGCGGCGCCCCCTCCTGCATGGACCGGCTGATCGCCAGCCGGATGGGCTACTCCGCGGTCGAATGCCTCCTCGAAGGCCGGAATAATATTATGGTCGGTATCGTGAACAACCGCATGCACTATACCCCGCTCGAAAAAGCCGTGAAGGCCAAACAGAAGATCGGCGAAGACTGGCTAAAAATCGTAAAAATACTAGCATCCTAAAATCCACCTGGAAATGAGCAAGAATTTATCGAAGTATCTGTACACCGATATGGACAAGCAAGCTGGCCTGCAGCATACTTTCCATAAGACGAAGATTGTAGCTACCGTAGGCCCTGCATGCGACACCTATGATAAACTGCTGGAGCTCGTTAAAGCCGGCGTCAACGTCTTCCGCCTCAATTTCTCCCACGGCACCCACGAAGATAAAGCGAAGATCATCCAACATATCAGGAATATCAACCTCTCCGAACCCTATAACATCTCCATCCTCGGAGACCTGCAGGGACCCAAACTTCGCGTCGGCGAGATCAAGGACGGCGCCCTTACCATCGTCCCCGGCGATATCCTCACCTTTACCTCCCGCGAAAAAGTGGTCGGCACAAAAGAGAAGATCTATGTCTCCTACCCCAACCTCCACCATGACGTTGTCCCCGGCGATAAGATCCTCATCGACGACGGAAAGCTCGAGGTGGTTGTCGTCAGCGTTGATCCGGAAGGCGATATCAAGGTCGCCGTTACGTACGGCGGTGTCCTCCTGCCAAAGAAAGGCGTGAACCTCCCGGACACGAAGATCTCCCTTCCCTCCATGACCGAAAAAGACATCATCGACCTGGACTTTATCATCGAACAGAAGCTGGACTGGGTCGCATTGTCGTTCGTAAGAAAAGAGCAGGACATCATCGACCTGAAGAAACGCCTGACCGACAAAAAGAGCCAGGCTAAAGTGATCGCCAAAATCGAAATGCCATCCGCAATGGATGACCTCCGGAATATCGTCAATCAATCCGATGCAGTCATGGTTGCACGTGGCGACCTCGGCGTTGAACTTCCCGTAGAGAAGATCCCCATGGCCCAACGCGAGATCATCCGCAAAAGTATCCATCGCGCCAAACCGGTCATCGTCGCTACCCAGATGATGGAAAGCATGATCGACCGGGTGAAACCAAACAGAAGCGAGATCACCGACGTGGCCAACGCCGTCCTCGAAGGAGCCGACGCTGTCATGCTAAGCGCAGAGACCGCTACCGGCCAACATCCCGCACTCGTCGTGGAGACCATGCGGAAGATCATCCTCGAAGTGGAACGGACCGAATATCACTACAACCGCGAAGAAGACCTGGCCCCACAGCCCCATTCACCTTCCTTCCTTAGCGACGCCATTTGCTATAACGCCTGTAAACTGGCCAAAGACGCAAACGCGGACGCCCTCATCGGCATGACCCAGTCAGGCTATACCGCCTTCATCTTGTCCAGCTACCGGCCGAAATGCCCGCTGTACATCTTCTCAAAGGAAAAAAGCCTGATCAACCAGCTCAGCCTCAGCTGGGGCGTTCGCGCATTCCACTACGCCGAAGAAGAAAGCGTCGACGACATCATCCACGACCAACACGCCATCTTGCAGGAAAGGGCCTTCATAAAAAGCGGCGACGTCGTCGTCAATACCGGCAGCCTGCCCATCGACGAACACCTGGCAACCAATATGCTGAAAATTACAAAACTTAAATAAGCTCTACCGCTTAATCGCCCTGCCTCAGTTGGACAATTCCAAACCACTTTACAGTTTACTGTAAAATGTAAAATGGATTTTTTTTATCACCCCCACTCAACCCCCGACCACCTTTATTCGAACCAGGGTCTCCTTGATCTTTCGGACCTCGTCCTCGCTGGTCATCACCATCGACAAGTTCTCCCCCATCGCGCCATTCACAAATTCCATCGCCGAAGGCCGACCAATCCTCGCCGACGTATGGAACTCCACCGCACCCGTCTTCGCTGCCAACTCAGCGATATTGCCTGAACGCACCCCCGAACCCGGCATGATCACAATCCGCTCATCCGCCGCACGCACCAGTTCGCGCAACAGCTCTGCCCCCTCCATTGCCACCGGCCGTTGCCCCGACGTCAGGATCCGCTCACACCCGATCCCAACGATCGTCTCCAACGCTTCGAACGGATCAGTCGAACGATCAAAGGCGCGATGAAAAGTGACACCCATCGGATAAGCCGCCTCCACCAACCGCCCGCACCGCATCCGATCCACTCGTCCGTCCGCCAGCAACATCCCGACGACCACCCCATCACAACCAAGGCCGCGACATTGCTCCACATCCCGCACCATGACCGTAAACTCCTCATCCGAATACAAAAAATCCCCCTCCCGCGGCCGGATGATAACATATAGCGGGATCTCCATCAACTCCCGCGCCCCGCGTATCAACCCCGCAGAAGGCGTCACGCCACCCTCCTCAGGACCAACACAAAACTCGATCCGGTCGGCTCCCGCCCGCTGCGCCGCTAATGCGGCAGGCAGATTAAAAGCACATATCTCCAGCAACATTCTAAAAATAACTTTTTACAGCCACCATCCGCTCCTCGGAATTGTTTTTGATCGCATACGAAAACCCTTTCTGCAACGCATACCCACCCGTCTCGCCCTTCTTATTGATCGCAATAAAAGCAACCTGGATATCCTTCGCTTTCTCTTTCTTGATCCGGGCAACCCTCTCCACCGCAGCCTTACAGGCTTCCTCCGGCGACATCCCCTGCCGCATGTATTCCACCACCGTATGACTGCCGCACATCCGGATCACATCCTCACCCTGCCCCGTAGACGTAGCGGCACCCACTTCATTGTCCACAAACAACCCCGCCCCGATTACCGGCGAATCGCCAAGCCTGCCCCGCATCTTGAAACCCATCCCGCTCGTCGTCACACTCCCGCTGAGATTACCCGTCGCATCCATCGCTATCATCCCGATCGTATCGTGATTCCCGCTCCCACTTTTACTATTTTCTATATTTATTACCGGCTTATATTCATGCGACTTCAACCACTGCTCATACGCCTTCTTCGCATCATCGGAAAGCACCTGTGGTTCGAGGGGAAATCCTTCAGAAACCGCAAACTGCTGCGCTCCCTGCCCCACCAGCAACACGTGCGGCGTCTTCTCCATCACCCGCCGCGCTACCGAGATCGGATGCTTGATCCGCTCCAGCGCACCCACGCTTCCGCAATTCCATTGATGATCCATGATCGACGCATCGAGCGTCACGATCCCATCCCGGTCCGGATTGGCGCCTAACCCCACACAACAGTTGATCGTCGACTCCGTGACCATCACTCCCGCTTCCACCGCATCCAGCGCGGACCCGTTCTTACTAAGCACTTCCCATGCACCGGTATTCGCCTTCAGCCCCGTTTCCCACGTAGAAATGACTACCGGACCCGACATCGTTCCATCTCCCGCCACCACCGGACCTGCTTCAGGCCTTGCACCCATGCCCTTTTTTCCAAATAAGATTCCCAAGGAACCTATTAAAGAAGATTGCAAAAAAAACCGTCTGTTCAACATATTTGCTCTAAATTCGAATTCGCCAAAAAATTTGTGAACTGGCCTCCGGCCAGTTTGGTTGCCGAATTAAAATTAACGGATTAACAATGAGAAAGCTCCTTTTTTTATTCCTTTTTTCCATCGCTATCCACCACACCTATAGCCAGGGCACACCCCAGGACAGCGCCTGGATCCGCGAGAATTATTTCAAAACGGAAACCTATATCCCAATGCGCGACGGGACCAAACTCTTCACCACGATCTACGCGCCAAAAGACTCCACGGAAAAGCATCCGATCCTGATGACCCGCACCCCCTATTCCTGCGCACCATACGGCAAGGACAAATGGCGCAACTTCTACGCGGGCTATCTTCGCTATTACCTGAGAGAAGGTTATATCATGGTTACCCAGGACGTCCGCGGCCGCTGGATGAGCGAAGGCCAGTTCGAAGACATCCGGCCATTCAAAAAGGATAAAAAGACAAATAATGACATCGACGAAGCCAGTGACACCTATGACGCTATCGACTGGTTGGTCAGGAACATTCCCGGCAACAACGGCCGCGTCGGCGTCTTCGGCATTTCCTACCCCGGCTTCTACGCAACCATGACGGCCGCCAGCAACCATCCCGCCCTCAAAGCAGTCAGCCCCCAGGCCCCCGTAACCGACTGGTTTATGGGCGACGACTTCCACCACAACGGCGCCTTTTACGTCATGGACGGCTGGGATTTCTACTCCTCCTTCGGCAAGCCCCGGCCCCAACCCACCACCATCGGACCCAGCGGCTTCGAATTTTATGCCCACGACAATTATAAGTGGTACCTGGAGACAGGGGCGCTGAAAAATATCATGAAGCTCACCGGCGACAGCATCGCCTTCTGGAAAGATATTTATAACCATCCGAACCTGGACGCCTTCTGGCAGGCCCGCAATGCCCGCGTGGCCCTCTACGATATCAAACCGGCGATGTTGGTTGTCGGTGGTCTTTACGATGCCGAAGATTGCTTCGGCGCCTGGCATGTCTACAAGGCACTGAAGGAACAAAGCCCGAATACCAATAGCCACATCGTCATGGGCCCGTGGTACCATGGCGAGTGGGCCTCGAACGACGGCACCCACCTCGGAAACGTTCAATGGGGCTCGAATACCTCCTTCTGGTATCAAAACAACATCGAGATCCCTTTCTTTAACTATTATCTGAAGGGAGAAGGCAAAAACCCCGGCACACCAAATGCCACTATCTTCTTCACCGGCGCCAACGAATGGCGGCAATTCGACCAATGGCCGCCCGCCGACACAAAAGACCAGCCGATCTACCTCCAACAAGACGGCAGCCTGACGTGGACCACACCGACGATAAAGAACAATTTCTCCGAATACATCAGCGACCCGGCCCACCCCGTCCCCTACACGGAGGATGTCCACTTCTCCCGCACCCGCGAATACATGGATGACGACCAACGCTTCGCCTGGCGCAGACCCGACGTCCTGACATTCAAGACCCCCGTCCTGACCGAAGACCTGACACTCGCCGGCCCCGTCACCGCAGACCTCCTCGTGAGCCTCAGCAGTACCGACGCGGATTTTGTCGTGAAAGTGATCGATGTCTTCCCCGACGATTTCAGCTATTCGAAAGATGCACCGGCCAATGTTCGCAGCCGCGACAACGGCACCGCATACCCGATGGGCGGCTACCAGATGCTGGTCCACGGCGAGATCATGCGCGGCCGCTTCCGGGAAAGCTTCGAAAAACCAGTGCCCTTCAAACCCGGTAAAGTAGAGGAAGTGAAATGGGCCATCCCCGATATTGCCCACACCTTCAAAAAAGGCCACCGCCTGATGATCCAGATCCAAAGCACCTGGTTCCCCCTCGTCGACCGTAACCCACAGAAATTTGTCGACATCTATACGGCCGACGACAGCGATTTCACAAAAGAAACGATTCGCGTCTGGCACGACGCCGACCACGCTTCGAAGATTATCCTGCCGGTCCTTCAACAATAATGTTATGCGCACACTCCACCACCTTATCCTCCCCATCCTGATGCTCCCTGCACTCGCGCAGTGCCAACGCAACAACAATGAAGGCGATTTTGTAAAGAACAACTACGACAAACAGGAAGTCTATATCCCCATGCGGGACGGCATCCGCCTGTACACCGTCATCTATACCCCAAAAGACAAGACCCAGCCCCATCCATTTCTGATGGAAAGGACGCCCTACGGCTCGGGCCCCTACGGCGACTCCAACTATCGCCGGTCTCTCGGCCCCAGCCGCACCCAGATGCACGAGCTCTACGTTTTCGTCTACCAGGACGTCCGCGGCCGCTGGATGAGCGAAGGGCAGTTTGAGGAAATGACCCCTGCCCGGAACGACCCACATAACGCCGACAAAAAACCCGACGCATCCGGCAAACAGACCGATGAAAGCTCCGACACCTGGGATACCGTCGACTGGCTTATCAAGAACGTAAAGAACAACAACGGCCGCGTCGGCATCTACGGCATCTCCTATCCGGGCTTCTATGCCTCGGCATCTCTCCCGGATGCCCACCCCGCTATAAAATGCGTCTCACCCCAGGCACCCGTAACGGATGAATTCATCGGCGACGACGCCAACCACAACGGCGCCTTCTTCCTGCTCGATAACTTCGACTTCGATAATTTTTTCGACATTCCCCGCCCGACGCCCGTAAAGAACTATGGCGGCAACCTCTTCCGTGTCGAATACAGCGACGCCTACAAGTTCTTTCTCAACCTCGGCCCGCTGAAGAACGCCAACAAGCCCGAATATTTCAACAACAAAGGCAAGATCTGGAATGAATACATGGCCGGCTCCACCTATACCGGCTATTGGGAAGCCCGCAACATCCGCCCCCATCTCAAGAATATCCGCCCCGCCACCCTCCTCGTCGGCGGCTGGTTCGATGCGGAAGATATGTTTGGCTCCCTTCGCACCTACGAAGCGATCGAACAACAAACCCAAAGCAACGACAACCATATCATCATGGGCCCCTGGACCCACGGCGGCTGGGCCGGCGGCAACTGGACCAGGTTCGGCATCCTCGACTTCGGCCAGAATGTCAACGACTATTTCCACGACATCGAAACCAAATTCTACGACCGTT